>JGI24806J26614_1000287_pt1 | contig 14064 bp, 12 predicted proteins | sample Kansoi200umMDA_FD_26614 | JGI IMG/M metagenome (IMG submission 26614)
CGAACACGGCGAACCACGGCGAACACTGCGAATTTATTTGTGCCGCTTCAATATATAATTCCTAGCGGATAGTATTCAAGAATTTTTGTAAGAACATGCTGAAGGCAAGATCGCTGTGTTCGCCGTGGTTCGCTGTGTTCGCTGTGCTCCATTTTTCCNNTTTCTAATTCACTTCTCTTTTTATACACAACTCAAAACTCGCCACTTGCAACTTCTCCTTCTCACTGCTGCTGCATCATCTCCATATATTGCCTGTAAGAATTATCCGTCAACCCGGGATTCTTTACCTGCGATGTAAACACAGCCGTTGGTTTTTCTTCATTTTGCGATGAACCATTTTCGATACGTACCGATACTTGAAGTGTATGTTCTGAAGAACCTTTATAAGTTCCTTTTACCGGTGTACAATCGGTAAAACTTCTTCCTATAGCGAGGCGAACATGACGGTCGCTGGCAATGCAATTATTGGTAGGATCAAATCCTACCCAGCCCCGAAAGGGGATATAGGCTTCTACCCAGGCATGGGTGGCATTTTCACCACGAAGCTCCTTATCGTGGGGACAGATATAACCACTCACATAGCGGGCAGGAATACCAGCCATTCTTAACATCACTAGCAAGACATGGGCAAAATCCTGGCATACACCGGCCTTTAATTTCCAGATCTCATCCACGATGGTTTCTACACTGGTTATCCCTTTTTTATATTCAAAGTTTGTATAAACAAATGATGAGAGTTGATTTGCTATATCAAACGGGTATCCGGTTGGGTGAATTAAGCTATTTACTGTTGCCAGTATCTCTTCATGAGAATCTCCATGCTCCAGTAACATAAGGTCCATATAGGGAAATTCATCCCTGATCATAGCAAGCTTATTCCATTGATCGCCCGCCGATGATCCATCGTCTTCTTTTTTTGTTTCGTGAATGACCACCTCTATGAATGATTCGATGGTAAGATCAGTATGTGGTTCAATAACTGAGAATATGCCGACCTTATTTCCAAAATAATCAGTAAATGTTTCCAAGGCAGGGTTGTTCGTGATCCGGATCTCATGTTTTTTAACTTCCTGCTGTTGGTCTTCCAGCGGGTAAAGCATGACCTGGTTGGCACTATCAATAACAGGTGTAGGATAAGTGTAGCGGGTAATATGATGGATCTTATATTCAGGCATGGGTCGGGAGTTTCAGAAATAGTATTTATTAAAGGCAGCAGCTAAACCGAGTAGCTCCTGCCGGGTTTGCTGTAAAAATATTTTTAAGCTGCCACTATCGGCCGGATGGGGGCTGCCATATTTTACATTGTTGATGGCTTTGCCGATCAAGAACTCCAGTTGCTTATAACTTTCGGGAAGGCTATCAATTTCCAGCCTTTCAAAATAGCGGAATATTTGTTTAAGGCAATAGGAAATGGAATGAGGAAAGTTTTCATTGTGGATGATCTGCTGGAGTACATATTCCGTTTGAAATTTGCCCCGATAAGTTTTATAATACAACTCGTATCCGGATAAAGAATAAAGCAGGTAACGCAATGCCGGTATTTCCACTGTATGCTGCAGGTCATAATTTAATTCAGTCATTTTCATATGGAGCATATCCGTGGAGAGCAGGGCTCGTTCAAGGAATTTACCAATATTCAGGTAATTGAATGCTTCTCCTCTTGGCATCGTTACATCTACCGTCCCGTAGAACAGCAGCCCCTGGTGGATAAGTATGTCAAATGCAGTTACCGGGTCGCCCTGTTTTACCTGTAACTGAAGTTGCTTATCGCGGATCAGGTGATAATAATCGTTAAGGCATTGCCAGACTTCCTTGGTAATGTGATCCTGGATGGCTCTTGCATTTTCCCTGGCCCGGGTAATATTATTAAAAGCTGAGGCTCCGTTTTCTTTTTCAAGAAGCAGGTGTGATAAAACAGTTACCGAATTATTTCCAATACTATTTCTTTTATCATCCGGCAGATCGCTATACTGCCGCAATAGTGGTTCCCAGCTAAAATCCTTTACATCATCTTGGGAGGAGATATAATTTGTGCGTAGTATGCGCAGCATGCCGTTGGTCCTTTCCAGGTAACGGGACATCCAGAAAACAGACTCTGCTACACGACTAAGCATTTTTGGTTTATAGTTTTTTGTCTTTGGTTTATGAATTCAGGACACTTTGCTGTTCGATGTTCTTTGTTCAATATTCGATATTTATATTCAATTTGAATATCGAACAGATGAACAAGGAACACAGAACATCGAACCCGTCTCATGACTCATGACTCATGACAGCACCCAGGTATCCTTACTCCCTCCTCCCTGCGAAGAATTCACTACCAGCGATCCTTCTTTTAATGCAACTCTTGTCAATCCTCCTGGAACGATTTCGATTCCATCTGGTCCATACAGCGCATAAGGTCTTAGATCCACTCTGCGTGGCTGCAAAACGCCATTTATATAACAGGGGGAAGAAGAGAGACTGATGATGGGTTGTGCAATATAATTCCTTGGATCATCTTCAATAGCGATACGGAATTCTTCCATTTGTTTTTCCGTGGCCGCACTTCCTACCAACATTCCATAACCTCCCGATTCATTAGTTTTCTTGATCACCATTTTATTCATGTTCTCAAAGGCCAGTTTCCTGTTTTCGGGTATCTCCATCCGGTAGGTTGGTACATTTTTTAAAACAGGTTCTTCATTTAAATAATATCGGATCATATCAGGTACATAGGAATAAACGGCCTTATCATCAGCCACTCCATTCCCCATGGCATTCACGATCGCTACATGACCTTTTCGATAAGATCCATAAATGCCGGGCACACCAAGCATACTATCTGGTCGAAAGACCAGTGGATCAATGAACTCATCATCTACCCTTCGATAGATCACATCCACCTGCTCGAGGCCGGTTGTTGTTTTCATGTAAACTTTATGATTCTCTACCACCAGGTCTGTCCCTTCTACTAATTCAATACCCATTAAACGGGCGAGGGTACAATGTTCAAAATAGGCAGAGTTATAAATTCCCGGTGTCAGCAATACAACAGTAGGATTGGATTTTTGCCTGTTGGCCAGTGCCATCAGGTTTTTTAATAAGCGATCAGGATAATCTTTTACTGAACGAACTTTATTTTTTGGTAAAAGATCAGGGAAGATGCGATAGGTGATGCTCCTGTTCTCCAGCATATAAGAAACACCGGAAGGAGTGCGGAGATTATCTTCCAATACGTAATAAGTCCCATCCTTATCACGGATCAGGTCGATGCCTGAAATATGCGTATAAATATCATAGGGCACCGATACATTTACCATCTGGCGCAGGAAATTCGGACAGGAATAGATCAGTTTAGCCGGAACAATTCCATCTTTAATAATAAACTGCTGGTGGTAGATATCTTTCAGGAAAATATTAAGGGCCTTTAATCTTTGCTTGATACCGCTTTCAATATGTTTCCATTCTGCTGCTTCAAGTATACGCGGAATAATATCGAAGGGAAATATTTTTTCAATGCCTTCCCCGCTGCTGTATACAGTAAAAGTGATGCCCTGGCTCATAAATAGTTTTTTGGCCAGCTCGTCCTTATGGGTCATTTCTTCTGCTGAAAGATCCTGTATAGCTGAAACAAAATTCCGGTAAGTTGAACGAATGCCTTCTGCACTGAACATCTCATCCCAGACCTGGGGTTGTTCGTGATAACTTGATAAAAGAGAATTTCGATTCATTTATGAAATGAATTTAAGGAAAAGTCGAGGAAGCTGTCCGACAGCTTGTGTTTTAATTTGGAATTTTGCAGACTTTTTCAAGGTGTCGGACACGTTAAGGTACGTGTCGGACACCTGGGGTCTGATTTTGAATATCAAGTGACTTTCCAGGTGTCTGACACGTTTTAAAAGCTTCGATTCTTTCCCACCCATTCAGTGATATAAGAAGATATTTCGGCAGTGGGAGTGCCGGGTGCAAAGAGTTTACCTACTCCCAATTGATTAAGCTCTTTCATATCATCTTCGGGAATAATGCCACCACCGGTAAGCAAAACGTCATTCATTCCTTTTTCCTTCATCATTTGCATAACCCGGGGAAATACCGTCATATGGGCACCGGAAAGAATGCTGATCCCAATCGCATCCACATCTTCCTGCAGCGCTGCATTCACAACCATTTCAGGGGTCTGACGAAGACCGGTATAGATCACTTCCATGCCGGCATCGCGCAGGGCAGTGGCAATTACTTTGGCACCACGGTCATGACCGTCAAGGCCAACCTTGGCCACTAAAACACGGATGGGTCTGCTCATGTAAACTATTATGTTGCGAAATTAAGTAATGGTGAGCTAGCTGCGATTGAAATCGGTTTTCATTTGATAAATTAGCTGATGCATTACCGCCAGTTTGGAAATACTGCTCTTAAAGTCAGCGAGATCGGATTTGGCGCCTGGGCAATTGGAGGCAATGCCATGATCGGTAATACGGCAATCGGCTGGGGAGAATCTGATGATGATGAGTCGATCGCAGCTATTCATCATGCACTGGATATAGGGATTAATTTTTTTGATACAGCCGATATATATGGACTGGGACATTCGGAAAAACTAATTGGCAAAGTCATCGGCAACAGAAAAGATATTTTGATTGCTACGAAAGCGGGAAATGTGTCCCGTGATAATATTTTTACAACCGATTATTCTAAAGAATATATTTTAACTGCCTGCAATAAAAGCCTGCAACGCCTCCAAAGAGATCATATAGATTATTACCAGTTGCATACTGCACGAATGGAACATTTAGCGAAAGGCGATTGTATCGAAGCAATGCAGTTGTTGCAACAGCAGGGTAAGATCCGGTATTGGGGATTATCGTTAAATACATTTGCACCGCTACCCGAAGCAGAGTTTTTAATGGAAAGGAAAAAAGGGAATGGTTTCCAGCTGGTCTTAAATCTGCTGAACCAAAAAGCATTGCCTTTGTTGAAGAAGGCTAATGAGTCCGGTTATGGAATTATTGCCAGGATGCCGCTACAATTTGGGTTATTGACAGGAAAATTTGATAAGCAACAAAATTTTCCTGAATCCGATCACCGAAAGAATAGGTTGACAAAAGAAGTGGTGGAAGCTGCTAATGCTGCATTGGCGCCGGTATGGGAATTATTTAAAAAATATAATTGCAGTAAACCGGAACTGGCGATGAGTTATGTGCTAAGTTATCCCGAAGTATCGGTTGTCATTCCGGGAATTCGTACAGTTAAACATGTGAACGATAATACTAAAGGCCTATTTCTATTGGAAGAGGCAGATAAAGAATTAATTGAAGAACTCGGTACAACTACTCTTCCGAAAACAATGGATTTGATACAAAGGCAAGGTTAGCGATTTATTTCAAATGAAAATGGAGCACGGCGGACACGGCGAACCACAGCGAACACGGCGGCAATACCTACGCTGTGTTCGCCGTGGTCCGCTGTGTTCGTCGTGCTCCAAAAATCATTTCCCAAATTCAGGAAGAGCTTTCTCAATTCTTAATAAAGTTTCTTCCCTGCCAAGGGCAGAAGCAATTTCAAATACTCCGGGGCCGTATTTACCTCCCACTAACATTATACGTAATGGAAGTAATACTTCACCTGGTTTCAGCTGGTTAGCTACGGCAGTAGTTTGAAAATTATTTTCCAGGATTGATGATATCCAGTTATCCGTTGTTTCCCAATTACGGAGGAGCTGGGTAAAGAATTGAGTTTTTTGTTCATTCCATTTTGGTTTTATCGTTTCCAGTTCATATTCTTCGGGAGTATAAAAAAAGAACATAGACTGGTAGATAAAGTCAGTAAGGAATGTACACCTGTCCTTTACCAGGTCAATAATTCTATTAAATTTTACTTTATCACTGACATTTATTCCCCTGTTCTCGAATAGAATGCTAAGGTCTGGCCTCAATGTTTCAGCCGGGGATCGTTTGATCCATTCATGGTTGAACCATTTAGCTTTTTCATAATCGAAATGAGCTCCGCCGCTATGCACCCTGCCCATTGAAAATTTCTCAATCAATTCTTCTTTTGAGAAGATCTCCTGTTCGCTGCCATCATTCCATCCCAACAGAGCAAGCATATTAATAAAGCCGGCAGGGATAAATCCTTTTTCCTTAAACCCTTCTGTGAACTCATTGGTGCGTGGATCGGTCCAGTTCATTGCAAAGACAGGGAACCCGTATTTCGCAGCATCCCTTTTACTTAGTTTGCCATTAGGGCCAAGTATCAAAGGGAAATGCGCCCATTCAGGCATATTTTCCAAACCAAATAAATGTTTCCAGATATGAATATGTACGGGGGCGCTGGATAACCACTCTTCACCCCGGAAGGCATGACTGATCTTCATAAGATAATCATCCACTACTACGGCCAGGTGATAAGTGGGCATGCCATCCGCTTTTAAAAGAACCTTATCATCTACGAGTGAACAATCAAAATTCACTTCACCCCTGATCATATCGTGAAGGATAATATGTTCCTGTTCCGGCATTTTAACCCGGATCACGGGCTTTTCATTTTTCAGGTATTCTTTAACGGTAGATTCCGGGAGAGTTAAAGAATTTTTCATCTTCATGCGGATAGTATGATCATATTGCGGGGCCGGGTTTTGATCTGTCCGGTAATGCATCCGCATTTTTTCCAGGTCACCGGGGCTATCAAATGCATAATAGGCCTGGCCTTTCTTAACTAATTCCTCCGCATATTTCAGGTAAATATCTTTTCTTTCACTTTGGCGGTAAGGTCCATAAGAACCACCATGTTTCACACTTTCATCCGGCTCCAGTCCAGCCCATTCAAGTGTTTCAAAAATATAATCCTCAGCACCCACGACAAAACGATTTTGATCGGTGTCCTCGATCCTTACAATAAAGTCACCGCCATGTTGTTTGGCGAATAAATAATTATACAAAACCGTTCTCACTCCACCCAAATGAAGTCCCCCGGTAGGAGAGGGAGCAAAACGGACGCGGACTTTTTTTGACATGGGGCAAAGATAGATATCAGCCGGCAGTGGGCAGTCGGCAGCCAACAGCCAGCAGTTAGCAGCCGGCAGCTAGCAGTCGGCACTCGACAGTCGGCAGTCGACAGTCGGCAGTCGACAGCCAACAGCTAGCAGTCGTACTTCTGCGACGAGTCTCCCGGCCACTCTCATTAGAATTTAATTTAAGGACAGAAGGGGACTCGTCGCGTTAAGAGGAAGAATATTCGCCGACGAGTCCCTCTGAAAGTCAACAAGCTCAAATTTTGCATTTAATGGGAGGAGACTCGTCGGAGAAGTCCCTCTGAAATTCAATAAACTCAGATTTTGCATTTAATGGGAGGAGACTCGTCGTAGAAGTTTCTCTAAAAAGGAGGAGACATGTCATAAAAGGTGATTCACATTTAAAGGAAATCTGAAATCTGCAATCTAAAATCTAAAATTGAATCCTAGTTTTGACTGAAATGGAAGAAATCCACAAAGAATCATGGAACAAGAATCCCTGGTGGTTTCGCTGGCTGGCCAATCCCTATTTTGTAAGAACCCCGGGCTGGCTTATGCGATTTTATTCTTCTTATACCTGGAAAGTCAGGACGAGTAAAAAAGTCATTTACCTGAGTTTTGACGACGGCCCTCATCCCATGGCAACTCCTTTTGTGCTGGACCAGCTGAAGAAGTATAATGCCAGGGCCAGTTTTTTTTGTATTGGTAAAAATGTGAAGGCCTTCCCGGCTCTATATAATCGCATCCTGGATGAGGGACATGTTACAGGAAATCATACCCAGCATCATTTGAATGGCTGGTATACTAATGATGAAATTTACCTGGCAGATATTAAAGAAGCTGCCAGCCATATACACTCTTCTCTATTCAGGCCGCCTTATGGGCGAATAAAATCATCGCAGTTCCGGAAACTTAAAGAGGCCATGCATGAACCATCGGCAAAAGTGATCATGTGGACTATCTTAAGCGGTGATTTTGACGAAAAACTCAGTAAAGAGAACTGCCTGGAGCATGTTACAAAAAATGTAAAACCCGGGTCTATCATTGTTTTTCATGACAGCGAAAAAGCTTTTCCGCGTTTAGCGTATGCACTTCCCCGTATGTTGGAATATTTCGTGGAGAAGGGTTATGTGTTTGAAAAATTAGGATAAGGCGAGTCAGGAGTTGAAATCAAAGTATTCGCAATTTTCCTTAAGTCAAACCCTGGCGGGTCTGCTCAAATGTTGCAAGGTTCACAAAAAAGTTAGGGCCTGGGTAGAAACCCTGGCCCGTTTTTAATCCGTACCCTATGAAAACTGATTTAAAGGTATAATATTTTTTTAATTAACGCAAAGTAATTTGGTGGACTACTCCGTTTATCGTAACTGTAGCCCGGTTGTCGCAATCCCCATTCCCGAAGTCGAGTATAGCCACCCAGGGACTGGTTGGCGGAGTACCCACCCTTACCGTTCTGACCCGGCCTTTTACGATCCAACGGCAACTGAATCTCCTGATAAGAGCTTCTGTGATATTTGACTCCCAGGCGACCAGGAGAGTTCCTCTTTTAACCCGTCCATGAGCGCCACCTTCGATGGCGAATACATCATCCCTTGGGTCAAATGGTGTAGCAAGACCTTCTCTTTGGTTAATATATTTTACGCTGGACCACTCTACAAAATCCCCATTTGGCTTAATAAGTTTTCCGTCGATGACTTCCACTTTAAAGCGGCGTGCAATGGGAGTAGTTCCCGGCAGAGGGCTTGTATTGGTGATCTTGTGGATACCTTCTACTTTGACATTGTCGATATAGAAAGCATCAAAAGTGGTTGTAGCCATGGCATCGGGGTAGATGAGGCGGTTGGTATATTCGGTGATGATCTTTCCTTTACGGGTATGACCATCAGGACCGAGACAGCCGGCACCAAAATCAACTACAATTCTTATGGGGAATTGGTTGGGAGGATTGGTATGTGTCAGGGTGACTGTAAAGCAACGGGGGACAGGGGTCAAAGTATCTGTGCGACCCCAGAAAACGCCGGTGCCCGATAAACCAACTTCATCATTGGCGCCATATGCATCGTCGAATATGCCGTCATAAACCAATTCAGCTTCCCCATCGGATTCGCTGGAGGCTTTTGATGCTTCCATTTGCTGTTCTTCATCCGAGCCATTCAGGCTTTCCTCCCGCTGGCAGGAGACAAATGTGAGAAGGCAGGTAATAAAGGTTAAAGAAATAAGCCTAGGCAAAGTGTACCAGGATTTCATAAACTAAGTTTTAGAGATGAGTTATAACGGGTGTAAGATTGTTTTTATTAGCCAAAGTTTAAGATATTCTTAAAGATTTTTGCTGATTTTTGCGGGAAAATCGTCTGAGAATGACCCTGATAGATACACATTCCCATATTTATCTGTCAGAATTCGATCCTGACCGTTCAGAAATTATCGAAAGGGCTGAGAAAGAGGCTATTAAAAAAATATACCTGCCGGCCATCGATTCCAGCACACATGAGATTATGATGGACCTGGAGACAAAATACCCAGGTAAATGCATTTCTATGATGGGTCTTCATCCCTGTTCGGTAAAAGAAAATTTCCGGGATGAGTTAAAAATAGCCCGCGATCATCTTGAAAAACGGTCTTTTGCGGCTATCGGGGAGATAGGTCTTGACTTTTACTGGGACCTTACACATACCCGGCAACAAACCCAGGCCTTTCATGAACAGATCGGGTGGGCAAAACATTTCAATATCCCGATCGTGATACATTCCCGAAATTCTATTGATGAGTGTATCCAGGTGGTGGAAGAAGAACAGGATGGAAAACTGAAGGGGGTGTTTCATTGTTTTTCGGGAAATGAAGGACAGGCTAATAAGATCATTGACCTGGGATTTTTTTTAGGGATCGGAGGAGTGCTCACTTTTAAAAATTCCGGGTTGGATGCGGTGATGCAATCCGTGTTATTGGATCATGTTGTATTGGAAACTGATGCTCCTTACCTGGCGCCGGTTCCATTCCGTGGGAAAAGAAATGAGCCATCGTATCTGCGATATGTAGTTGATAAACTTGCGGAGATAAAAAAAGTTGAAAGGAAGGAGGTGGCAGAGATCACGACGAGGAATGCGGAAAAAATATTCATCGGAAGATAAAGCATCCCAGACTCATGTTTTATAATTATGTTCCTGCTTGAAGACACGCACCAACCCATGCGCTGCAGTTATGCATGTCCATACAACATATAAAACCATCATCGTTTGGTGCGTGTCTCCACGCACAGTTTTTTACCTACCCTATGTACCGAAGTGGTGCATGTCCCATGCACCATTGCCAACCTTCAAGTCTCATTGGACATGAAAGTTCTGATTGGGTCATGGGACATGAAAGTTGTGAATGGGGCATGAGAACATGAAAGTTGTGAATGATGCATGAGACATGAAAGCATTAATTGATGCAAGAGACATGAAAGTTCTGAATGGGGTATGAGACATGAAAGCACTGATTGGTGCATGAGACATGAAATTGTGAATGGTGCATGAGACATGAAAGCACCAATTGATGCAAAAGACATAAAAGTTCTGAATGGTGCATGAGACATGCACTATTTCAGTGCGCGGGTGAAATTAAAAGCGGTGCGTGGAGACACGCACCAACCCATGCGCTGCAGTGATGCATATCCATAAAACCACCATCATTGGTGCGTGTCTCCACGCACAGTTTTTTACCTACCCCATGTACCGAAGTGGTGCATGTCCCATGCACCATTGTCAACCTTCAAGTCTCATGGGACATGAAAGTTCGGATTGGAGCATGGGACATGAAAGTTGTGAATGGGGCATGAGAACATGAAAGTTGTGAATGATGCATGAGACATGAAATCTCTGAATGGTGCATGAGTCATGAAAGTTGTGATTGGGGCATGATACATGAAAGTTGTGAGATGCATGAGACATGAAAGCATTAATTGATGCAAGAGACATGAAAGTTCTGAATGGAGTATGAGACATGAAAGCACTGATTGGTGCATGAGACATGAAAGCACCAATTGATGCAAGAGACATGAAAGTTCTGAATGGTGCATGAGACATGCACCATTGCAGTGCGCGGGTGAATTTAAAAGCGGTGCGTGGAGACACGCAAAACCCTTATCGCCTTTGGGTTTTCCTTCAATTTCTAAAGAAGCCGATTCAAGAATTCAAATCCGATAACTATCGGACGAACCCTACCCGTATTTGATTATCTATCTAGATTGGAAACCCTTATTTTTGCAGCCCTGGAATGGAGACTTGTCCGAGTGGTTGAAGGAGCACGCCTGGAAAGTGTGTATACCTCAAAAGGGTATCGAGGGTTCGAATCCCTCAGTCTCCGCTTTTCAGTTTTAATCTTTATAACTGCGGATCATTCGGGTTAGTGTCTGTATTTATCTGTTCTTCCAACACAATTTTTTCATCATTAGCACGGGTAATTTCATCATTGATCACAGCACCTGAACGTTTTTTTCTTTTGCCTCTCATTTCTTTTACCAGACTTTTTAATTCACGCGCTTTTTGTTTGAGTTGTTTACCCAGGTCTCCTGTTGATTCAGTCATAATTTCATTTTAATTAATTTCCCGAAATAAATATGAGCTCGCGAAGATTTAGCGCGGACGAATTCGGGTGATAGATCTAAACTGCTATTAAATCTGTATAAGTCACTTCAGTCAATTGTTTCTCCTGTCCTGATATCATTTTAGAATGAGTTCCGCAAATATGTGAGATGGAATCATTGATATCCCCCGTAAATCCGCTTTTGGGATAGGCACAGAAAAGACAGAAAGATTGTTTTTCACAAAATTTATTCCAAAGATGTTCTAATTGCACCGTCGCCCCATTTAAACCCTGGGCCCATAACAGGGCTACCATTTCACCGAATGCCCTGATCTTTCGATTATTTATTGAAGCGTTGCTGATAATTTCTGAAACAGTTGTATTGAAGAGTGCTTCATCCGGCCATCCGTTTACCATGAACTTTGCAAGAATTTCTTCCGCATTCAAAGGAAAATACCGGTTTTCAGTTATCAGGTCTTTTACCTGTATACCATAACTGGTTAGCCTTGTTTCCAGCGCTTCAATATGCGCATCGGTTGCAATGATGATGCAACAATCTCCGCAATTGATACCGCCACCTACAAATCCTGCCAATGCGTCTAAAAAAACTCCATCATTTTCATAGATCTGTAATACATGATCAGAAGGAGCAATCTCACCCCAGAATATATCTGCCTTACTTTGCTTCCAATCAACGCTTTTATATGTATTGTTCAATATGATATTAATTAATCCGAGGGGGATGAAGGTAGGTTATTTGATGGTAGTCGAGGACTATTTAACAGATCTGGATTAATTACATATAAGAAGCAAGATTTTGAATTCGTCTGACAGCCGGTTAAGTTTCGACAGATCAGGTAAAGACATTTCAGGTGTGGGACGATTTACCAGTTATTTGCCTGGTCTTCATTCAATCTTTCCGACACATCTTCAGGCTGGTGGATTTTCCAATCGGGGTCATAACGAACGAACCAGGAGATCCATAGACTGCGGCTAAGCCGCATCAGCCACGGCTGTAAACATATAAGAAATATTGCATTAAAGATAAGCCAGTAAAAAAAACGATTGTCATCCACAGAAAGCCCGATCGTAAGCCACCATACAGCAAGTGTGACTATACTTAATGCTACAGTGAGCGCATAACTCACATAACTGGTGCCATAGTAAAAGCCTACTTCTATTTCTGTAGGCTGACCGCAAACCGGGCATAGTTTATTCATCTCCATATTTCGCTTCATTCGTATGCTGGTGGAGTACTTAAATAATTTTCCTTCGCGGCAGCGTGGACAGCGGCAGAACAGCGTTGATGTGATATAACCCCTCGAGCTTTTTTTTATTTCGATCATACTTATTTTTATTTCAATACTCCTTGGAGGATTTTAGATTTACGATTTTAGATTTTAGATTTCCTTCTGATTGTAAATACCTTTTCGGTCTTGAAGCCAATCTAAAATCTGCAATCTGCAATCTAAAATTGCAAGATTTTTTCCATCCCAACACTCCGGCTTCCTTTTATCAACAAATAACTATTTTCTAAATCCTGTTTCGCTAACCAATCACCTGCCTGTCCGGCAGATTCAAATTTAAGGTAGGGGTGATCCAGTTTGAAAAAATCACCGCCCACCAGCACCACCTGTTTCCATTTATATTGCCCGATAAGATCAAGGATGCGTTGATGTTCCAATAAACTCTCGGATCCAAGTTCTGCCATAGCACCCAGCAACAGGATCTTATTTTCAGATAATATCCTTGAAAAATTCCCTATCGCTTCCTGCATACTACTGGGATTGGCATTATAGGCATCAAGTATAATTGTGGCACTGCCTTTTTTCACCAACTGCGAGCGACTATTGGAAGGAATATAATTTTCGATAGCCCTCTTTATCTCTGTATCAGGCACCTTGAAAAATTCTCCGACGGTTACTGCAGACAGTACATTAGGAAGATTATAATCTCCTACCAGTTTGGTTGAAATTATCTTTTCATCAAGACCCTGCAGGATCTCAACTTCCAGGTAAGGATCATTTGCTGAAACCCTGCCAATCACATGTGCTTCGGAATTGGTCCCATATTTTATAAGCCCGGAAATACCTTTGCTCATTTCCTGCAGGTAATCATAGTCCCACATGACAAATGCTAACCCTTCATTGGTATTCCGAAGATGATCATAAAGTTCTCCCTTAGCCTTTCGCACTCCTTCAATACTGCCAAAACCTTCGAGATGGGCTTTACCGCAGTTAGTGATCAACCCATGGGTGGGTAAAACATATTTGCAATAGGATTCAATTTCATGCAGGTGATTGGCGCCCATTTCCACAACGGCCATTTCCGCATCCGGCCCGATTTTTAATAAGGTGAGCGGGATGCCAATATGATTATTGAGATTGCCTGCTGTGGTATAAGTTTTATAAGTGGTGGAAGAACAGATAAATACAGACACTAACCCGAATGATCCGCAGTTATAAAGATTAAAACTGAAAAGCGGAGACTGAGGGATTCGAACCCTCGATACCCTT
>JGI24806J26614_1000288_pt1 | contig 14046 bp, 13 predicted proteins | sample Kansoi200umMDA_FD_26614 | JGI IMG/M metagenome (IMG submission 26614)
ATTATCTTTCCTTCTCCGGAAGGTATTACCGTCTATTTACATGATATAAATGACAGGAAAAAAGCAGAGCAGGCTTTGATAGAAAATGGCTGGCATCTAAATTAAGGCACAGCGCCCTCGATTATTTATGCATTTGGTTATTGGTAATACAGACTACACAGCTAAATAATGCTATTCTGCATGGCATACTGAGTAAGCCCCGCATTTGTTTTAATATTCATTTTAGTTAATATCCTCGAGCGATAAGTGCTGACTGTGGTAGTGCCGAGAAATAAAATATGTCCTATTTCAGAAACTGACTTGCCTGTAGCCAACATTTTGAACACGTCAAACTCCCGATCAGATAAGTTTTCGTGTGGTAGCTTATTCGAATTGTTATCAAATGCAGAAGCTAATTTCTCTGCAATTGCAGGGGTAATATATTTCTTGCCAAGCAATGCTCTTTGCACAGCTACAACCAATTCATCCGGCGCAGATTCTTTCATTAAATAACCTGAAGCGCCTGATTTTAAAACTCTGAGCGCATAATGATCTTCGGAATGGACGCTCAATATCAATACAGGAAGCTTCGCGTTGATACCTTTAATATCCTGCAAAGCGTCAAGGCCGCTCCGCCCGGGCATCGTCAGATCTGTAATTACAATATCCCATTGCTGCTTTCGCACTTTTGCAACCAGGCTCTCTGCATCTGCTACATCGCATATTTCTGCGGTGGGAAATTCTTCCAGCAATATATCTTTTAAGCCTCTCCTGACGATTGCATGATCGTCAGCTATCAGAATTCGTATCATAATTAAGACTGTACTTCCGGTAAAGGAATTTCTACGGAAACCATTGTGCCCTTATTTATTTCACTTATTATTTTGTATTTGCCATTAAGCATGGTTATGCGTTCTTTGATACCCAACAGGCCCAATGTTTTTCTTTTACTTTTTTCATTTAAATCAAACCCAACTCCATCGTCTGTAATGTTCAGCACGAGGTAACTACCAAGTTTTTGAAGTTCACAGTTCACAAGCGTCGCATTGGCATGCCGTCCAATATTTGTAAGTGATTCCTGGAAGATTCTAAAAACACCTATTGTAATATCAGCGGGAAACTTTTGTTCCAAAGCATTGGATGAAAAATCAACCTGTATACCACTTCGTCTGACAAATTCAGCTATCTGACACCTGATGGCTTCTGCCAGACCAAGCTCATCTAATACGCCAGGCCGCAATTCAGAAGATATTCTTCGGACAGTATGAATAGTATCATCGATTAAACTATACAGGGCTTTTATCTTTTGCTTATGCGTTTCATCAGTTATCATAAGCTTTTTATTTATCCATGATATATCCATCTTTATTGCGGTAAGCTGCTGTCCCAGCTCGTCGTGTATTTCTCTTGCGATCCGGTTTCTTTCCTCTTCCCGTATATTTTGCAGGTGAGATGCCAGCTCACGAAGCTGCATATTGCTTTGTTCCAAATCTTGCTTTGCTTTTTCCTGTTCAGTAATATCATTGAATGAGGCTATATAAACCTTTTTTCCTTCAAACAGGATTTCCAAAACGATCACTTCAAATAAAAGGTCGGTGCCATCTTTTCTCCTTAAATACATGCTTCCCTTAAAATGATGCTTATTGATAAGCGCACGTTCCACCTCTTCTGATTTATGAACTTCATCCGGCCGTCGCAGTTGCCTTATATTCATCTGCTCAAGTTCCTCCCTGCTGTACCCGAATTTTTCCACGAAAGCGTTATTAAATGCTACAAAATTTCTTTTAGGATATTCCAGAATCAATATTGGCAAAGGATTGTCTTCAAAAACCACCCGGTATTTCCGTTCAGAAGAACTAAGTTCCTCTTCGGCCTTTTTTCTGTTTGTAATATCAAGAACCATTGAAAGGGAACCAGCATATCTATCGTTTTTAAATATTGGAGTGGATTGTATAAGCGTGTGAATTGATTGATTACTCTTATTGAAAAAAGTAATCTCATGCTGACTGGAAACTCCTTTACGTCTTTCATCAATATTTTTAATAGCCTTACTCTTCGCCCTTTCATCAATAAAAAGAAGGACATTTTTGCCTATCATTTCATCGGGTGTATAACCCAACAAATTGGCCATATAATTATTTACAAAAGTTATTATTTCGTTCTCATCTATCTGCCATATACCTTCCTGTGCGGTTTCAATGATAGTTCGATATTTTTGTTCACTTTCTATCAAAGCCTGCTCTGCTTTTTTCCTGTCATTTATATCATGTAAATAGACGGTAATACCTTCCGGAGAAGGAAAGATAATAGCCTGGAACCAAAGGTCTGAAGGAGGATAATAATCTTCAACTGTGATAGACATTTGCTCATCAAATGCTTTTTGAAAATTTCTGTAATATGGAAATGCTTTTTTTTCAGGGAACTCGGCCCAGATATTCTTACCTAAAATCTCTTCCGGACTCCGGCCTATAATTTCTGCTGCCTTTTTATTTACATAGGTATAATTCCAGTTCTTGTCCAGGGCAATAAATGCATCTGTTACACGATCAAAAACATTGGCTAGCTGCCGGGTTTTTTCTTTTAATGCATTTTCTAATTCCCGGTTTAATCGTTTAAACTCTTCTTCATATTTCTTTCTTTCACTTATGTCTCTCGTTATCTTTGAATAACCTATTAACTGCTTCTGGTCATCGTAGATAGCCGTAAAAACAATATTTGCCCAAAATCTGGAACCATCCTTTCGCACCCTCCAGTTTTCGGTTTCATATCTTCCTTCCTCTCCGGCTTTTTTTAAATTAAATTCCGGTTCTCCCTCTTGTAATTCCTCATTTGTGTAAAAAACCGAAATATGTTTACCAATAATTTCGTCGGATGTATAACCTTTAATATGTTGCGCTCCTAAATTCCACGTTAGTATATGCCCTCCTGTGTCCAGCATAAAAATCGCATAGTCCTTAATATTTGCTACTAAGCACCTGAATAATTCTTCATTTACGGTTTCGTGTTGAAACTCTTTATGAAAATCAAGATCATTTTTATTGTTCATATTACCTCCATTCCAAAAATAATTCTGAAGAATTTTTAATAGTTCAATTAAGTACCCCATTTACTATACAATAAGGACTTTATACTTTTCTTAAGATGGGACGAAGTCAGAAATCAGGTTGTATTCTGATATACCCGTAGGTCAAATCAGATTGGTTGTAACTTTAGCATGGATGGTGTCCGGAGTCGCCAGGCCTGGCCTGGATGAAAAAGTACGCTTTTTCCGGCTACTAAGAGATACTATACCTTCAATCTATGGTTAACAAAGAGCTGCCGGTATATGATATTGAAGATTTTAAGTATTTGGGTACAGAAAGTAATTTTTACGCTAATACTTTTAAAGCTCATTTGGAAGAGCACCATCAATTCATCCTTGCACCACACAGGCATGACTTTTATATCAGTGTTTTATTTACCAAAGGCAGTGGTACGCATGAAATAGAATTTAATACTTATAACATTAAACCTGGATCTGTCTTTTTGCTTGCCCCGGGAGAGGTTCATGACTGGCATCTCTCAAAGAATATTGAGGGGTATATTATTTTTCACACAAAAGAATTTTACGACCTGAATTTCACTTATGAAAAGGTTGACAACTATCCTTTTTTTTGCTGTCTGCGCAATTACCCCTTAGTACCCCTAAAAAATAAATGGCGTGATGATATCGAGCGCATTTTTTTTGATATAGTGGAAGAATACCATCATAATGAGTTATTGAAATTTCAAAAAATAGCTTCTCTTGTAAATGTTCTGTACATCGTGTTATCAAGAATCTATTTGCCAAAGACAATGATGGACAAGCAAAATCTGAATTACTTAACAAAGTTGAAAAAACTAGAAGATTTACTGGAAAAACATTTTAAAGAAATCAAGTTTCCAAAAGATTATGCACAAATGATGCATCTTAGTGAAAAACATTTGAACCGGATATGCAAGATGTGCTTAGGTAAGACTACTTCAGGGGTTATTATCGACAGGATAGTCCTCGAAGCCAAAAGGATGCTCGTATTTTCCGGATTCACGGTCTCACAAATTGCCGCTGAATTAGGTTATACCAATAATACTTATTTTTTTCGTTTGTTTAAAAAGAGAACTGGCAAAACTCCGTTGGAATTTATGAATGAATACAGGCATTTAAAATTAAATAAATGAAACAGCTCCTTATCATATTCTGCATAATCAACTGCAGTATCAGTTTTACGTCCGCGCAAAAACTTGAAAAGAAGGATATCACCGATTATATTTCTAAATATCGTTACACCACGATTTTCTATTTGGATAGCGTGCAGGTAAATGATCTTGAGTTAAACAAAATAAGCCCGCAAAACCGTATTATCGTTGCCAGCTTAATCAAGCCACCGAGTAGTTACTCACCAATAAAATACGTGATGTTTTTAGAAACAGACAGCTTTATCAAAAACCGGGAAGCGCGGCTTCGTGAATATGTACAGGGAAAGAATAAAATGCATGATGCCATTAAAGAATTTTTATTGCTTGAAATGGTGATAGGAATTTATTTTGATAACCTGGAGATCGAACCGAATTAAAAGTGCAAGGCACCATCTATACCTCTTAAGCAGAAATAAGAAGACCAATACAAATGGATGTAGGTTGGTAACCCACGTGTAGTGTTTTTAAAATGCATTGTACAACCCGGAACAAAAGTTCTTTCACAAGCCAGGAAAGCCCTGGACGATAAACTTTGTTGAAATAAGAAAACCGATAAAATCGAAAGCGCAGGCTGGCCGAATAGAGTACCGGAAATTATATCTTACCAAAACAAACAGGGCTTTATATCACCCGCTTATTTCTTTAATTCCTGCACTCCGGCATCCATAGAAACATCCAGAGCATTATTGTAGCGAAACTTTTTAATTGCCTCGAAAGTCCCACAGCACCGGTCTTTAACAGACCCATGAGTAACAAGCAGCGTATCAATATCGGTACTGCTGAGGCGAATATAAGCAACCTCTGGTAGGGAAGAAAAGTTGACGTATAAAAGGCTATCCAAACCAACGCCACCAGAGATAGGTGCATAATTGAAAAAGGTAGTATCAGTACCATGTAGTGAATAGAACTTAATCTGGTCTTTGTCGTACAGCCTGTTGGGTCCGAACACCAGATCTTCACCATTACTTGCCCGTAATATTCTGAAACGGGCATAGTCGTTAGGACTACAATTAACATATGCACAGCAGGAAGAAACTAAGGTTGAAATGATTGCCATCAGAAAAATCGGGGAGGATCTCATAACAGCTTTTTTAGGTAGACAAGGGCGAGCGGTGGAATGTTGCATAGCCTGGCGTACAAGCTGTTGTGAGTGGTTGTCATTTAAAATTCATTTGGGCCGCGCCACGGACAATCTACTGTTTCTCCGTTAAGCTTTGAAAATATTTCGAAAGGAGTTCTTCTAATTCCTGGCCGCGGAGATCTTTCGCAAGTATTCGCCCTTCAGCGTCTATTAAAAAGTTTGCTGGTATTCCCTTTCCATATAAGTTGTATGCCTGTACTACGTCGCTACCCCAACCTTTAAAGTCGCATACCTGGATCCACGGTAAGCCATCCTTTTTGATAGCAGTTAACCAGGCTTCTTTTTCTTTCTCCTGGTCGAGTGACAAACTGATAATTTCGAAGCCCTTGTTACGGTATTTTGAATAAGCCGCTTTCTGGTACGGGTGTTCTTCGCGACAAGGGATACACCAGGAGGCCCAAAAATCGACCAGTACGAATTTTCCCCGGTAGTCGCTTAAGGAAATTTTGTTTCCATTCATATCTGATTGAATGAAGTTTGGAAGCATATTGCCAATACGAAGCTTTTCCGCTTTTGAAATAAAAGAGGCAATCTCGGTTCCGTACGTTGATTTTTTGACGGAAGGGTCCAGATGATGATAAAACTGCTTTAGTGAGTCGCTGGATAGTACATGGGTCTGGCCAATTAATAAGTAAGCACTAACAAAAGACCTGGGAAAATCCTCAATGAAAGTATAGACCACCTTCCTGTTTTCAACATTAAATTTAACCAGTTCATCATTGTAAATATTTTCAACTGTTCTCTCGTCTTTCTGCTCTTGAGCCTCCTGCATTCTTTTGAATGTGGAACCCCATTTTTCGCGCAGGCTGTCGTAACGGTTATTAAAAATCTCAAGCTCCTTATGCGACCTCGAACCTGAAACTTTCCCTTGTTTAAAACTATCCGCCACAAATGTCCCGGTGATCATTCCTGGTTCAAGAAAAACATCTGTGAAATTTGGATCGTCCACCCTTCTCGACTTCCTGTTACCAGAAAAAGACGCGAGCCTCGGCTCGTTTAATTCGCCATGGAATTCAAAGGATCCATTTACTAAAGAACAACTATCAAGGTGGTATTTTCCATCTATGCCCACATACCCAAGGTGTAGTTTACCAGTGTCCTGCCCAATGATCTTTCCCTTGAAAACAAACTTGTCTCCGGTCTTAGCCAGCTGTGCAAAACTGCAATTTGCAAATGAGAAGACCATCAAGGCAAAGCATAGATATTTCATTCGTTTTTTAAAGATGATGCAATTGGTAACAGATTCCATAAAGCATCATCCACCTGCTTGCAGGGATATTGACTGAATGTTTCAGAGATATGTCTGTAATCTGGAGAAGGAGCGACTTACCATCCGGCTACGATGCAGTTAAGTAAAATTAGTAGTTAAATATTCAATCGGAAGACAGCAGTATCCATCTTAGGGAGTCTACCAGGCATTATTTTAGCTACCGGCAAGGCTGCGAATAAAGAATAACTGTCGCCAGCGTTGATGCTAGCAACGTCAAGAATCTTTCGACTCATTTATTTACCGATCTCGGAATTTAAGATACTCAACAGACTTTCCTCCTGCCTGGGCCTGGGCGCATCATTATTAACGATGTTGCCTTCCTTATCTATAATGATAAATCGTGGAATAGTGATAGCATTATACCGATTGTAAACGGTATCATTGTTATCGATCAATTGCAGCCACGCCGGCTTATCTTCCTTAATTGCCCTGATCCAGTCTGCTTTCCGGTCCTTTATGCTAATGCTGATAAAAGCAATCTCTTTGTTGTCCTTATATCGATCGTATATCTTCTGAAGAAAAGGGCTTTCTTCTCTGCAGGGCCCGCACCAGCTCGCCCAAAGATCTATATATACCACCTTACCCCGAAAGTCTTCTAACTTGTAAGTCTTTCCTTCCGCGCTTTGTAAAGAAAATGAAGGTGCCGGGTGGCCGGGTTTTGTCTTAACCAAAGTTGATTGCTTCTGTCGCAAACGATGCTGAAGTGAATCAACAATACTTTTGTTTGTAAAATCTTCTGCATACCGGGTTAAGCTGTCTTTTATAGGTAAGATCTTTTTATACGCAACGATGCTTTCGATCTTCGACAAAAACAGGTCATGCAGCACCAGGTCTTTTATCTTTCCTTTGTAATTAGTCGCTACTGTTTGAAGCCGCGGGTCTTCGGTACCTTCTCGCGCGGCGCCGGACGCTGAGTTAAGATGCAGAAGGTAGTAGAGGTAATTGGTATGCATTGTTAAGACATAAATATCCGAACGGAGGTATTCCTCTTTAAAAAGGGAGTCCAATAAAGAAGGATCAACATTCGACTTTACCAGTTGCAAAGCCTCCTCCGGCTTCACCTTAAAGGAGACGATGTAGTATGTCAGGAAATAAAATCTGATTACCTCATTTTCAAAAAGCACCAGGTTTTTAAATTCCTGCGAATAGGAGTCGCCAGGTAGTTTATCAAAAAACGCCCTGGCAAAAGAGTCAACAAATTGTACTTTACTTTTTAGATAAGGTAAATATTCCTCCTTTTCTAAATTGTAAATGCTCTGACTAACAATGTTGTTTCTAGTTATTGAATCGAGTTGCTTTGTATATTGATTGTTACCGGCTCCTGTTCCTTTAATTTGATATGACGAGTAAAAAGTCTTTTTGTCTTTTCCATTTCCTGTAATCTCCAGGTTATATCCCGGAGCAATTAATAATGTTACAGAAACATTATCCTGCTCAAAACCCACACGTTGCACGAAATATATCCCGGTTAATAACTTATAAAAATTTCCAGCGCTATCCAATTCGACTTCTGCCTCAACCGTATTATAGTTCCGGTCTTTGTATTTGAGATGAAGGCTACTGTCTGAACAATTACTGATGCGGCCTCTTAGCACCACCGTGCTGTCGGGCAGTTTGGTTTCGCCGAATATCTGCAGGCTTATAAAAGTGATTAGTGACAGTAATATTAATGTCGTCCGCATGGTTTGATCAATTGATTGATTTGTGACTTAGCATTGCCTAAAAATTTCTATGGATAAAGCTATTCCTTAGCATCTCACTATTTGTAGACGCTTTGTTAACTAATATACAATTTAACAGGAGCCTTGAAGATGATCGTTTTCGCCTCGGTAGGATGGTTCCGCTTCAGAGGCGAACAAGAATTCCGTTGATGTACAACAGCGATATTTTCTACTCTGTCTGATAATTACTAAAATACATTCCTAACCTGCCATTACAAACAATGAAATTATTCCCAATTATCTTTCTCTGTACTCATGTATGGATGTGACACCGGAATCAAATATCCGAAAGGCGGATATGAATACCCGAAAAATGTTTCTGTCAACGATACGAATCTATACTACTACCCTATAAAAGATATTGAATCAAAAAAATACGCCTTTGGCGATTATTATAGTTACCTGTTGTATGAAAGTTTTGAGGAGCCGAATCTTAGCATTAAACCGTTTGCGCAGGATGTGTTCAGACTTACTTACAGTAATGCTTTCGGCGACCACGTGATCATTATTTTAAAAAATGGATCATTGAAGGTAAAAGAAGGTAATACCGATTATTTATATGAAGATCGGACAGATGAAATGGACACGATTGAACAATTACATTTAAGATTATTACAAAGATTCTTCCCTATTGAAGAAATAGGCAAATCATCAAGACATAGAAAATATCTTGACTCCATGACCAAAGTGTACCCGAAGCTACTTGACCCTGCATATTATCACGAGCTAAATCAGAAGTCGTTTTGGAAGAAGGCAAAAACATTCAAGTATAGGATTTCAACTATTGCTTTGTCAAAAAGGGTATATACTTCATTGATAAAAGAACTCAATGCATCAGGATTCTGGACCCTTCCTTACGTGCTTGAGTGCGCAGAGGCGGCTGATATAGCAGATGGTTTCGAATTTACTTTTGAAGCCAATACAGAAACTAAATACCAGTTCGTACGCGTACACGGCTGCCCCAATAATGAAACGCCGTTTACCATGGTTTGTCAGAAGATTGTACATCTTGCAAAACTGGATAGAGAAGTAGACCTGATATGGAAAGAGTCTGGGAATACAGAAATAGATTCACTCGAAACAAAAGAGTAGCAATGAAAAAATCGCCTTATTTTTTTTATTCTTTCTATCGGCTTGTAACGTGAGATTATTTCCCCGGCATCATTTCATCCCTCTGCGCGGCATGAAAAACAAAGGCTGCAATGATCGTAGCTGCCTGCTTCAGGTCGTCTGGTTGTAAGTGGTCATAACTATCGATATTCGTATGATGCGTCCTGTTATTGTATTCAACAGGATCCTGGATAAACTGAAATGCCGGAATATTCACCCTGTCAAAAGAACTATGATCAGTTGAACTTGCGCTTTCTAACGTTACTACTGAAGCGCCAAGATCATGAAAGGGTTGCAGCCACTTATGAAAAATTGGTTTAACCGCCACATTACCCTGCGCATATATACCACGGATTTTACCTGTTCCATAATCCAGGTTAAAGTACACGGAAACCTTCTCCCCTTCTTTATTCAATCGCTTCAAGCGCGTATCAACAAAGTGGTTGTACACATAATTCGCTGAACCGACAAGACCCTGTTCTTCTCCGCCCCAGAGCGCTATCCGGATAGTGCGCCGGGGCCTGATCCCAACTGCTTTGATAATCCTAAGCGCTTCCATCATAACTGCGCAGCCCGCAGCATTGTCGGTAGCTCCGGTTGAAGCATGCCAGGAATCCAGGTGCGCACCAACCATAACCACCTGCTCTGCAAGCAGCGAATCTGTCCCGGGAATTTCTGCAATGACATTGTACCCTTTCGTATCAGTAGTATCGAAATGCGTTTGAACTTCCAGTTCCATCTTAACAGGGATGCTTTTTTTAACGAGCCTGAATATGGTATTATAATCCTCTACCGGGATTACGATGTCTAACATGTTCTCAGGTGACCTGGTAGCGTATAACCCTCCATGCGAGACGAAGATCGTACCGTCTCTTCCGTGCGATCCTGCTCTTAAAACCGCAACCGCACCTTTCTTTTTTAAGTAGGCCTTTATGTGATCTATCATTTGCATCTGCCATCCGCCAGCATTTATCCTGTTTATTAAACCAGGAACACCACCGCGAGTGGCTTCAGTCAGCGGCTTGTGATCCGACATTTTCTTCAAATCCGGTTCTGTAAAGCGCCTGGCATCAGGTTGATAAGTGGTTTCTAAAGTGAACGCAGCCTTCAATAAAATGATCTTTCCACTTACATTTTCTTTCAGAGACTTTAAATCAAAAGTGTCTTTGGCGTTTACATAAATTACTTCACAGCTTTTCAATCCGTTGCTGCCTCCGGTCCATGCTTTTGGAAAAGCGATTATTGGTTTATAATAAGGATTGGCTAACGCGACGTAACACTTTTCCAGCTCCCAACCTTTGCCTGATTCACCCCAGGGCTCAAGCGTTGCGTTCACAAGGCCCCAGGAGCACATTTTGTTCCTGCTCCACTCTGCCGCCTTTAAAAAACCAGGAGAACCCTGCAGCCGTGGGCCATTGACATCGGTAAGATAAAATGCAATATCCATCACCTGGGAACGGCCGAGACCTTCTTCTCTGATTTTCTGAATCATTGCCAGATCCAGATTTTCCTCCTGTCCGCGCATCAAGAAAGGCAAGGAAAGAAAGAAGATGAAAAAGCAGGAGGTCCGTTTATTCATTCGTTTTTGGTTGATGGTTGTATCTTTTAAAAATAATCAATCATTGAATAACGGACCACCGGCTTCCTTCAGTTCAGCAATCCATATCATTTCAACAAGATTACTTTCTTCAATGAATCTACTTCCTGTTTATATTTTGTCGGATGAATTTTATAGTATAAAGGCCTTTCATTAGCAATAATGAATTTTATCATGCTGTCCATCTGCTTTAAATTACTAATGGTGTCTTTAAGTTTGAAACGGGTGCTGTAATCGCTGTATCGTTTCGTCATGATATAATCAAAGCATTGTTCAGGTGTTAGCTCGTTGTTTATTTTAAAAGCCAAAGACATGAGCGCTAAATTATGTCGATGGCCTCTGTATCTTATCATTTCCGCCGCCGTCAATTGCCAGTTATTTTTTTCCGGTCGTTTTATTCTAAAAACATCCTGCCAGAAGCCTTTTAAATAACGGGTCGTAATCTTTTCCCGTCTGTCGGAAAATGCCTTGTCGTAGACAATATAAAAACTATCAGAAAGGACAGGAGTACGCTGTATTGATGTGATCAGATCTTGAACTTGTCCTTTTGAGTAATGATTAGACCAACCGAACTGATAATATAGAAAAAGGCCAACATACATTGACAGCAGGCCAATTATTCCAAACTTAATACAACGAATAATTATATTTTTGAAGGATTTCATTACGGAAGATTTAAGGTTGCGCCTGACTACATTTTTTAACCCAGCCTACTGCATGTTACGGTTCTACGTTTATATAGGTGCCGATGTTAGGGGCTGTTGCATAAGCATTAAATAGTACTACAGCAAAAGCAGCTATCACCTGCCATATTTCGTCTTTAAGTCCTTTTCCAAATTATTGAAAACATAGTCGTGCTCTTGCCGGACGCCTAACTTTTCCATGGGTTCCCAATAAAATCTTGGCGTCAGTACTGAAGTATATGTTGTTATTCTTGTCAGTTTACAACCATTGTTTCCCACCGGTTCAAAATAATAAATGGCCTCCTTGAAGCCGAGCCATTTTCTGCCGATCAGGTTGTAACTAATGACGTCCATTTTTAAAACCTTTCCACGCTCAAACGCAGTGACTTTTTCTATAATTGTGCCGCCGCCAAAATCAGCATTGCTTAATCATCCACCTTTAAAATAGCAGGTTCTTAATGCGCCGACTTCTTCTTTTTCCAGGATGCATTTTGTCGGGATCGGCAGGTCAAGTTTCAGCAGGAATGGCTTATCAGCGTTCAGCGTATCTACCGATTTAATGGCGTCAAAAACCTGGCCTGGTGTATAGTTCAAAACTTTTTCCGTCTTTACTTCAATAATAGTTTCCTTTTCAGCTTTCAGGAAATGCTCTGCCGGTGCTGCGATAAGAAAAGGGATTAAAGGCAGCATTAAAACTGAAAGCCTGTTCGTTCCCTTGATAAGTTTATATCGCTTAACAAGTGTGGCAATCACATACCCCAAAAAGATAAATGGGACGATCAAACCTATTGCCATCACAATACAAATCACCCCGGAAAGCCCTGGAATGTAAATAGCAATGAGTAAAAGTATGGTCGTGATGACGGCTCCCCATAAAGCATATTTTCGAACCTCCATCGTGCCAATAGCAACGCCTAAAACCACCGGTAGCAGTCCGAATAAAATCCAACTATAATCAACCATTCCCAGAAACAAAAAGGCAATTCCTGTGCCGATGAAGATGGTTGTAAGAACGATTGAAAGCTGAAAACTTTTGTCTTTAAGGATGGCAGTCATTTTTGCTTTGCTCTTTAATACGGGTGACAACATCAGAACGCCGAAGGCGGAACCCAGCTTTTCCGAACCCGATTAAAGATATAATGTTTACAACTTATTCGTCGTATTCTGTCATCGAATCATCAATCTATAAAACTATCGGGCTTCAACCTATGTAAGCGGAGGAATACTTTTTTGAAATTTACTCAGCTGATGATCACAACAGTTAATGTCTATGTCCTACTTTTTTAATAGCACTTACATCGCATATTGTTGAATAGGCTTTTGAATTCATTCATTTAGTGCGACTAATGATGTTGACAATTAATGCCATCATCGATAGCATACCGAAAAAGGGAACGCTGCGTTATGGGAAGAAGGTAAATTTGTTATATTTAAAGGAACCGGAAACCAGAGAAAATATGATAAGAATAATTACATTATTAGCTTTGATCTTTTCACTTGTTTCGTGTGATAAAGATAACGGGACCGGTTCGGGCGAAGTATTAACGATCACCCCTGAACTGCTGGTATCGTATTACGGTAAGAACTGGAATACCATTGAAGGGGGACTGAAAAACAAAAAAGATTACCTCTACACGAATTTAAATAACCAAACCACGCTTGGGGTCATTTCCTTACCTGCTAAAGATCCTGACGCACCCGTGAAGAATTACCAACTGCTTATTAACACCAATCAACAAAACATCATAACAAAAGTCGTTTTGACTTCCACTGAACCTGTTGACCAGCCAACCGGAAATAAACAGATGCTTTATTACTATGACAAGGTATTCAGCAAAATGACCGGGGTGACATACAGATGGGCTTCAGAAAATAATCCGCAAGCACCTCCTTTAACTGTTAGCGATTTGCTGCTTAAGCTGAATAATTTAAGTTGTACGGAAGCCAGTTTAAGTTTTGGAAATAGTCAAATGCGAATGAGTGCCGGATACTCAGCCGCAACCCACTCATTTAGTTTCGACCTTTAAAATAACGTTTCGCTTCTCCCCTTGCTGGTGTTTATAGTTGCATCCCTTCCTGCTGCTGCATTGCTTTTCTGTTTCGAAACAAGCGAATCTCAGAAGGCTAGTTGGGAAAGCAGAGTTGATGCATTGGTTTTGGTATGAAAGGATTAAGCAACTGCTTCAAAATCTGTCTGATTCACCTATTTAAAAGTATGGGATATAAATGATCAGGGCACATATCACAGCAAAAAAGCAAATGATGACAACGGCTCCTGCAGCAAGGTCTTTGGCCTTTCCAATTAACGGGTCCTGCTCTAAACTTACCCG
>JGI24806J26614_1000289_pt1 | contig 14046 bp, 11 predicted proteins | sample Kansoi200umMDA_FD_26614 | JGI IMG/M metagenome (IMG submission 26614)
TTGCCGTATCATTGCTGTTGGAATAAGACTCAAAGGTCAAATCCCATCTCAGCTCATCAGAACTTTCCAGGCTCCGTCACCAATAACTCAAATCAATATTTCATTTTTCCCGGAACGGTTTAGAAATCGATGATCAATCACAAGTTTTTTTATGTATGATATTCTTCAATTGAACGACATGCTCGTTCCCGAGCTGCTTGATATAGCAGAACAACTCAAAATCCCAAATCCCAAAAAACTAGACAAACAGGAACTTATTTACAAAATTCTTGATAAGCAGGCGGTCACGGCCAGTGCGGTAAAAAATACTAACGCTGCTGATGACAAAGGCCGCAGAAAAAGAATCGTCAAAACATCTACTGCCCACTCTACTGAAGAAGCTATTGTAGAAAGTGGCGACCAACCCCAGCATGACCGGTCGAAGAGAGTAGAATCAAAACGCCCAGAAATGAAAAAACCCGTAGACAAAGGCCAACCGAAGCGTGGAAGAAAAAAGGACGCAGAACCGGGACCGGCACTTCCATTGAAAGAAGAAGCTGTTGAAATGCAGGAAGAGGAAAATGAATCTCCTGCAGTGGTAGCAGAAACTGAAACAACCGATGGTGTAGAAGGTACACCCGGTACAGGAATCCAGGAACCGCCTAAACAATATCCTCATAGACGTTCAGATGTATTGGTGACGGAGCCTGGAAAGTTCTGATGAGCTGAGATGGGATTTGACCTTTGAGTCTTATTCCAACAGCAATGATACGGCAAAAACCGTATAAACAAAAATTATTTTGCCTCGTATTTTCCAATAATTCGTTCTTTCACATTTGTTTCACTGCTCACATTCTCAACACTTAATTGATGGAATGCGAAATGTTGCCGGTACTTTATCTTTGCCGCTCTTAACAAAGGAACCATGTTCAACAAAAGAACGAAGATCAAGGAAGTCCTCGAGGCTGAATCAACAGGCCAAGAGGTTGTTGTAATGGGTTGGGTGCGCACCTTTAGGAACAATCAATTCATTGCATTGAACGATGGTTCTACCAATACCAACCTGCAGATTGTAATTGCGTTAGGCCAATATGACGAGGAATTCCTGAAAAGAATTACAACTGGCGCCTCGTTGAAGGTAGTAGGTGAAGTAGTGCCCTCTCTTGGAAAAGGGCAAAAGGTGGAAATCAAGGCAAAGCAGGTAGAGATCCTTGGCGATTCAGATCCTGAAAAATTTCCGTTGCAGCCAAAAAAACACAGCCTTGAATTTTTGAGGGAGATTGCGCACCTGCGCTTCCGAACCAACACTTTCGGATCAGTCTTTCGTGTGCGCCACGCGCTCGCCTTTGCGATCCATAAATTCTTCAATGAAAAGGGATTTGTTTACCTGCACACCCCCATAATTACAGCGAGTGACGCAGAAGGAGCAGGAGAAATGTTTAGGGTTACTACGCTTCCATTTGACAATCCTCCCCGCAACAAGGAAGGTGCAGTCCATTTTAAAGAGGATTTTTTTGGAAGGAGCACGAACCTTACGGTAAGCGGGCAACTGGAAGGAGAACTCGCCGCTATGGCTTTTAGCGAGATCTATACATTCGGCCCCACCTTTCGCGCGGAGAATTCAAATACACCCAGACATCTTGCTGAATTCTGGATGATCGAGCCCGAAATGGCTTTCTATGATCTCGAGGATAACATGAACCTTGCCGAGGAGTTTATAAAGTACATTATTCGCCACGCGATGGAAAATGTGAGAGAGGACCTCGACTTCCTTGCACAACGATTGGCAGAAGAAGAAAAACAAAAACCACAGGCTGAAAGAAGTGAGATGGGATTAATTGAAAAATTGGAATTCGTAGCCAATAATAATTTTGAGCGCATCACTTATACTGAGGCAATCGATATCCTGCTGCAATCTCCTGCGTACAAGAAAAAGAAATTCCAATATGATGTGAAGTGGGGAATTGATATGCAGAGCGAACACGAACGTTACCTTGTAGAAAAGCACTTCAAAAAGCCAGTGATCGTTACTGGCTATCCCAAAGCGATCAAAGCGTTTTATATGCGGCAGAATGAGGATGGAAAAACTGTTGCTGCAATGGATATTCTCGCACCAGGCATTGGAGAAATTGTAGGTGGTTCACAAAGGGAAGAACGATACGATATGCTAGTGGCAAGAATGAAAGAAATGAAGGTGCCGGTGGAAGAATTGTGGTGGTATCTCGATACGAGAAGATTTGGGTCTGTTCCACATGCAGGGTTCGGCCTGGGTTTTGAACGAATGGTACTCTTTGTGACTGGCATGACGAATATCCGAGATGTAATTGCTTTTCCAAGAACACCCAAGAATGCAGAGTTCTAGGAAGAAAGACCACAGACCACGGACGACAGATCACACAGGAGCAATAGGCAAGTGGCAACTCAGGTGGAAGCTGCTTATCCTTTTGCAGCCTGTTTAATTAGAATCAATATTGGTTTTCGGAGAAAATAATATGAGAGCTAACTAGTATCAATAGGTATCGAGTTAGTGGGTTGCCTATTGCCTATTGCATATTGCCTATTTCGGGGCGTGTCAACACGAATAAGCTGACGCATGCTATGGAATGATCTCAACGCGGCATCTCATAACTGCATTTCCTACCAACTATAAAAATCAAAATATGGCTGAGCAAATTCAACAGCCCACAACAGGGCAAAGGAAAGGTGTGCGCAGGGCTAAAAGGTTATCAACGAGAATAGATCTGACACCAATGGTTGATCTTGGATTTTTGCTGATCACATTTTTTATTTTAACTACTACGTGGTCGCAAGCCAGCCATATGCGAATGCATCTGCCTGCGGGCAATGATAATACTACGATATACGGAGAAAGCACGGCGCTTACGCTGATTCCCCTCGAGAATGGAAAAATATTTTATTACCACGGAAATCTTGGTAAAGCAATCCTGAACCACACATATGGAACTATCGAAATTCAGGGCGTGAGGAATCTCATCATACAAAAACAATTGGCGCTGGATGTGAATCCGAAATACACGAGGGAAGATCTTGCATTGATCGTTAAGCCCTCAACCCAATCGATCTATAAAGATATTGTAGCCGTTATGGATGAAGTGCTCATCAACGAACTTCAGCATTACTCGTTTGTAGATCTGAGCCCGGAGGAATTCCTGTTTCTTCAACAGGAACATGTTCTCTAGTTGGTAGTGCCTATATGCTCGAATGCTGCAATTCTAACTTTCATATTCTGCCGGATATTGAGGTAGAATAAATTGATATCGCCAATATGATAATTTTTCGACCGATAAAAAACACTTCCCGGGAACTTTGGGCGGCTCGACCAAAGAATGTTGTTGTGAATTTGCGCATCCGTTGAATGCGGAACAACTTCATTGAAATCGCGAAGGACGGCTCCTTTATTGCTACTGCGATCCGCATATGCATCAGTGGTAGTCCAGGTTAGCGGATTTGTTACATAAGAATCTTTAAACCTGGGAACAAAATGGGGTTCGTGTCCTCTTTTGAAGGTTCTCCACCCGCAGAAACAACCGGTAGCAGCTGAATCCTTACAGGGTTTCAATTCAACAAAAGAATTCAAAGGGATATTCATCCCTACAACATAAGCCACGATCAACTTTTCCTTTAATGGCTTTTGATCAAAATAATCCTGTAACAGGCGAATGGCATGATTACTTCCCTGGCTATGCGAGGCAATAATGATAGGATGTCCCTGGTTGAAATGTGCGAGATAGTATTCAAACGCGCTTCGAATATCTGCATAGGCCAGTTCAAATGCCGTCTTCGCACTATTAGTGTCCGTGGAAAAGTATGCCTTGATATTAGCTTGCCTATATCGCGGCGCAAATACTCTTGCCTGGTTAAAGGCTGAAGCCTGGTAGAGGATGGCTGAAAAATCTGTTTTTGCATTGACAGTCGCATCTTCAATTTCCGCATTCCATCGTTCGTCATTCCGGTTAGTAAAGCTGGTGGGATGAATAAAGAATACGTCGACCGTTGAATCGAAAGTATAGTCATTTTGCAATGGGGCAGGAATACTGTCAGACGGATCATGTTTTCCAGGATGCGCTGCCCAATAGTCCAGAGATTCGTAATTTGGATGCCCGTTATTTGAAAACTTGTAGTTACCCACGAATCGCTGGTATTTGGGAGTACAGCTACTCAATATCATGAAACACCAGGTCAGCACAGCATTTGGTCGAAACATTAAAATTGTATTTTCGCTAGTAAAACTAAACCGAATTTCATAACCACCTAAAATCTTTGTTATGGCTATTCCAGTGGTGGATCTCTCAGATTTTCTAAGTGGGGATTCAAAGAGAAAACAAAAATTCGTCAATGAAATTGGTAAGGCATATGAAGAGGTTGGTTTTGTAGCAGTAAAGAATCATGGTATACCAGATGCTCTCATCGGGGACCTCTACAAACATGTTCAGCAATTCTTTGCCATGCCATCAACTGTAAAAAGACAGTACGAAGTGCCCGGACTTGCCGGACAAAGAGGTTATACCTCATTTGGAAAGGAGCATGCAAAAGGAAGTGATGCACCTGATCTGAAAGAATTCTTCCAATATGGACAGATCGTCGAAGACAATGATCCTGTCAAATCAGAGTATCCCGACAATGTGAGCATCAAAGAAGTTCCGGAATTCAACGGCACCATAAGGAGAGCTTATCGTGCATTTGAAAAATCGGGAAGAGCACTGCTGCAGGCGATTGCACTTTACCTGGGATTAGATGAACATTATTTCGACGACTACATTCATAATGGTAATTCCATTTTGCGCGCCATACATTACCCTCCCATTACATCAGAACCAAAATCCGCCATCAGGGCCGAACAACACGAAGACATCAACCTTATAACCTTATTAGTAGGTGCTTCTGCTGATGGATTGCAAATTCTCACTAAACAAAATGAATGGGTTGGTGTTACTTCATTGCCTGAACAAATTGTAGTGAACGTGGGCGATATGCTGCAGCGATTGACCAATAACAGGTTGAAGTCAACCACTCACCGCGTTGTGAACCCTCCACGTGAAATGTGGCATACCTCCAGGTTTTCTATCCCATTCTTCTTACATCCCAAGAGCGACATGAGCTTAGCTACCCTTGACAATTGCGTTGATTCAAGACATCCCAAGGCATATGAAGATGCCACGGCAGGGGAATATCTTGATGAACGACTTAGGGAGATTGGGTTGAAGAAATAACAACAGATACAGGATGCCGGATGCCAGATGCCTGGTTGGATCCAGGACACATGATGGCAGATAGTAGTAAACAGGGTTATCCTGTGTCGGACCTTGCCTTGCATCTTGCAACCTGCATCAGAATCTGGCATCTGGAATCTGGCATCCGGGACAGGTTTTCATCATCTTTATTAGCCGCTCATCAAATTGATGGGCTTGAGCGATTACTCCCAAAATCGGCTAAAACCCTTTACCAGCCTGCATTACGGGCAAAGCCGGTTATCTTTCATAGAAAATTACCTGCAAAAAATAGGTACTAAGTGTTGCATAGTACCTTAAAATGCCCTTATATTTGTGTTGTTAAGTTAGTTCACCATATATATAGCCGTCGAAGCCCTTCTCCTCCTTTTTCCGACGAGTCTGAGACTCGTCGGCCCGAAAGTGAAAACCCGGCTCGGGTATAGCCATGAAAGATCGACGAGTCACAGACTCGTCGAATAAGGACGAGAAGGGATAAGGCGGACAAAATTGAATAACTCTTATGAATATCGAGAACACACAAAGCCAGATGAGGAAGGGGATACTGGAGTTTTGCATCCTTTCCATCATCCGCCGGGGTGAGGCCTATCCTAGTGACATTGTGGAAGAAATGAGGGCCGCCAACCTCCACATCCTGGAGGGCACCTTATACCCCTTACTTACCAGACTTAAGAATGCAGACATGCTCACCTACCGTTGGATAGAAAGTAATTCGGGTCCTCCGCGCAAATACTTTTCACTTACCGATAAAGGATTGCAATTCTACCAGGAATTGGAATCAACCTGGAATGAACTCGCCAATGCAGTGAACACGCTGGCTGCCAAAAAAGATTCTTTGGCGAATGTGCCTACCGCTAATAATGACAACCTATAAACTTCAACCAACCAATAAATATTAATCATGAAAAAGGTCATAAACATAAATTTCCAGGGTCGGGTTATACCGATAGAGGAAACTGCTTATGAAATTTTGCAGCAGTATATAGATAGCCTTCGAAAATATTTTGCCCACGAAGAAGGGAGAGATGAGATCATTAATGATATAGAAGGAAGAATCGGAGAATTGTTTTCTGACAGATTGAAAAAAGGAGCAACCTGCATTACAGATGATGATGTGAATGCAGTTATGGGCTCCATTGGACGACCCGAAGATTTTGAAAAAGCAGAAGAGTCGACAAATAATGGACCTCGTCAGCAATCAACTTCACAACAATCACAGCCTAATTATTCCTATGCCGTCACAGGCAGAGGAAGATTTTATCGCAACGCAGATGATAAGATCATCGCTGGTGTATGTAGCGGTCTTGCCAATTATCTTGGCATCGATCCTGTGATCACCAGGATATTGTTTGTCGTTTTTATTGGTGCGCTGTTCTGGGTTTATATCGTTTTATGGATCATCGTTCCTTCGAGATCTATTCAATCAAATGTCACTAAGAGACTTTACAGGAGCGCGGATGACAAGGTCATAGCCGGTGTGTGTGGTGGATTAGCCGCTTATCTTAATACACAGGCATGGATCCCCCGATTGATTTTCGCTCTTCCAATTATTATTGGACTAATATCAAGCCCCTTTAATGCATGGTTCAATGATTGGGATTTCTGGTGGGGACCAAAAGTATTAACCGGATCACTTGGTTTCACTCTATTTGTCACTTATGTGATATTATGGATTGCCGTTCCTTTTGCCACTACCTCCTCTGAAAAATTGGAAATGAGAGGAGAAAGAGTTGATCTCAATACCATTCGCGATACGGTAAAGGAAGACATGGAAAGTCTCAAGACCAGGGCGCAGAATTTGGGCAGTGAAGTAAAACAAACTGCAGAGGAGTTGGGACAAAAGGCCAAGAACTTCAGTCAAACTGCAGGAGCACAGGCAAAGGCATGGGCATCAGCAGAAAGAAAATCGGGTAGTGGAGTGGGCAATGTGATCGGAATTTTATTCAAGGCATTTTTCTTATTCGTTGCAGGTGTAGTTGCCATTAGTTTGTTCGGTGCGTTGATGGGATTGTTGTTCGGTGGATTCGTTGTATTCCCGTTCAAGGATTTTATTCTCGAAGGATTCGGACAAAATCTTCTCGCGTGGCTTTCGCTCTTGTTATTTCTTGGTATTCCTATCATCGCACTCATCACATGGCTCATTCGTCGCATCATGGGTGTGCGCAGCAAGAACCACTATCTCGGATATGTATTCGGAAGTCTGTGGACAATTGGACTGATCAGTTTTATTATCCTGGTAGGATTATTCGCGAGAAATTTTAAATCGGGATCGGAAAAGGCAGAAGAGATGGTGGCGTTTGTCCAGCCCAGTAGAGGAAAAATTATTGTTGATGTGGCAGCCAGTAACGTTCGCTACTATGGCGGCGATTGGTTTGGTGTGCAGGATGAAGATTTTCCCGTGTATGGCATCAACCAGGATACACTATTGTTGAATACAGTTCGAGTGAATGTGGTAAAAAGTCAAGATTCTTTATATCATGTTCATGCAGTTCGATTCGCCAGGGGAAGAAATCCTGAATCATCACTTCGTTCAGCAGAAAGAATTCAATTCGATATTCAACAAAAAGATAGTTTGCTCATTCTTCCCAAAGGATTTCCTATCAGCAGGGACGACAAATTCAGGAACCAGAGAGTATTGGTCGTGATTGCAGTTCCTGTCGGAAAAAAAATTCAATTGGATAGGAGTATTAACAACTACGATTGGTTTACTGTCAACTTCAGCAGTCGTCGCGGCTGGAATGCAAACTGGGACGACAACTGGGAACATACTTATGGTTGGAGAGACAATGTTGAATATGTAATGACCGAGAATGGGCTTAAAAGAACTGACAAACTTGATGAGAATGGTGAAGAACGCACTGACGAAGAAGGCGTTGATAATTCAAATGATTCATCCAAGCAAAAAGCAAAGGGAACCCAAGACTCGAATAAGAAAAACCAATACAGGTATAAAGGAAACGATAATAATAAACCCAAAACAACCACTGATTCATCAAAACAGGAAAAAGCAACGGCCGGAGAAGATGATCCTACCGAAGAAAATGAAACTTATCCATCACTGATCTACATGCTTGCAAGAATCGCCCGTTAAAACAATCCCGCCGCCGCCTCGCGTATGCGAGGATTGGCGGGGTTGAAGTTGGAACAAACCCGGCCGGTGGTCACAAACCCCGGCCGTGGTTATTTTAGTGCTCCCGGTTATTGCGCATTGCGAAATGAACATTGAGCCTTTCTTTCCTTCTCTTGCTTCTTGTGCCTTCCGGCTTGAATCTTTCTTGTGCCTTGTGCCTTGTACCTTGTGCCTTCCTACTATCTTATCTTTGCGACCTCAAAGTAAAATCAAGTACATGAAGCATACTCCATTCGAAAAGAAACATATTGAGCTAGGCGCAAAGATGGCAGAATTTGCAGGATACAGTATGCCGATTTCCTATTCAGGCATTAATGATGAACACCAGGCAGTCAGAACAAACGCAGGCGTATTTGATGTGAGCCACATGGGAGAATTTATTCTGAAGGGTGAGCACGCATTGGACCTGATTCAAAGAGTAACTACAAATGATGCCTCGAAATTGAAAACTGGCCAGGCACAATATAGTTGCATGACCAATGTTGACGGAGGTGTTGTAGATGACCTGCTGGTATACTGCCTCGAGGAAAATAAAGTCTATATGCTGGTGGTTAATGCTTCTAATATTGAAAAGGACTGGAATTGGATTTCAGGTTTCAATAATAAGAAAGCAGAGATGCATAACATTTCTGAAAAGACTTGTCTTCTTGCTATCCAGGGTCCAAATGCCACGAAGATTCTTCAGCCATTGACAGAAATGGATATCCTCAATCTTAAATACTATACGTTCACTAAAGGGAAGTTTGCTGGAGTGGATAATGTCCTGGTAAGTGCCACGGGTTATACCGGATCGGGAGGAGTTGAAATTTATTTTGAAGATAAGGATGAGGCCGCGGATAGGATTTGGGATAAGATATTCGAGGTTGGTAAGCCGCAAGGATTAAAGCCAATCGGATTGGGCGCACGTGATACTCTGCGCCTGGAAATGGGGTATTGCTTATATGGAAATGATATTGATGATAAAACCTCGCCATTAGAAGGAGGGCTTGGTTGGATAACCAAATTCAATAAAGACTTCGTAGCGAAAGAGAAAATACTGAGGGAAAAAGAAGCAGGGCCTGAGAGAAAATTAGTTGGATTCGAAATGATCGATAGGGGCATCCCGAGGCATGGTTATGAGATCAAGGACCACACGGGCACGCCCATCGGGATTGTAACTTCAGGAACGCAGTCGCCCAGCCTTGGAAAAGCTATTGGCCTTGGTTATGTAAGGACTGCATTTTCAAAAATAGATACCAAGATCAATATTAAAATCAGGGAAAAACTGTTAATAGCTAAGGTAGTCAAGGTCCCGTTCCTGTGATTGCGGATTGCGGATTGTGGATTGCGGATTTGCGGTTCGCGGAATAACGATTCACGATTCACGATTCACGATTCACGATTGACGATTTTTGGCTTGATTTTTATGGTTTTTTAAAATCAAAATCCTACGAAAATGCCTACCATCCACCTAACCACTTTCATCGCAGCGCCGCCTGAGCGCGTATTCGATCTTTCCCGCAGTATTGACCTCCATAAGAAATCGCTGGCTCATACCAGGGAAGAAGCCATTGCGGGCACTGTTTCCGGGTTGCTCGAATTAAACGAAAGCGTTACCTGGAAGGCAAAGCACCTGGGAAAGACAAGATTTTTGAAATCGAAGCTTACTGAATTTGAAAAGCCGGGAAGGTTTATAGATGAAATGCAGAAAGGAGATTTTAGGAAATTAAGGCACGAACATCATTTCAAGCAAGTGGATAATGGAACGATCATGATCGACATTATCGAATTCGAATCTCCATATAAAGTTATTGGCCGATTCCTAAACCGCCTCTTCCTAACCTCCTATATTAAAAAAATGTTGGAGAAGCGAAACTCCATCATTAAGGAGTATGCGGAAACAGAGAAGTGGAAGCAATTGTTGCTTAATAAATAATTGATCCCCCTCATTTATTGTCGATCCCTATCCTAATCATCTTCACGAGAAAGATCGTGGGCGGAGCCGAAGGGAGCAATCCCTACTTTTGCTTCTTATGAACAATGACAAACCAACTCTATATACATGTTTATCTCCTGCTCTCCTTCATTTGTATGATCTCAACAACGCAACCGTTGTGATCATAGATATCTTACGAGCGACTTCCACAATAGCAACTGCATTATTTAATGGTGCAAAGACGGTAATTCCTGTTGATTCAGTTTCACGTTGCATTGAATTGGGAAGACAAATGGAATGCGTAACTGCCGGTGAGCGTGATGGACACATTGCTGAAGGATTGAAATACGGTAATTCGCCTTTTGAATATTCAAGGGAATTCATCAAAGGCAAAACACTTGTACTCACTACCACCAACGGCACCAGGTTATTACATATGGCCCTTGAGAAAGGAGCGGCCACCATTATTACGGGTTCGTTTCCCAACTTATCAGTAGTATGCGAATACCTCGTGAAGAAAGAAGAACCTGCTATTCTCGCTTGTGCCGCATGGAAGGACAGGGTGAATATGGAAGACACACTTTTTGCAGGAGCGGTGATAAGCCGGGTGAAAGATCATTTCAACATCAATTGTGATTCTTCGCAAATTGCAGAAACCCTATATGATATCGCAAAGGATGACCTCTATGAGTTCATGAAGGCAAAAGATGCTTCACACTACCACCGGCTAAGCGGCTTTGGATTGGAGAAAGACATTCGCTATTGCCTTACTACCGACGTGGCCAATGTGTTGCCTTTCTATGAAACAGGCAAACTGAATATTCACAAATGGTAACGATCTTCTTCCTCAAATCGTAAACCAGTAAGAGGTTCGCTCGATATTTTTGCAGGCTGAACCAATGTGAAGAAGAAGACAATCCATATTGCATTAGTCGGGAATCCCAATAGCGGAAAGAGTTCCTTGTTCAATATACTCACAGGCCTTAACCAGAAAGTTGGAAATTTTCCTGGTGTTACTGTAGATAAAAAGATTGGTACAACTTCCGTCTCTTCATTTCTCGAAGCTTCAATTATAGATCTTCCAGGAACTTATAGCCTTTATCCCAGGAGATCCGATGAATGGGTTGCCTATCGGGTTTTGATGCAGCAGGACGAATCGATCCGTCCGGATTTGGTTGTGTTGATTGCAGATGCGAGTAATCTCAAGAGAAATCTCTTGTTTGCTTCCCAGATCATCGATCTTAAGATTCCGGTAGTAGTAGCATTGACGATGCTGGACATCGCAAGAAAGAAGGGGATTCGCGTTGATGTTGAAGAGCTCGAAAGAGCGTTAGGTGTTCCGATTGTTCCGATCAATCCAAGAAGGAATAAAGGAATTGCTCAACTGAAGAAAGCCATTGAACTCACGGCGGATGAGCATTACAAAGTACCCATAAGAAATTTTATTGAACTTCCCACTATTGCAGAGGAGGCCGTTGCAGGGGTAAAACATTTATATCCTTCCATCAGTGAATACAGGGCAGTTCATTATCTCATCAACCATGAATCTTTTTCATTTGATGAGAAAGAACAGAACAAGATTGAAGCCATTGAGCAGGCAGCAAAATTCAATCATACGAAGGTCCAGGCAGAAGAGATCCTCCAACGATATCACCGGATCAAACAGATCATGCAACATGCAGTTGCAGAACCGGATCCATCAGAATCAAAATTGATCACTGAAAGATTTGACGACGTGCTGTTGCATAGGAAATGGGGATATGTTATTCTGCTTGTGGTCCTCTTCCTCTTATTTCAAAGTGTATTTTGGTTGGCAGAATATCCAATGCAATTGATTGAATGGAGTTTTGCTGCATTAGGGAGTTCGCTTGGCAAGATCTTGCCTGAAGCATGGTGGAGTGATTTGCTGGTCAACGGAATACTTGCTGGTCTTAGTGGAATACTAGTATTCGTGCCCCAGATAATGATCCTGTTTGGTTTGATCACGTTGCTTGAAGACACGGGTTATATGGCGCGCATCAGTTTCCTAAGCGATCGCCTGATGCGAAAAGTTGGATTGAATGGAAAGAGCGTGATGCCCATGATCAGTGGATTTGCTTGTGCGGTTCCCGCAATCATGAGTGCCCGCAGTATTGAAAATAAAAAGGAGCGGTTGCTCACCATTCTTATTACACCGCTCATGAGTTGCAGCGCACGACTCCCGGTTTACACCATCTTGATTGCGCTGGTTGTTCCCAATGTTTTCTTTCTTGGATTTCTCAATTTGCAAGGCCTTGTGATGATGGGACTCTATCTATTGGGCTTATTGATGGCGCTTGTAGTTTCATATGTTGCCAAGGCGTTCATCAAAATAAAAGAGAAAAGCATATTCATTTTAGAGTTGCCCGTTTATCGTTCACCAAGATGGAATAATATTTTGGTGACGATGGTGCAAAAGGCAAAAATATTTGTGTTTGATGCGGGTCGCGTCATCATGGTGATTAGTCTATTGCTTTGGGGCTTGAGTTCATTTGGGCCTTCCAAGAGAATGCATGAGGTTGAATCAAACTACACCGAGCAACTCGCTCTTCATCCTGAAAAGCAAAAAGAGCTCGCCCAGTTGAAGAAGACCGGCCTATTGGAGAATTCATATGCGGGTATTCTCGGCAAGAGTATCGAACCCGTTATTCAACCACTGGGATACGATTGGAAGATCGGCATTGCCCTTATTACGTCTTTCGCCGCCAGGGAGGTCTTTGTTGGAACTATGGCAACCCTCTATAGTGTCGGCGACGATGAAAATGCCGAGAGCCTCATGCTGAGAGATAAAATGAGGCAGGCCAGGAAGCCAGATGGAACTCCGGTTTATACTCTTGCCTCCGCACTCTCACTTATGATCTTTTATGTTTTTGCCATGCAATGCATGAGCACATTGGCAGTGGTAAGGCGGGAGACCGGCACCTGGAAATGCCCCCTGATCCAGTTAGTATATATGACCGGCCTTGCCTACCTATTAAGCCTCCTCACTTACCAGTTGTTCAGTTAATGTACCGCGAAACTCCGTTTCGCGGCCGACCCTCCCCCCGAAATGCAATTTCGGGGAACATTCATCGTTCTTCCCTTGACCAATATCAATTCCATGAAAGCCGCACTCCTCCTGACATTTGCCATCAGCCTCGGGCTGAATTTGTCTGCACAAAACGAATGGTACTATTTTCCCGATGAGATCTATTTTGTGAAGGAAGTTCCAGCCAAGGATTTCCGTGGCAAGCATTTTAAGTACCAGATTGCAGTGAAGGCAAACGCTGCTGATACTTTTTCAAAGGTGCGCATCAACGGAGTTGGTGTTGGAAAAGGCCAGAACGATTTCCTGAACAATTCAGGCTTTACGAAAGGCCACCGCACGGAAAACAGCTGGACAATCTACACCATTACAGGAACAGTTCCGGAGCAGGCATGGAAGATTTGGTTTTATTCGGCCGTCAACGGAAACGGCGAATTCTATTTCGATGCCATCAGTTTTTCAGTTGAGGAAGATGGGGAATGGTTGGAGGTCGAACTTCCGAATTCATCTTTTGAAGAAAGCGATAAGAACATTTTTAATGGATATTACGTCAGCACAAGAAAATCGCCTCACATGAAAACTGATGTGACAAAGGAAGCCGCGTATCACGGCGATTATTCACTTCACATCAGGATCATTATCTGGGGCACGAATACTAGTATTCCACTAAGACCAGCAAGTATTCCGTTGACCAGCAAATCACTCCACCATGCTTCAGGCAAGATCTTGC
>JGI24806J26614_1000290_pt1 | contig 14028 bp, 13 predicted proteins | sample Kansoi200umMDA_FD_26614 | JGI IMG/M metagenome (IMG submission 26614)
GCTGTATCGTTTTTAATATTTTTTCTCCTGCTTTGGTTTTAGCAAGTAAAAAGATCAGACAGATATATGAAATGGCAAGTGGTGCAACTCCTAAAGCTTATGCCGTTAGATATTGAAGAGATCGTAACGATCTTTCTGAAATAGACTACAAAATCATTTTTACATGGAATTCCGGTGTCCCCTTAATAACTTTAAAATCCCGATTAAAAAATAAAATAAGGGTCTATCCGATTGCTCCCATGTTCATTCCTCCTCCTCACTGCGGATAATTCGTTGCAACCCTTTTAGTAGTTACTGTTTGTTCAGTGCCCTGCGTTTGTGCATACCTGTTATCTCCTCTGTCCAAAACCAACATCACCAGGCCCACCACGCAAAAACCCGCAAATACACAAAGACCAAACATTAATCCATGCTGCGGATCTCCGTATACAACCTGCTGTCCGTTTTCAATTGCAGTAATCCTGCTTCCGGTGGAGCGGTAAATGGCATAACCCAATGAGATCAATATCAAAACCAGTAAAACCGGTATCAGTGTTTTCTTATTCATAATTCATATTTGTTTACGCTGGGAGATATTCAAATTTGGAGCCAAGCAGATTTGAATAGCTGTAGACCTCTTGTTTTGAGTTGGCAGTTGGCAACTGGCAATTAGCAAACTCTATTTGATGTGTCTGCTAATTGCTAACTGTAAACTGCAAATTTTCCCCTTGATGAGCTCAGTGTTTATTAATTTCAATGGATGCAACCAATACTAACTCCCGTCAGGGATCAGCAACGCATTTGGCTGATGGATGCCTTGCGTGGATTTGCCATTCTGGGAATTTTCATTGCAAATCTAAAAGGATTTACTTTCTATGATCCTCATGGAAATAATTCAGGAAAATATTTTACATCCTTTGACAGACAATTTGATTTTTTAGAAACCATGTTTGTTGAAGGAAAATTCTACTCCATTTTCAGTTTTCTTTTTGGATGGGGTATTGCATTACAACTGGCAAGAACAAAATCCATTGGTGCAAAGCCTTTATCATTTGTAATACGCAGGTTGCTGATCATGTCTTTGCTTGGCCTGGCACATCTGATACTTATATGGATCGGCGATATTGTATTGTTTTATTCTTTGGTAGGATTTGTATTGCTTTTGATGCGCAACTGGCCGACAAAAACATTGTTTATCACCGCCATCATTTTATTACTCTCACCAATTTTATTGTATTGGCTCAAAATGGAATACAAGTGGGCCAATGCACCTGCACAATTTTTAATAGATAAGGCATTGATTCTGGACAAGCATGTCAATAATATACAATCAAATGAAGATTTTTATAAAATGATCCATAACCTGGATGTCTGGTCAAATATTAAATTAAATGTGATTGGCGCTTTCTTTCGCTATAATGATCTGTTTTTTCAAAGCAGAATTTCAAAAGTTCTGGGCATGTTCATATTAGGATACCTCATGGGAAGAAATGATCGTTACAAACAGATTATTTCCAATACCAGACTTTTATGGAAAATAGCTATCCCATGCCTCATTATTGGTATAACAGCAAATTATTTCTTTGCCAGGTTTCATGAACAGGGAGGATATTATCAGTTGACAAAAACCGGCTTGTATCAAACTATTGCATATGCTTTAGGAGTTGCACCACTTGCCATTTCATATATCTGTCTGATCTTTTTACTTGCTAAAACCAAAGCAGGAGAAAAAATATTAAAAACGATACAGCCTGTAGGTAAAATGGCATTTAGCAATTATATCACCCATTCAATAATAGGAACTGTAGTTTTTACTGGTATTGGTTTGGGTCTAGACAGACAGGTTGGGCCAGTATACTATACCTTGTTTGCTTTGATTGTATTTGCCATTCAAATTTTAATCAGCAGATGGTGGCTTAGTCATTTTCAATTCGGTCCTGTAGAATGGTTGTGGAGAAGTGCAACGTATGGGAAGAGGCAGAGTATGAGAAAGGTAGCGGCGTGATTATGAAGAATGTTGAATGAGGTTCGAGGTTGAGGTTGAGGTAATAAAAGGCATTCACATACAAATTCTACATACATCTTAAATTCGGGGACAAATCATTCAAAATTCAACATTCAAAATTCAACATATCACAGATGCGTTATTTAATTGTATTGTTTGTCCTAATTGTTTCATTTAAATTAAGTGCCCAAACAAATGCCGATATCCTGATCAACAATGGCCGCATACTTGATGGAACAGGTAATTCATGGGTTTATGGTTCCATTGCTATCAAAGATGGCAAGATCATCAAGATTGGAAATTTCAATAACATCACTGCAAAAAAAACCATCGATGCAAAACAAATGATCGTATCTCCTGGATTTATTGATGTACATACACATATTGAAGGAGATGAATTCAGAAATCCAACTGCCAACAATTTTATTCTCGATGGAGTAACAACTGTTGTAACCGGCAATTGCGGTGCTTCGCAGGTAGATATCAAAAAATATTTATCGCGCATAGATTCTTTGCAGCCATCCATAAATGTAGCTACACTGATCGGCCATAATGATGTAAGGAAAGCAGTAATGGGTACTGCAAGACGTGCACCTAATGATACTGAAATGAAGCACATGGAAAATCTTGTAGAACTGGCAATGATGTCAGGTGCAGTAGGGATGAGCACAGGACTTATTTATATTCCCGGTACTTATTCAAATACCGATGAAGTTATCAACCTGGCAAAAGTTGCATCAAAATATAAAGGTGTTTATGCTTCACATATGCGTGATGAAGGCGATAGCGTAACCTATGCAATTGAAGAAGCCATCAATATTGGAAGACAGGCAAATATTCCGGTTGAGATCTCTCATTTCAAATTGAGCGGACAACAAAATTGGGGAAGAAGCCGGGAAACAATTCCAATGATCATCAAAGCAAGGTCAGAAGGAATTGATGTAACGATAGATCAATATCCCTACACTGCAAGTAGTACAGGTCTCAGTACTTTACTACCTGATGATGTTTTATCAGATGGTCAGGATTCTATTGCTGCCAGATTAAAAAGGCCTGAAGTAAGAAAATATGTGAAAGACTATATGTTGGGAAGGTTAAAAAAACGCAAGCTTAAACACTGGAGTTTTGCAATGGTTGCTTTCTATCGTGCTGATACCAGCTACAATGGCAAAAGCATTGAACAGGTAAATCTTATGATGAATAGAAAGCACAAGGCAAAAGAAGAAGCTGAAACCATTATGGATATGATGTTGAAAGGCGGCGCAAGTATGGTGTTTCATGGCATGAGTGAGGATGATGTAAAACGAATCATGCAATATCCTTTCAACATGTTTGCATCTGATGCAAGTATCAGGATATTCGGACAGGGTGCTCCCCATCCAAGAGGATTTGGAACCAATGCAAGGGTTTTGGGTAAATATGTACGTGAAGAAAAAACCATTACCCTCGAAGAAGCCATCAGGAGAATGACCTCATTGCCTGCACAAAAATTTCAACTAAATGACCGTGGCTTATTGAAAGAAGGATATGCAGCCGACATTCTGATATTTGATGAAAAAGAAGTTCAGGATCTTTCAACTTTTGATAAACCTCACGCCTATTCCAAAGGATTTAATTATGTTATAGTAAATGGTGCCGTAGTGGTTGAAAACGGAAATCATCTTGGCACAAGAAGCGGCAAGGCTTTGAGAAAAGAAGTTAACCCGGTAGCAGCCAGCTTTTAAATCTTAGCTTTTCAAACATTAATCTCCCAAATCATACCATTCGCTGGATAAAAACCGCCAATGGCTAAAAGGCGTTGCGAAGCGGCATATTTACATAGTTACTTTGTTTGAGGTTCGAAGTTTGATGTTTGAAGTTAGCCTCAGTCATTAGGATGTTGTTCTTCATCAGACTTCTCACTACTACCGAGACCCAACATCAAACCTCAAACCTCGAACCTCAAACCAAGCAGTCTATGTTACTTACGTTAATAATACCGATTCTAACTTTCGCCGTGGTTGTAGCCGTATTCCACCGTACCCTTATTTCATTTTTCAAGGGCATTTACAGCAGGAAAAAACTTGTATCAGAAGGTGTTGAGGCCGAAGCGGTTTTACTGAATATGCAGCAAACAGGATTGTATGTCAACAACCTGCCACAGGTAAAATTACAAATGCAGGTAAAGACAGTTTCAGGTCTGAATTTCATTACTGAAGCAAAAGAAATATTGTCATTCGTGGATCTTGCGCAACTCCACATTGGTGGAACACTGGTTGTAAAATACAATCCAACCAATCTGAAAGAAGTAATGCTTGTGCGTGAAGACATCTTAATAACCCAATACCCATATCGTGGATGATTTGAATAGCATCATAAAAAAATATTTTTGAGTCGGACGGTTTTTCAATTGAAAGCAGTAACCCAGGTTACTGCTTTGTTATTCCTAACCTATCTTGGGGATAGTATTATTAAGAAATTGGTCTGAACTTAGTTAGAGATTTCCTACCCCACCATCTTTTCTAAACATCAAATTCATAAAATGGAAGTTGCCGCAAAACTGCCACCTTTCGAACTTACCAAAGTACAGGGAGCACAAAGAGTTGACTCAATAGATCTTTTACGGGGACTGGTAATGATCATCATGGCGATTGACCATACCAGGGATTTTTTTCATGCACCCGCATGGACGCAGGATCCTTTGGACTTAAGTACAACATCCCCAATATTGTTTTTTACCAGGTGGATCACACATTTTTGCGCACCGGTATTTGTTTTTCTTGCAGGTACTTCTATTTTCTTCCAGAATCTTAGAAAAACAAAAAAAGAATTGAGCGTTTTCCTATTGAAACGAGGTTTATGGTTGATACTAATGGAAATCCTGATCATCAACTTTGCCTTTTCATTTGATTTTACTCCCAATTTTATAGCATTGCAGGTGATTTGGGCAATTGGTATCAGTATGGTGATCATGGGTTTAATGATCTGGCTTCCATTTCCTGCCATTCTTATTACAGGTTTGCTGATCGTGTTACTTCACAATTCACTGGATCCATATGAAGCGACATTGAATGGACAATCTCCCGGATTGTACTATGATCTTTTACACCGCCAGTCATTCCATCAAATGAGTGATGTTTTTACTTTAATGGTTTTATACCCTTTCCTTCCGTGGACCGGTTTGATGATGTTGGGATATTGCTTTGGCAAATTGTATACAAGATATCCTGAGGCAAATAGAAAAAAAGTATTGATATGGTTGGGTTCAGGACTCATTTTATTTTTTATTCTGCTACGGATCAGCAATGCATATGGAGATAATCAGCCATGGTCAACACAAAAGAACTTTTTATACAGTCTGTTTTCATTTATCAACACTGATAAGTATCCTCCATCATTACTTTATTTATGCATGACCATTGGTCCTGCTATTCTTTTCCTGGCATTGGTAAAAGGAAGGAATGCACTATCAAAATTTATAACTGTATTCGGACGTGTTCCTTTCTTTTATTACATACTTCATTTTTACCTGCTTCACATAGTTGCGGCAATTTGTTTTTTGGCAAGGGGACATTCATTTGAAGAGGGCACGAGGCTTTATCCGGGAAGTCTTGTAAAATTCAATATACCAGGAGAAGGATATCCTTTATGGGTTGTATATCTTGTTTGGATATCAGTGATACTCATACTTTATCCTTTATGCAAAAAGTATAGTGAGTATAAACGAACGCATAGTCATTGGTGGCTGAGCTATATTTAGGAAAGCTGCAAGCTGTTAGCTACAAGCTGCAAGAAGAGAGTTAGAGAAAGGAGAGGAAGCTAACAGCTATAGGAGAAGCTGTTAGCTTTGCTTCAATTAGCATTTGCAAATGTTGCTGGCAGGCCAATTGCTGCTTCAGCATTTACTTCATATAATTCATCTTTTGTAAGATCTCCAAATGAATCGCGCAGGAATTTGTTGACTGCTTCAGGATTTTCTGCTTCCCAAAGACAAATACATCTGAGGTTATTTGTTGAAGGAAATACACCATGAAGTTTAAGGTGAGATGGCAGGTTACTTGCCTTTTCAGGAACCATACTCCAGAAAGTATCAGGATCTGCAATGTTGTGGTTGACGATTACATACATACAATAAAATTTTATTTGTACTTAATTAATGTGTTGTTAGCTGTTTTGTGGAGACGGCACTAATCCTAATTGCTCCATCAAAACACTGGTAAGCATATAAATGCGAGCTTGACTGATCAACCCATTTTCAAGATCATAGGTTACGGCCAGGGGAACGCTCACTTCTTTGTTGGTTGGAGGTATGCCCACTAACTCCCCGATATGCCTTCCTTTAAATAGTCCCTCAACAACAGCTTTTTTTTCTGTAAAAAAATAATTTTTCACTTCGGCTTTTGCATCAAATGCCACATGATAAAGGAAATGAAGTAATGCACCTATTTCTGCACGGCCATTATACACTTCTCCCGTACTCAGGTTTTTAAAAATGGCATCCTCGGTAACATACTTTACATCATGCGTTTCGAAATAAGCAAGCAGGTTTTGTTCTGTCAATGACAGTGTTTCGTTTTGAACGAGCGTTTCTTCCATAAAACTTTGTTTAGATGTGAGGAAATAAGTGTTCCCGGAGGTTATTTGAATTTGATTCAGGGGATGTTGGCAGAAGCTTCTGGAGAGGCCGACTATTAAGTTAGAACAATTAGTTGAATGAATCGGGTTTTGATTTCAATATGCATGAAGAAGAAGGCAAGGCTGATTTTAAGATACCAGACGTCCGGAATAATGGGATTAAGAATTAGCTACATATTCAATTTGATTTAAATAGCTCTGTATTTGATGATGGAGAATTTCGATTTAGTTGTGATTTGCCATTGGCAAATCCGTTGTAATATGGGGTGCCCTGAGTAGCGATTTGCCAATGGCAAATCTGTTGTTGTTTTTTTCCATTTTTACTTTCTGTTTTGTTATTTGGACGTTGTGCGCAACCTTTTTACAATATGCAACTGAATTCTGACTAGCTCTTAAAGCTTCATCACTCCTTTTGTGTAACGGAAAAAAACATAATAAATATAAGTTCTGAAAATAAAATCTGAAATTTTAGCCATTATTACATCATTACATCAAATCTATTTAATGACATGACAACTATTGAACCACCTGAATACCTGGACGGAGCAAAGGTCATCAAATGGGCTTGGTCAGGACAACAACCATTTGGTTTTATAGGCAATCAAGATGACCCAGAAAGAAAAGAAATATATGGACTTGCCATTTGTAAATATGCCGATGGAGAAGGCATTTATCGTTTTAGTTGTAACAAGAATTGGGAAGTTGTTCAGGATCGTTTCTATGATACAGTTGAAAATGCAATTAAACAACTTCCAGACCAATACAAAACTGTAGAAGCAGATTGGCGGATAAAATAAGGCATGCGCACAACAAGGGGTTATCTGGTTTGCTAGCTTTAGAAAATATCCTCATCGATATCAAGTCGTGATGTTTGGTCATTTAAGATTTGCCAATGGCAAATCGCTACGGTGATTTGCTTATAACAGACCATTTGCCAATGGCAAATGATTACGTCATCCATTAAATCTAAAAAGCTGTTAGCTAATAGCTATAGGCTACCAGCTAACAGCTAATAACTATTTATTTCTTTGTTTTAGCATAATCAATCATTCCCTGAAAATCTACAACCACTACGGGTTCGTTTCCTTCAACCCATGCATCATGGCCCATTGGCAGGTAAGAGATATCGCCGGCCTTACATTCGAGAATAGTTCCGTCATCCATTTTGATCTTTAATACACCGGATACATGATATTGAAAGTGTGGTGCTTCACAACTTTTTGTTTTTACAATTGGCTGAACAGAACTTGACCATTTCCAACCTGGTTGAAAGGTTGCTCTTCCAATCTGTGCTCCTGCAATTTTTACAAGTTCAACTTTCCCCTGAGGAAACTCCCGTACTTCTTCAGGTTTTACAAACGATTTTACTTCTGCCTTATCAGTAAATAATTTCTGAATAACAGGTCTGAAAGCTGATGTCATAATGAATGCCAGCGCAACGAGGATTGTGATCTTTTTCATTTTTATAGTTTTAAGTTGATGAGAAATGAGATGAGGGATGATAGATGGGGGATTATGCACCAGTGCTGCGATTAGTAATTACTTGATCATCCCCCATCTGTTTCAATCCTCATCTACCCAAAGATGACACAGACAGGAGGCCGGTTCCTTGTAAATAAGGCGGTATGATATGTAGAAATCAGAGATTCTTGCGGAGTTCAACAGGAGAAGATCCTGTTTGTTGTTTGATAAAGTGAGAAAAGTGCGATTGATCTTCAAAGCGCAGCTCATGAGCTATAGCAGTTATGCTTTTATCCGTAGAGCCCAGCAAAACTTTAGATTCAAGCAGAATCACATCATTGATCATTTGTCTGGGTGTTTTGCCTGTTGCTTCTTTGACTAAGTCGGATAGATGTTTTGGAGAAACATGCATCATCGAAGCATATTGTTCCACCTTTCTGATTTCAATAAAATTTTTTTGCAGCAAATTTTTAAACCTGTTTGCAACTTTCGTTGCATTCGATGCAGTTTCATTGATCTGTTTTACATGTGGTCTGTAAATTTCTCTGATGCGTAGTAATAAAATATGAATGTAATTTCTCAACAGGTAATCTTTTTCCGGAGAAAATCTTTCGTATTCAGTAATAATATCACGAAATGATTGTTGTATCAATTTACTTTCTTCAGCACTTACATTGATAACATGTTCTGCTTCCATATCAAAATACCCAAACTCATGCAGAAATTGTTTTTGCAAAAGAGGTTGAATGAATTCTGTTTTGAAATGCATACAATAACCCTTGCAGTTATTTATGTTCCTCGAAGCATATACCATGTTTTCAGGAACTATAACCAGGTCATTGGGCTGCAACCAACGATAATCTGCTCCGAGATAAACATCGTGCACGCCTCCAAGAAAAATATAGAGGAGATTGAATTGTCTTCTTAATGCCTGGATACCTTTTTCCGGATCAACATGTTTGTGCTTGTCTTCTAATGTGCCTGGCATCACCATTAGATTGATATCATATGGCTTGCTGTCGCGATTGATCTTTCTTTCAAAATCCGCAAGGTTTTCTATGATGAGGATGTCCTTGCCTGACATATGGTAGTTTGTACTATAAGTTATAAAAATTGAATGATGAAATGAAAATTTTCATGGAATAGAATCCGTCGACGAGTCCCATTTAGTTTTCATTGGAAATAAAATTCATTTAGGGGACTCGTCGAGGAAGATAAAATAATTCTAACTTAGTATCAGACCGGATCTGGGTTTTCTTCAATCGAGTTCATTAGCTAAGCTTTCCTCTCATCTGCCCCTCTGACTGACAGCTATGACGGACCACTGAATCGTCTTTCTTCACCACTCAAATCTTGCATATGAAAAGAAATCTTCTGCTTTCAATGGCATGCTCATTGTTTTTTACCAGTTATACTCAAACAACTCCCGGCGAGCCTTGTTGTGCTGTTATTTCAAAGGACGCAAAAAATAATATGGTTGTTATCAGGAACCAAACGACAGGAAGGCTTCTCACCTTTCAGCCAAACGCTGATGATATGAAAGTTATTGTTGTTGGAGATGCAGTGCATTCAGATATGTTGTTAGGAAAAATAACTGCTATAAGAAACAGTGCCCGGGATTACAGGATTACAGAACCAAACAAAAAAGATCCATCAACTATTCTGGCCAGTCTGCAGATCGATCATTCCGAACCTGTAGATGGTATTGTTAATACAAAATTCAACAGGTCAGAGCCGGTTGATACTTATGTCTTCAGATCAAAAGCACTGAATTCCGAACCAGTGAATTCAATTGTTTCAAATAAGGTAAATCCACAGGAACCATGTTGTGCAGTTGTTGATATTCAGGTTGATCCCGTAGAACCATGTTGTGCTGTGGTTTCATTTAAAAATGCATCCGGGGCCATTTCTCACTTCAAAGCTCCAAAAGAAATTACAAACACTTTGAAAGTTGGTCACCCGGTTTATTCTGAACCTGTAAATACAATCCGGATCAGAAATTCTGATCAGGGTGATGGCGAACCCTGTTGCAATGTTGTAAGTGTTCAACCCGATCCTTTGGAACCCTGTTGTAACATAGTGGTATATAAAAACAACAACACCGGGGTTTCCTATCAATTCCGTGCAAACAAATCTATTAGTAACATTCAGACAGGAAAACCCATGTACCTGGATCCAGTAAACGGCTTTGCTATTGTTCAATCATCATACGGAAGTACAAACGGCGGAATGAATTCATATGGTTATGGTGCAACTTCCTCCGGAAATTCTGGTGGTAATAGTTCATCATCTGAAAAATGGGTGATCACTCCTGTGGCAAACATGAAAGGTGTATTGGGCAAACTGGATATCAATTACCCTGCAGATGTTGACAGGGATATTGAAATTCGTGCAGTAGCAGACAATAAGTTTATAACCACTGTGTCAAAAAATGATAAACAATATACAATGGCTCCCGGGAACTATCGCTTTCTGATTACCAACGTCCCTGTAGACGATGTACCGATTCAAAAAGGACAGGAGACCAGATTGAAAATTGGTTTTTTGAATATAGTATCAGAAGGTAATTGGCATCTTTATACAGAATCAAAAGAAAAACAATACACATCTGGCAATAAACCCAAAAGAATTGCATTGCCAATTGGCAATTATCAGCTGAAGTTGGGAACACAGTTTTACCCGGTGACGATTAAGGATAAGGAAACAGTTGAATTGTAGTCAGATCAAACACTTTGTGTTCTTTGTGTATCCATTGTGTTCTTTGTGGCCAAAAATTTTAATAACACAAGGAATACACAAAGAACACAAAAGCTGGCGCCTCACACCACCTGCTTCAATATCTCCCTCTCAGAAGATTCAACAAAAGATTGAAACTGTCCATACCATTCCTTCCATCCTTCTCCTCCCAATTCTTTTTTCAGATCGGTTTCATATGCTGCAAGTGATGCATAAGGCAATTCAATGATCATTCTGTAACCCTTGCCGGTAAAATCTGTAAGTATGCGTGTGCCGGCTGGCTGAAGTAATAATTTTTTTTGAATCGCTTCGTCGATCAGTTTTTTAACATCACGGTAGCGACCAAATTTTAAATGAAAGATTTCACGAATGATATACATGACAAAGATTTTTACGTCAATACATCAACAGTTTCTGAATGGATTCTTCAAGCCTGGATTTTGCCAGGAAATTTTTTTCTAATTCAATATTAAATGGAACAGGTGTATCCAATGATGCACAACGCATCACAGGTGCATCAAGATATTTAAAACAATTTTCAGCAATCCATGCTCCTATTTCTCCGGTAATGCCGCCAAACATCGTGTCTTCCTGTAGTAATAAAACCTTCCCTGTTCGTTTAACACTTGTTGCGATCGCATCATAATCCAATGGCAACAAACTTCTAAGATCCACGATATCAATTGAAATATCAGTATGCTCTGATGCATAATCTTCCGCCCAATGTACACCCGCGCCGTAAGTGATAATTGAAATATCATCTCCCGATTGTACCTGTCTTGCTTTGCCTATTTCAATTTCATAATAATCGGATGATACCTCACCGCTAACACTTCTATATAAGGCCTTGTGTTCAAAATACATTACAGGATTTGGATCATTGATCGCAGCGATCATTAATCCTTTTGCATCGGCCGGAGTAGATGGATATACAACCTTTAATCCCGGTACATGTGTGAACCAGGCCTCATTGCTTTGACTATGAAATGGTCCTGCTCCAACACCTGCACCTGTAGGCATACGAATTACAACATCAGCATTTTGTCCCCAGCGGTAATGGATTTTTGCAAGGTTATTGACGATCTGGTTAAAACCCACTGTTGCAAAATCTGCAAACTGCATTTCCATCATGCTTTTGAATCCTTCAAGACTTAACCCAAGCGCAGCACCCACAATTGCACTTTCGCAAAGTGGTGTATTCCGGACTCTGTCTTTTCCAAATTCCTGAACAAATCCTTCAGTGATCTTGAATGCACCACCATATTCAGCAATATCCTGTCCCATAAGAATGAGATTGGGATGTTGTTGCATAGATTGTTGGAGGCCTTCCTTTAGTGCATCGATGAACCTGAGGGATCGTGAATCGTGAATCGTGAATCGTGAATTGGTCTCAGTATTCGCAGACTTTTCGTTTGCTGTTTCAACCTGTCCGACTGCATCATGCAAGCGGAATTTCTCATTTCCAGACATTGACGATTCACGATTCACGATTACCGAACTCGCATACACATCTCCAAGTTCTGCTTCACTATTCACTACCACCGGCTTACTTTCAAACCCAATCTTCAGTTCATCTTCAATTTTTTGTTTTTGTTCTGCACGGATGTTTTCAACGTCTTCTGCAGATAAAACTTTTCCTGCTATTAAAAATGTTTCAAAGTTTTTGATGGGATCTTTCAGGCTCCATTCATCAAACAATTCTTTGGGAACATATTTTGTTCCGCTTGCTTCTTCATGTCCGCGCATACGGAACGTCATGCATTCTATTAAATAAGGTTTTTGTTTTTCAATGCAATACTCCCTGACACCTTTTATTGTATCATATACAGTCAATACATTATTACCATCAATCACTACAGACTCCATTCCATATCCTTTCGCACGATCGGCCAGCTGTGCACAACGATATTGTTCATTTACAGGTGTACTTAAACCATAGCCATTGTTCTCTATAATAAAAATTACCGGGAGATCCCAAACAGCAGCCGTATTCAACGCTTCATGAAAATCGCCTTCACTTGTTCCGCCATCACCGGTAAAAGCAAGAGAAACTTTGTTTTGTTTTTTTAGTTTGTAAGCAAGTGCTACACCATCTGCAATGGCGAGTTGCGGACCAAGATGTGAAATCATCCCGCAGATATGATGCTCTTTTGTACCGAAATGAAAACTTCTTTCCCTCCCTTTACTATAACCATCCTGCGCACCCTGCCATTGTTTGAATAATTTATGAAGGGGCATATTGCGTGAAGTAAAAACACCAAGGTTTCGGTGCAATGGCATGATCCATTCATCTTCCTGCAATGCCATTGTTGCGCCAACTGCAATGGCTTCCTGTCCAATTCCACTAAACCATTTGGATATTCTTCCCTGCCTGAGTAGCACAAGCATTTTTTCTTCTATCAAACGTGGCCACAACAGGTTTTTATAAATATGAATGAGTTGCTGATTATCCAGGTCTTTTCTATAGAAATCCATTAGCATTGAATTTAATCCTTGTCCTTACCGACAATGCTCTGCAAGATATAACTGACAATGGAAACAAAAAGACTGAATAGTATTGCAGGCCACCATCCATCAACTTCAAACCCATCCACAAGACTTGCTGCCCATTTAACCATCAGGGCATTAATGATCAAAAGGAAAAGTCCAAGTGTAACAATTGTTATAGGAATTGTGAGTATCACCAATATGGGTTTGATGAATGTATTGAGTAAAGCAAGCACCAGTGCAACGATAATACTTGTTTGAATATTCTCAGTAATGCTAACTCCCGGAATAATCCTGGTGGCGAGATAAACTGCAACAGCAGTGAGGAGGACTTTGATGATGAAGCTCATGGTGGTTATAATCCGTCAGGCCGCTTACCTTAGAATTTAATACCTCAAATTTACAGCGGCCAGACGGATAACCGGCCAGACGGTTTAACGGCCAGACGTTACACAAAAATATATGCAATCACCTGCGCCAATGCCCCGGCAAAAAAACCTAAATACACTTCTTTGGTGGAATGATTGGAATCGATCAGTCGTGCAGTACATGTAAGTCCGGAAATAAGAAAAGCAATCGCAATGTAAGGACCATAATTATGTGATGATAACATACCACCAATGATCAATAAAGAACACACAACACCAAGTGAAATCGTATGCATGCTGATCTTGAGATAACTATTCAGAATCAGACCTAGTGCAGAGGCAAGAAATATTGCCAGTGTGAACATCACCACTATTTTA
>JGI24806J26614_1000291_pt1 | contig 14028 bp, 13 predicted proteins | sample Kansoi200umMDA_FD_26614 | JGI IMG/M metagenome (IMG submission 26614)
GACAGTAAAACCAGGTGGTTTTCCAGAACGGGGCATTGACTTTGATCTTCAGTTCTTTGATGCGATTGGATTCGTTTCCTTCTTCATCCAGGACTTTCAGTNTAAANAGATATGTNCCGGGAGGAATGTAGTTGTAGACCGCCTGTTGATTCTGATCAGCTAAGGACCAGTTCTTTTCCAGTCCTTCCAGTTTGTATTTTATCAGGTAGGCACTGCTGTATAGAAGCGGAGAGAATTCTATAACGAGTGAATTATCCTGGTACCCAAGTTCTATTTCCTTTAACTGAAATAANGAATCGACAGGCAGGGATTTATTCATCACCTTAAAATCTGTNACTTTTATTTCCGGGTAANCAGCTGCTTTCTGGCTTTTTGCCGGNTCAAAAGCNATGATATGGTTTGTGCTTCCAAACAAAATCCGACCATCCGGAAGGACCCGGGAGGCCGATTGCAGAAATTGCTCATTATCTATTCCATCAGCCCGGTTGAAATTTACAAATATTCCCTTCTGCAAATTAATCCGGTATAAACCATTGGTACTGGTAAGCCAGAGGTAACCGTTTTTATCTTTTTCAACAGCAGTGATGAATCCAGATATGGTTCCAGGAGAGCCGATCAGGACAGAACTGTTTAGTTTCCTGTTATAACGGATGACCCGTGTAGCCGTTGTAATGATCATGATGCTGTCGTCATATTCTAATACAGAAGAAGCTCCTGCTTCAGGTAATTTTAAAGACTGTTCGCCTTTATCACTAAAATGCATTATTACTTTATCGCTTTCCGGATCGATTACAAAAACGCCCGTTTCCGGAGTTGCCACCCATATATATCCTCTGCTATCGATGGTTATCTTATTTACGGGAACCTGTGGGAGCCCGGAAAAACGGGAGATCTCTTTTTCAATTCCTTTTCTGTTCCCTGCCGAATTCCATTTAAAGAGACCGGTGCTTTGCATGCCCAACCAAAGATTGCCATTTTTGTCTTCCGCAAGTTGTCTTACCGGCATATTTTCCAAAACCGGCGGGTTATAATATTTTACAAACCGGTTCACCTGGTCCAATGCATAAATTCCTTTTTGGGAAGATAACCAGATTGTATTGCTGTCGCCGGAAGCATACATGCTCCATATAAATGGGCCACCCTGATTATCTATACCTTTTATATTGGTAGGCAGAAGGTTAAAATTTTTATCATACTGGTAAATTCCGTCACCCCAGGTGGCAGCCAGTATGGTACCCCATCGGGTAGGTATGAATGCTCTTAAGCTGGCTTCTCCCTTTTTCCCGGTTATCCGGTTGATATGTTTTATGTTGGTGAAAAATTCAGTGGAAGGATTAAATCGGTATAGTCCATTGTTATCAGTGCATACCCAGATATTATTTTCCCGGTCTTCAAATAAGCAATGGATCATTTCATAAGAAATACTTTTCTCATTCTGATATCCATTAAATATAAATTGAAATTGTTTTTCGGTTTCCTGGAATTTTGCAAACACCAATAACCCGTTAACCCAGACGGTACCATCCTGCTGCTGAAAGAATCCCTTTATATTATGATATGATCCTAAGTAGGTTCCGAGCCCGGTTTTTTCTATAACCGGTTTTCCGGCATGCATATCGAAGCAATAAACAGCCGGCAATACCCCCTCTGTCAGAAACCAAAGGCGGTGCCCGCGGTCAAAATAAAGATGGTAAAAAGTTCCCGGGCTTCCATAAAGGTCAATAAGGACTTCTTTTTCACGATTCATTCCCGAATAACTCTGGTTTCCGGTTTTTCCGTTAATAACCGCAAGACCTCCTTTTTCTATACTTATCCAATATTTCTGGGTGCCCGGTTCCTGGATAAAATCAACAATTCCCCAATTTTCATTTTCATTGAAAAAATTGTGAGTATAGGAAAATTCGCCGGCTTTTTCACTCCAGGTGATCACCTCGCTGCCACTCATCAGGTAAAAAACATTTCCGAATTCATCTGTAATAAGGCGTTTTAAAAATGTATTGGGAGAAACAGCCTTCCTGAACCTGGCCGGTATTTCCCGGAATGTAAAATTCCGGGTATCAAAAATTCCTACTTTACCGTCTGCAAGCAATACCCATAAATTCAAATTCTTGTCCATGAGTAATTGCCATACAGGGTTTGAAGGAATGGACGAACTGTCGTTCTCCCTGTGCTGGAAGGTTTTATACCGGATACCATCAAAACGCTGCAGGCCGTCAGTCGAGCCGATCCATAAATAGCCCTCATTGTCCTGGACGATTGTATTCACCTGATTTGAAATCAATCCGGATGTGGTGCTATAATGAGTAAATGAAAACTGCAAAGGTTGTTGGGCCTTTGCAGCTGACAGTATCAATAAGAAGAATAAAATACCAATTAGCTTCGGCAAATGTTATTGATTTATGAGCATTCAAATTTAATAAACCTCTGTTGTACAGCAAACTGGTATATCCGCAGGACCGGTCAATCAATGAGGACGTGAATGAATTGCAGAAAATGAAGATAAATTGTAATATTCCTTCAATCGGATTTTCGGGGAGAAATTAACTTGTTTGGTGAAGCTAAACGGCCAGGTATGGAATTATTATATTACGCCAAATAACCTTGACTTTAAAAAAGCTAAGGAAACTTATTGAGGGATGGACAGACCTGAGGCCTTTTTTCGTGAAATCAAATAATCCAGCCCGAATTTTCCACTACCTTCTGAAATCAGAATGAGAGCAAACAGGAAATAAGATACCGTGAAGCCTCCATCAATTATCCAGTTCTCTCCCAGATTAGCTGTCAGGGTAGCTACAAACATTGTAAAAGCTATGAGCAGGGCTGCCGGCCGGGTAAATAGCCCCAGGAAAACAAAAATGCCTCCGGATAATTCCGCACCCTTTGCCAGAAAAGCCATGGTCAGTGGCATGGGGAAATGTAATTCTTCCCCAAACCATTTAATAAAAAATGCCCTTTCACCGGGATGAAAAATGATATCGATCACCGAAGAATAACTGGCCCCAAACATCCTGTATCCGAGCCAGACCCGAACCAATAAGAGAATGTAGTTCCAGGTTTTGGGATTATGGTCCTTCATAAAACTTACAATAAAAAGGAAAGTTATTTCCATTTGTGATGTGCCGAATATCCGAAAACGTTAAAGTATACTGATCAGGCAAATAAAACCTTTGAACAATGATTTTTTTATGTTGAAAGATTTTGAGAATAGAATGAAAAAAATAGACTACCCGTCCGGATAACCTGTTCTTTTATGATCAACTTAAAAAATACTTACCGCTTTTTAACTTTAAAGGTTTTGGAGAAAGCACCCTGGTATTCAATGGTATGAAAATTTCATAAGGTCTGTCTAATGGTGGTCTGTAATGTCCAGTTTAGGCCGTCTCGATTGATATAGTGGCATCAGACAAATAAACTATCATCAAAAAAAAGTAAAAATGAGAAAGCTAATCGTATTCAATCATATATCCCTCGACGGATATTTTGTCGGAGAAAATGGGGATTCCAGTTGGGCGCATACTGGCGGAGATGATCCGGAATTTGCAAAATGGCAGGCGGAAAATGCAAGTGGGGAGGCCCAGTTCCTGTTTGGCCGGGTAACATATGAACTGATGGCAAGTTACTGGCCGACACCCGAGGCAAAAGAACAAAATCCTGTTATTGCCGGCACAATGAATAAAATGCCAAAAGTAGTTTTTTCAAAAACCCTGGATAAAGCTACCTGGAACAATACAAAGTTGTTGAAAGGCGGCCTCGTACAGGAAACTAAAAAAATGAAGGCTGAAACAGGGCCGGACATTCTGATTTTCGGGAGCGGAAAAATCATATCCCAGCTGGCCCAGGAAAATTTGATTGATGATTACATGATCGTTATAAATCCTGTGGTCTTGGGAAAGGGAAGGACAATGTTTGAGGGTATTCAGGAAAAGCGAGGTTTTAAGCTTACAAAAACAAGGGCGTTTAAGAACGGGAAGGTTGTATTAAACTTCCAGACTGCCTGACTGCCGGAATGAACAGGTAGACCGCCGGAGTAAACAGGTAGACCGCCGGAAAAAACAGATACTAAGGGCCTCCATCCGGAGGCCTTTTAGTATCCAGGCAACTCGATAAAGAGTAAAGCTGTAACTAGAGTAAAACTGACAAATTCCTTTTACGGTAATGTGTATACTGATGCAACGGTTTGGTATATTAACATGTCAGGATAACAGCAGATGGATCAAAATAAGTTGCTAAAAGACTGTCTCAAAGGGAAAGCTGCCGCCCAGCGGGAGCTATATGCGCATTTTGCCCATATGATGCTGGGCCTTTGTTATCGATATACCAAATCAATGGCTGATGCGGAGGACATACTGCAGGAAGGCTTTATAAAAGTTTTTAAGAATCTGCATCAGTTCAGGGGATCTGGTGAATTGGGGGCCTGGATAAGGAGGATCATGGTAAACACAGCCATTAACTATTTGAAAAACCAGAGCCGGTATCAACATGATCTTTCATTTGCCGAAACAAGCCTTCACCCTGTATCTGAAGAGGGTCCCGAAATGATTTTAAATGCAAAGGAGCTGGCAGACCTGATCAGGCAGCTGCCGACGGGATATCAGACGATATTTAACCTGCATGCAGTGGAAGGGTATAGTCACGTGGAAATCGGAAATATATTAGGTATCAATGATGGTACGTCAAGGTCGCAGTACGCCCGCGCACGGTCCCTGCTGATCAGTTGGATTACCAAAAACTATTTGGATAATAAAACGGGCATCTATGTACGAAAATAAATTTGAGAAACAGGTTCGTGAGAAAATGGATGAACTAGGGTTTGACCCCTCAGAATCAGTATGGGCTGGTGTTGATAAAGAAATCAATAAGGGGAAAAAACGTCGCAGACCCATTATCTGGTTTTTTATCTTTTTGGGCTTGTTCCTGGTGGCAGGCGGATATTATTTTGGTTCGGATAACAGCAATTCAGGCGTTCGCAAAACCGGTAGGAATCAAAAAAGCCAGGATACTCTCCAGGGCAGGCCAACAGTTCCTGTAGTTGAAGAAATAAGTGGGGAAAAGGCAAAAAATGAGACAGCAGAGACGTCTGCCGGAGCAAATACCAATAAACAGAGGGGGCAGAATACTGGAAGTGTATCTGGTCAGCAATTGAAAAGAAATGGTCCGGAACAGAATTTGACAACCGGAATGAAGGAGGTTAGCCGGGTAGAAAATAACCGGCAGGAGAAGGGAAACCACGAAAAAAATGAAACAGGCATAAGCAGTTTTGATTCCACATCAGCGACAAGCCCACCTGTCGTAGCCGAAAACAAAACAGCAGTTAAAGATTCTGTTCCTGGTATCTTTGAAAATAAAACAACCGTTAAAGATTCTGTTCCAGGTATCGCTGAAGATAAAACAAGTGTTAAAGATTCTGTTCCAGGTATCGCTGAAGATAAAACAAGTGTTAAAGATTCTGTTCCAGGTATAGCTGCTGCCGGCGCTAAAAAGAAGGAAAATCCCCTGGCCTGGAGGGTCGGTTTTAATGGGGAGATTGGTTTTTCAAATACCTATCAGAGCCTGTTCCAATCCTCCTATCCGGCCAATTCACCCGCATATGGAGGGAATTCTTCCGGAAATCCCGGAACAGGTAGTTCGAACTATACCGCATATCCTGTCGTCAGGGCCGGATTATCATTTGCTATCGGGGCATTTGCGACCAGGCAATTATCGAAACGCATTTCATTATCCGCAGGTCTTGGCTATCATTATTACTCTACAAAGATTAATACCGGTGATTTTATAGATAGTTCAATCGCTGTAAGTTCCCCCTACTTACAGTCTGCTGTAAATGCCTTTTATCGAAACGGCCAGGACAGATCATATACCAATCAGTATCATTTCATTGAGCTGCCTGTATCGGCAAATTTTCAATTAAACAAGAACGAGCGTCTTCCCGTCATCTGGGAAGCCGGTTTCTCTCTTTCATATCTTGTTAGCAGCAATGCCCTGCACTATGATCCATCAGCCAATGTATATTTTCAGAACAATCAGCTGCTCAACAGAACTCAATTTAGCCTGGGTACAGCCCTCCTGATCGGGTTCCACATACATCACGATGAATTGCAAATCGGGCCGCAGTTTCAATACGGATTAACCGGGCTTATGAAAGACGGAACAGGTGAGTCCCGGCATCTTTCCTATGGAGGATTGAAGATTTCCTACATTACCGGGAAAAAATAAATCTGCCATGCAACGTTTTATTTTATTTACCAGTCAACCGCAAAACTGATTGTATGAAAGGAAAATACAGGCTCCTCAATAATGTCTTCTTGCTGAACATTCTTGCATTTTTATGTTCAGGATGCATGAAGGACAAGATTACAAGAACCTATAAGATAAGCACCCCCATTTATGAGGTCCTGACTAAATTCAGGGAAAGCATCCGGAGCGGGCCGGTTGAACCGGTTATAACCACTGGAAAAATAACGGTTTCAGGAAAGTACATCTTTCTGTCTGAGCCTTACAAGGGCATTCATGTAATTGACAACAGCAATCCTTCAAGCCCTAAAAACATTTCTTTTATTAATATACCGGGCAATGAAGACATGGCTGTAAAGGGAAATACGCTTTATGCAGATGCTTATGGCGACCTGGTCACTTTTGATATAACCGATCCGGAGCATGTAATTGCAAAGAATTTTGCTGCGAATGTGTTCCCTGACCATGCTATTTATTATTTAGGGGCCGGGTTCATGCCGGAATCTTCAATTAATCCGGATTCCATCAATGTGATCGTTGGATGGTCAACCAGGGATACCACTGTCGATTATGATCCGGGCAATACCTATCCGGTATTTTATTCTAATTGTCCGACTTGTGCGCTTGCGCCTTCCCTTGCCCAAAACATGAATGCGGCTGCGCCCATTGGAAATCAGGTTGGCACAAATGGCTCCCTGACCAGGTTCTCTATAATAAACAACTTCCTTTATACGGTCGGCTATTCCAATCTGACGGCTTTTGATATCGGACAACCCTATGCGCCGGCCTATGCCAGCACTGTGCAGGTTGACTGGCACGTGGAGACAATTTACCCTCTAAAAGACAGGTTATTTGTTGGAACGAATAACGGAATGTATATGTATGATGTGCAAAAATCGCCGTCAACACCTGCTTTGATTGGTTCGTTTACGCATATACGTGCCTGTGACCCGGTAATTGCAGATGACGATTATGCATATATAACACTGAATGACTCGAGTGCCTGTCTGGGTTCAAACAATGAGCTGCAGATTGTGGATATCAGAGACGTCGGTAATTCTTTTCTGGTGAAGAAATACCAGTTAACACACCCGGTCGGATTATCCAAGGATGGCAATACTTTATTTATATGTGACGGGAAAGAGGGCCTCAAAATTTATAATGCGGCGGATGTGAATAACCTGCAATTGACAAAGGAATTGAAGGATGCTAATGTTTATGAAGTTGTCGCGGAAAATGGATTGGCCATCGTAGTGGCTTACGATGGACTTTACCAATATGACTATTCTGACCCGGACAATATCCACCTGATAAGCAAATTATAATTCATGAAGCTAATAAAGGAAATTTCAATTCTTTCAATAATGCTGATCGGGATTGTCAGCATCAGTTCAGCACAGCAAAAAGCTTCAGACAGGATTTGGCAATTTCATTCTATCAACAATCTGGGGTTGCTGGAAGGTCAGACCGGATCTTCATTCATGATACAGACGATTAACGGGATTCAAAACAGATCCTGGTTTGTCGGGGCAGGGGTCGGACTTGATTTTTACAGGTACAGGACTATCCCACTGTTTATTGATATCAGAAAAGATTTCGGCCAGTCTGTCAACAAGATATTTGTATATGCTGACCTGGGAACCAATTTTAGCTGGGTTACGGACAATGAAAAAGAGCATTATCTGACCGAGGATAAATTCGGCAATGGATTTTACTCAGATCTTGGCCTCGGGTACAAAGTAAGAACAGGCAAAAATAACAGCCTGTTGCTAAGCCTGGGGTACTCATTTAAAAAATTAACGGAAACCTACAGATCCCAGGTCTATTACCCGGATTTGCCCCCAAACGAACAGTTTGACAGGATCAGCTATAGTTTGAACCGGCTGAGCATAAAAATAGGCTGGCAGTTTTAAAGCCGGCAAATATTCGCCGGTGGACGAACTCCTCCCAATATTGGTTAGCTTTATAGTATATATTATGCTATGAGGCAAATCGTTAAAATAGCAGATATCCGGCCGGTAACCCATGATGTAAAATCTTTCCGGGTTGAGAAACCGGCCGGCTACAATTTCCAACCTGGTAACGCAACTGATGTTTCAATCAACCAGCCTGGTTTAGACGAAGAGACCAGGCCATTTACATTTACCTGTTTAACGAAAGATCCTTACCTGGAGTTTACCATCAAACGGTATCCCGACCATCATGGGATTACCGATCGCCTCCATCAGCTGCAACCCGGAGATGAACTAATCCTTCGGGATTCATGGGGTGCAATAGAATACAAGGGCCCGGGTTACTTTATCGCGGGCGGTGCGGGGATCACACCGTTTATCGCCATTCTGCGGTATTTGTATGATGAAAAAAAAACGACTGGCAACCAGCTTTTTTTCTCCAATAAAACAAACAGGGATATCATTTATGAGGAAGAACTTATTAAGATCCTCGGAAAAAATGCGCATTTTATTTTGACAAGGGACAAGGATCCCCGTTATGAAACCGGACGCATAAATGAGGAATTTATTGGAAGACATATATCGGATTACAAAAAGCATTTTTATATCTGCGGTCCCGACCCCATGGTGGCTGAAATCACAAACACCCTGCAAAAAATGGGCGCTTCGCCAGATACCCTTGTTTTTGAAAAATAAAACATATGCTTTGCGTCAACAGCTACTCAAAGAAATATATAGACGAATGCCGCATAAAAATAGAGGACCAGGTAGTCTCTTACAGGAACCTGATAAACACCATTACAAAGCAAAATGTGCTGGATGAAATCAGGCTGAATGCTGCCATTGAATCTTTTGAGTCCGTTTTTTTCAATAATATGGTGATGGTTTTGGACAATTATTTTATTCACAGGAGCCGGGCGATTGAGAAAAAGGATGGTAATCCCCTGAATGAAGTGAGAATTTTATGCAATTCCATGATGAACAATGATAATATTATGACGGCAGATAGTACGATCAGGTTTAATCCGGCAAAATCAATCCTGAAATACAAGCAGGGTGATGAAATCAGGCTAACGGAAGAAGATTTTGAGCAGCTCTCCGCTGCATTTTTCGATGAAATTGAAAGCAAATACTTATAGCAGATTGGCTAATAACCTGAAAATGGCCGCAAATACTTGTTAAAGTTGATTAAAGTTCTATGAGATAAAGAAATAATTTAAGAGTTTTGCTGATTCCCCCATTTCTGACATGAATAGAGTCATAACCCCATTTTTACTGATTGCTTCCCTGGCTTCAGCCAGGCCTTGTTTTAGTCAGTATGGGGACAGTTTGCCTACCCTGCAAAAAGATACTTTACCCCCTGCAATAAACTGGAATTCACCTCCTGTTAAAAGGGTGTTTCCTTATAAATCTTTTATTGTTCCTGCCGCTTTTGTAGCCTACGGAGTTTTCTCCATTCAGAATAACGATTTAAGAAAGGTTAATGAAAAGGTAAAAGAGGAAGTTTACACAGACAGATCATCCCCGCAGAAAACGAATATTGACAATTACCTGGTATTTGCTCCGGCCGTTGCTGTATACGGTTTGAATGCCATGGGTATCAAGGGTAAGAATAATTTCAGGGACCGCAGCATTTTATTCGGTATGTCTGAATTGATTGCAGGCGGGGCTGTTTTTACTGTGAAGAAATTTTCCGGAGAAACAAGACCTGATGGATCTGATCAGTATTCATTTCCTTCCGGACATACAGCGGCGGCTTTTGCAGCGGCTGAATTTATGCGACAGGAGTACAAGGATGTTTCACCATGGTATGGCGTTGCCGGTTACGCCATGGCGGCGGCAACGGGTTACCTCAGAATGTACAATAATAAACATTGGGCAGGCGATGTTATAGCCGGGGCCGGCATCGGTATTATGTCGACCAAACTTGCCTATTGGATCTATCCGGTCATTAAGCGGAAATTGTTTAATGACAAAGACGTGAAGACGGTCGTCATGCCTACTTATCAGAATGGGGCATTTGGTTTTGGCCTTGTGCATAAATTTTAGGTTCGCGCAGATCCCGTTTTTGCGATATAATTCTCCTTTTTAGTAAGTATTTTTACCTGGATTTAATCTGTATACTTATTAAATTAATAATACCGTAGATTTTAGAGACCGGGGTTAGGCCCGGTTTTTTTATTCCCTAAAAAAAATAAATGCCATCCGGAATTAAAAGAAGAACAAAAAGGATCGTTTTTATCTTATACGTACCCTTAATAATCATTTCTGCTGTGCTGACCTATTTCCAGTTATTTTATAAATCACCCGAAGTTGATTTTGGAGTCGCAAAACTCGAGAGAACTTTTATAAATCACAAGAACATTGTTACTGCGGTGCGTTTTACTCCGGATGATTCATTAGTTGTTTCCGGAAGTGTTGACAGCACAATAAAAATCTGGAAAAGAGAATCCGGCGAGATTGTTCGTGAAATAAGACACCCGGAAGCAATATCATATCTGGACCTGAGTAACGATGGAAAATTCATTGCTACAGCCAGCTATGATTCAAAAATCAGGATCTGGAATGTTCGTGATGGTTCCAGGGTAAAAGAATTCATGGGTCATACAGGTACCATTTGGGCAGTGGCGTTTAGCCCGGACGGCAAAAAAATAGTTAGCGGGGGAGATGATGCGTCGGTCAGAATATGGGATGTTGCTACAGGGAATCTTTTGCTGAATCTTAAAGGACATGACCGTATTGTATGGGCAGTAAGATTCAGTCCCGACGGAAGTAAAATTGCGTCCAGCAGTTTTGATTATTCATTCAAAATCTGGAATGTCGATGACGGCAAATTAATTTGGAATAATAAGGATCATACAGAAACCGTGGTTGATATTGCATTCAGTAATAATGGCAAACTGCTGGCAAGTACGAGTGATGACAAAACGATCAGGATTTGGAATATCGAAGAACATAAATTAATCCGGACAATGCATGTGGCGGAGCATGTGCAGGCGGTGGCTTTCAGTCCTGATGATAAAAGATTGTTGACAGGAGGAAGGGACAAACCGGTAATCGGTGAATTTTTGCAGAATATTTTCGGGGATTCAAAATACAACCCCGGCATCTCATCCCGTCTTTGGGATATTGAATCGGGAGTACTCCTTCAGACTTTCTCCAGACACAATAATGATGTCATGGATCTTGCTTATAGCCATGACGGAAAGTGGATCGCTTCAGCCAGTGCGGACCATACCGTAGAATTATGGAGGATAGAAAAGTGAATCATTTATTTTGAAAGCAGGCTGCCCGGCAAGCGCATACCCTGTTCATCGGCCAGCACTTTTTCCATAACTTTTTGGAGTCCTTTCGGAATGATCTTTTTTTCTTCAGGGGTTATTTTCTGAATGATCTCCCTGAATTCATCCTCATCGTCATAATAGCCAAAATGCAGTTCGTACAGATCATTGGCATGTAATCTTAAAGATATTTCATGGTCCTGGTCGTAGTCATGCATGGTAATAACCGACCATTGGTCATTGTCTTCGAATTCAAACCGGATCTCAACCGCCTTTTTGTTAACGGCATCATTCACCAGTCTTTTGATCATTTCACCCGAGTGGTTTTTTACCCGTTCTTCGTTTGTCATTGCAGGTTCTAAAAATTTCTTTGAAGGTAAATAACTGGCGATGATTTCAGGTTAACCTTTTTTGGGAGTATATCCGGAGGCCGATGACCAGGCACGGACGTGAAGAATGAGTAAAACACAGCTGGTGCCGGGGATATATTGTCTTCAAAAATGGCTTAATTGTTACAAAAAAAGTGATCTGCTATAATAGCGCTGGTATGATCCTGTTAGTGATTTGTATATGAAACAAGGCTGAAAATTCCATTTTTCTCCCAATATTGGAAAATACACCAAATGCCCGCGGTTTTTTTCAAATTATATCTGTTTTTCTGTACGAGTTTGGGGCTAAAAAACGTTTAAAGACGGTATTCTGATCCGTTTTTACCCCAAATGTCGTAATCCTATGAAACCCATAGAATATTTGTATTTCAATATTTACAACCACTTTTATCAGCGCAGCTATTCAAGGGAATTTTACGCCCGTATCCAGGCCATGTATTTATTCTCTTTTTCTTTGGGAGGATGGGTCCTGTTCCTGGAAGCCGCTTATCTGCGCGTGGTCAGACATTCCTGGTTTTCGACAAAACCTGGTGCAACCATATTTGCCGCCACTGTTTACCTCCTGACAGCACTGGTCCTTAACCATATTTTCATTGTCAATGAACGGGACCGGAGGATTTTTGGGAAATATGAAGGGAAATGGGATCGCAATCCGAATAAAAAGCGGGACCTAATGATCTCTGTTTTTGTGATGGTGGTTCCCTATGTGTTCCTCTTATCCCTGGCGAAATTCTTTCCTAGACATTTATAGTTAATAGCCAGTTGCACTATTTCAAAACATGACTCTGATCCTTTTTTCCACTCAGGTAGTTTGAACTAAAACTTCTTAAACCATGGGGAAATATGTCGGCATATCAACCGCCAGTACGAGGAACTAAAAACGTTATTCCTGATCAAAGCATTCCTGGTATCTTTTGTTCTGTTTTTCCGGGGAATTCGACTTTTTCCTGCGACATGAACTATTCGTTGAAAATTTATAATTATTGCTTGTAACTGATTTAAAAAGCGATAATTTTATATTCTGCACCCTGAGTCAAAAAATAAATGCTGGAATTGTTTCCCTGTGGCTTTGATACTTCGATAAAGGATTAGGTTATTTCTGACAAATGGAAGCCTAATCCGGGTTACTGCCCTCCCCGGATTCTATTAATCTGCTCTCTGCTGATCCAACCCATTGATTTACAGTTATATATAAAGTTCAGGGTGAATATCCGAAAACACTTACCCTGGATTTATCGACTTGTGCGGTGCAATCGCTCATGTGCTAAGGTGAATGAAGTATGCATGTAAATTTTTATCCTCATTTTTTAAATCTATAAATCATTAATCATGAAAATCATAAAAACGGCATCTGAAGGCAAGCCAATTGACCTCAAGTCGTTAAAAACACTAAATGACATGGGTGTAACCCCGCCCGATATAAAAAAAATGAAGGCAAATAAGGAAATTGAAAAATGGTGTTACAGAGAATATTCCGTTGGCGATTTTTTGAAAATTCTAAAAGACAATAAAAATATTTGGGCTCAATATAAATTCGAGGACGCGGTATGGAATTCAAATGTTTTAAAAAATAAGGAAAAGTATGAAGATTTCGTTGCCGGTTTTCTTCATTACTATGATATGGAAGTGAGAAACGGTATGATCGATCATGCTTTTCATTGTCATTGGGGGAAATGGTTAAATATCGAAAACTGTGTGACCATTTTCATGGACCCGGCACCCACCACGAAGATTAGATATAATTTTCATGAAGAGATAAACAAGTATGCGGAAGATTATTACAAAAAAACACAAGAAATTGCACCGCCTTCCTCCATACCCTCAGACCCTCCAAAACCGCCTCCCCCACCGCCACCCTATTAATAATGAATGGATAAAGCTATTTGAATTCAACTGGAACCTTTGTCAGAACCTTCTCCTTTTAGTTTCATGTATTTTATAATTTGACATTCCTGCAAATCGAAATTATAATGCGCATTAGAAAAATATGATGAAAAATAAAGGAGCAGATTCAAGACTGGTGATCAAGTTTCAGGATCATCTTAAGTTTCCTTATCACAGGGATTCGCAACTTGGAGATTTTTTTTCGCAAAATCAGGTCTTTAACTGGAAAAGGCTTCTTAAAAATTTTCCGGATATCGATATAAAAAATTTATTCCCGTCTGTTAAACCCGG
>JGI24806J26614_1000292_pt1 | contig 14027 bp, 15 predicted proteins | sample Kansoi200umMDA_FD_26614 | JGI IMG/M metagenome (IMG submission 26614)
TAACAATGGTTGTTTAACTTCAAATTGCTCCTGGGTTTTTTTTGAAACGATGCCAAGGTGTAAGACTGGCTTTCCATTTAACGAACCCTGCAACCCTTGTTCCGCTTCAGGCACGGCATTTCCAACAATGAGGTCATCCACTTTAAGGGGATCTAATTGTGGCACTGAAGCCAACAATCCTTTGATTACGTCCACCGCCAAATCATCAGGCCGGTAAAAACGAAAACCACCTTTTTTCGCTTTGCCTACTGCTGTTCTATATCCCGCCACTATATAAGCTTCCTGCATATCTTTAAGTTTTATATAAAAGTTGCATATGCAACTTTCTTACCCAAAGTTAAGAATTCCAGTTGAAAATTCAAGTAGAATGGAACCTCCCGAACAACATTCATGTCTCCCTGTCTTTAACGAAAAAAAATTAAATTGCCCCCGAAATCAATTTAATTACAAAATACCTCATACTTCATACCTGAACCTGATACCTGACACCTGATGCCTTACCTCCATGTATAAACTTCTTAGAAAATTATTATTCCTGTTTCCGCCAGAAGACGTTCACTATTTTTCCATGCATATACTCAGGTTGACCTGCTCAATCCCGTTTATTAAGAAGGTCCTGTCCAGGCGATTTCAACCAACGGGATACCTGCAGAAAGAAGTCTTTGGGCTAAGATTCAGAAACCCGGTCGGCCTTGCAGCAGGGTTCGATAAAAATGCAAAATACCTTAGAGAATTGGAAACCCTTGGATTTGGATTTATAGAAATAGGAACCGTGACACCCGAACCGCAAGCTGGAAATAAAAAACCAAGACTGTTTCGTTTGGCGGAGGATAAAGCATTAGTTAACCGGATGGGCTTTAATAATGATGGAGTGAAAATTGTTGCAAAGAGGTTAAAGGAATGGAAGGAAAACAACCGACCATCCCACTCACGACTCACGACTCACGACTCACGATTCATTATCGGTGGAAACATCGGCAAGAATAAGGCAACACCTAATGAAAATGCATGGAAAGACTACGAGATCTGTTTCATCGGACTATTTGATTCAGTAGATTATTTCGTGGTAAATGTCAGCTCGCCGAACACGCCCGGGTTACGTGAATTGCAGGAAAAGGATTCGTTGAAAAAAATATTATCCCACTTACAAACACTAAACCAACGCAATTCCTCTCCTAAGCCTATCCTGTTGAAGATCGCTCCAGACCTTTCCATCAATGCGTTAGATGATGTAATAGACCTCGCGATTGAGATCAGGCTGGATGGCCTGGTGGCGGCCAACACAACCATCACGCGCGAAAACCTGAAAACCTCAACAGGTCAGCTGGAAAAGATAGGAGCGGGAGGATTAAGCGGGAAGCCATTGCAGCAAAAGGCTACAGAGGTTGCTCGCTATATTCAACAGAGATCTAACGGTTCCTTACCTTTCATAGCAAGCGGGGGAATATTTACTGGTGCAGATGGCATTGAAAAAGTGGAATCGGGTGCCTCATTGGTGCAGGTATGGACCGGCTTTGTGTTCGAAGGCCCTTCTATCGTGAAGAATATTTGTATGGCTCTTGAAAAGGGTTGAACCATGTTAGCGTGATTAACTGATTACCCTGATCGTTTCATGTAGGTTTCCGGAGTAATAGGTTTCCTTAGAATCACGGGACCTTCTCCTAAACTGATGTATTAAACGAAAGGCCTAATAAACTGCCTGCATTATATATTAAGATTTATTTCATAATATTCAGATTTTTCGCCTTTCATCTAAAAACGATGCTATTTTTGTGCCCATTAAAAATTACGCATGGAATCACTTTTTACGGGAGAGAATTTAGTGAGTTTATTAACCCTGACTGTATTGGAGGTTGTACTCGGAATCGATAATGTGATCTTTGTTTCTATTGTAATGGGACGCCTTCAAAAAGCCCAGCAACTGAAGGCAAGAAGAATATGGATGATCTCCGGAATAGCGGTACGTATCGGGTTGTTGATCGGGTTAGGCTGGTTGGTAAGAAACGGAAATACAGAATTGTTCCGGATATTGGGAAAGGGATTCAACCTGAGAAGCCTCATTATGTTAGCCGGCGGATTTTTTTTATTATACAAGACCGTTAAGGAAATTCATGAAAAACTGGAAGGGGAAGAAATTCATGCTGAGGGGGCTGAACAAAAAATTCCGGCTGGTTTAGCTGCTGTTATGGGCCAGATCATTTTGATTGATATGGTTTTTTCTTTCGACAGCATTATCACGGCGGTTGGCATGGCGCGGGAAGTTGCAGTAATGATAACAGCGGTTATCATCGCCATGATCATCATGTTCCTGTTCTCGCAGCGCATTAGCAATTTCATCCACAAACATCCTACCCTGAAAATGCTTGCTCTTTCATTCCTGGTAATGATAGGAGTTGTATTGCTCATTGAAGGATGGGATGCAAATAAAGCGCATGATCTCCACCTAAAGAATTACGTATATTTTGCGATGGCGTTTTCGTTTTCCGTGGAGATGTTGAATATGTGGATGCGTAAAAGACAAAAGAAGGCGTCCAAACCAGTGGAGTTGCGAGAACCTATCCATACTGACACGGTTCAGCAATATTCGGATAGCGCCAAGTAAAGACGTCAAACGTGAAATGTGAAACGTGAAAGGTGGAAGCCCCGTTCACGGTTCACTTTTCACGTTTCACTCTTCACGTTTCACTCTTCACTTTCACCTTTCACCTTTGACTACACGAAAATCGATCGTTGACACAACACTAGTATTGCCGCGGCTACAACGCCCGCCGTTTCTGTTCTTAACCTTGTTTTCCCCAAAGTAACAGGCAGGACATTCTCCTTAAGAGCAAGCCCGATCTCATTTTTAGTAAAATCACCTTCCGGGCCGATCAAAATCATGGCATCTGTGTTCATATTATTTATACTTCCCAACGGGCGTTTTTCATCATCAACACAATGGGCGATGAACCTTTGCGGTGGATGATATTTTTGAAGGCAATCGTTGAAACCTAGGGGCTCTTCAAGTTCTGGCAGCCATACCTGCCTGCTCTGTAACATGGCACTAACCAGGATACCCTTCATCCGTCCTGCCCGAAAATGCTGTTTCTCCGTCCTTTCACATATCAGGGGAAAAATGCCGTTCACGCCTATTTCTGTTGCTTTCTCCAGAAACCATTCGAAGCGGCCTGTATTTTTAATAAGGGAAATGGCAATTGATATTTTACGGGGTTGAGGTTCGTAGGCCACTGTTGATAGCACGCTAACCTGGGTTGACTTCTTGTGATCGTTAATGATCTCCGTAGTTAATAGATTTCCCCGTCCATCTGTCAACTGGAGTTGCTCCCCCCTTTTCATACGTAAAACCTGCACACAATGGCGTGAAGTCTCCTCATCTAATACAATGATCTTATTTGAAAAGTCTATCCTTTCAGCATAAAAAAAGGGAAGATTCATTGAGTGTGGTTAAAAGCTACCAGCTATCAGCCATCAGCCATCAGCTATCAGAAGAAAGAGTGCAGGTGGTGCCTGAAGGCGTCTGACGGTTCAAACCGTCGGACGCCTGGGCACCTCACATTTGCACATTTGCACATTTCCTAATTTGCACATTAAAAAGGTGTTTCTTCTTCATCATACGACTTCTCATTCATTTTGCTGCCAGCTTGTATGTACAGTTTAGGCCCATCCTGCTCATCAACAGGACGCCAGTTACCCCCCGAAGGGAAACTTCCACCCATGTTTCCATCATCCTCGTCGATGAACTTCTGGATATGGAGCAATGCACGTAGCTTAATGGTTTCGAGGGACCCGTTGCGGTGTTTCGCTATGCGGACATGAGTTTCACCTTTATTGGCTTCCCCCATTTCGTTGGCAGTGATGTCATAATATTCGGGGCGATAGAGGAACATCACCAGGTCGGCATCCTGTTCAATAGCCCCCGATTCCCGAAGGTCACTCAATTGCGGCATCTTATTGCCCTCCTTCCTTGACTCCAGCGCGCGGCTCAATTGGCTGAGAGCGATGATCGGGATCTGCAGCTCTTTGGCTAGCCCCTTGAGGTCGCGGGAGATGCGGCTGATCTCCTGTTCCCTGTTCCCATTCCTGTTTTCACCCGTGCCACTCATTAATTGCAGGTAGTCTATGATGATGAGGCCCACATTATGCTTATTTTTCAAACGCCGGCATTTGGCTCTCAACTCAAAAATATTAAGTGCTGCGGTATCATCAATGAATATGGGCGCTGTGGCCAGCCGTTGGATGCCTTTTGCATACAGTTGTTTCATTTCATGTTCTTCGAGCTTTCCCCTGGATATTTTTTCCAACCAGATCTCGCTTTCGGCGCTAAGGATTCTTTGAACCAACTGCCCCGCACTCATTTCCAGGCTAAAAAAAGCAACCGAAGTCGGTTTTGTGGGATGTAAGGCGGCACTACGGGCAAGGTTAAGCGCAAAAGCCGTTTTACCCACAGAAGGACGGGCGGCCAGGATGATAAGATCCGTAGGTTGCCAGCCATATGTTATCCTGTCAAGAGATTTAAAGCCAGAAGGTACACCACTGATATCTTCATTTTTATGGCGAAGATCTTCAATGCGCTGGATTGTTTTTACGAGCACCGTATCAATACTATCGAAATTTTTGCGAAGGTGATTATTCGTGATCTCGAATAATTTGCTTTCCGCATCGTCCAAAAGGTCGAAAACATCAGTGCTGTCTTCGTAGGCATCTCCAATGATCTCTCCGCTGATGCGGATAAGCTCCCGTTGAATGAACTTTTGCAAAATGATCCGGGAATGCGCTTCAATATTGGCGGAAGAAACAACGGCATTGGTCAGCTTTGTTACATAGTAAGGCCCGCCTACAATGTCCAGTTCCTCCCTGGTTTTAAGTTCTTCCACCACCGTTAAGATATCTATAGGCTGGCTTTTATGCGATAAGCCTTGCATGGCTTTATAAATGCGTTGGTGGCTTTCCACGTAAAAGCATTCCGGTTTCAGAATTTCAACAACCGCATCAAAGGCTCCTTTTTCAAGCATAATCGCCCCTAAAACGGCTTCTTCGAGGTCTTTGGCCTGCGGCGGAACTTTGCCATAGACCATGGTGCTCACATCAAAGGGGCTTTTACGGCGGCTTTTACGATCTTTATTTAGGTTAGTAATATCCATTTTGAGAAAAAAATATAAGGGTTTGCAGCAATATTTTTTAGTACAGATCTAGGTCAAAGGAGAAGGCGTTTGTTATTAAATTATTAATTAAATATGAATAAATAGTTAGCCGGCTCTTCAGGACGACGAATATAATGGTCTATTTTTCTCGAAAAAAGACTTTGATATCCCATATTTACTCCCACTTAATTCACACAGTTATGCACTGAAATAGGCCACTTATCACTGTAAATACGAGCGTATTGCACAATTTAAAAAAGTTTTGCGCCATTCGACTGATTAAATACACACAGCCGGTGCAAAAAGATATACGTCTAAATATTTGGCGGGGAGAAAAAAAGCACATGGATTGGATTTGAGAATGGCATGATTTTTTTTAAAAAAGAGGCGCTTTTCTTAAAATAATGATATCCTTATATGCGAATTCTGTTGATTGTCAATTTCTAACATAGGCCCATTTTCGGTTGCATGTTGGTGTTAGAGGAATGCTTTTAGTTGGGAAATCACGCTTTTTCTCAGGCGCAGTAAATAAATATCGTGAAAATATTTCCCCAGCGAGGCTCCGGGTGAAAGCTATATCATTTTTTAATCTATGTAAGGGCTTCCGTACTTTTGAGCCTTACAAAAAAAGCAGGATTGCATGACCGTTAGTTATAATTGGATAAGTGAATATCTGCCCATTGACCTGGAATCCGCACGCCTGTCGGAGATCCTGACCTCAATTGGCCTGGAAGTGGAAAGTATGGAACGCTACGAGTCTGTCAGGGGAGGATTAAAAGGCCTCATCATAGGCGAGGTGGTCTCCTCCGAAAAACATCCCAACGCAGACAAACTAAAGGTCACACAAGTAAACACCGGTGATACCCAGTTATTGCAGATCGTGTGTGGCGCCCCCAATGTAGAAGTTGGCCAAAAGGTGGTTGTTGCTCCGGTTGGCACCACAATCTTTCCGACTAAGGGCCAGGAGCTTACCATGAAGGTCGCCAGTATCCGCGGTGTTCAAAGCCAGGGAATGATTTGCGCTGAGGATGAAATAGGGATGAGTGAAAATCACGGAGGAATTTTGGTGCTCCCGGCCGATTGTAAGCCGGGGACCCCGGTTGCTGAATATTTCAAGCCTTATGCAGATATTATTTTCGAAATAGGCCTCACCCCTAACCGCATGGATGCCATGAGCCACCTGGGTGTTGCAAGGGACGTATGCGCGTACCTGGCTTACCATGATAAGAAAGAAAGAAAGGTGAAGAACCCTTTTACGGACGCTTTTCCTTCAGGGGATCAGAGTATACCCATTAGCGTAACCATTGAGAACACGGAGGCCTGCCAGCGGTATTCAGGAGTAACCATTAGGGATGTGGCCATTTCAGACTCACCGGCATGGATACAGGATAGACTGAAAGCCATTGGAGTGCGGCCGATCAATAATATTGTTGACATCACTAATTTTATCCTGCATGAAACCGGGCAACCTTTACATGCTTTTGATGCGGATACCATAAAAGGCGGGAAGGTTATTGTAAAGAACCTTCCCGAAGGAACACCGTTTTTGGGCCTGGACCAGAAGAAACGCGGCTTATCAGCCCAGGACCTCATGATATGCAATGCAGAAGAACCTATGTGCATCGCCGGCGTTTTTGGAGGATTGGACAGTGGCGTGAAAGATTCTACCCGCAACATTTTCCTCGAAAGTGCGTGGTTCAACCCGGAAGATATCCGAAAGACTTCTTTCCGGCACAATCTAAGAACAGATGCTGCCATGCGTTTCGAAAAAGGCGTGGACATCTCAAACACAGTTCATGTTTTGAAAAGAGCGGCCCTCATGATAACCGAGATGGCGGGAGGTAGTATCGCTTCCGGGATAATTGATGTATACCCGGCTCCCAGGGAAAAAACGGAAGTGTCGTTAGAATTTCCATACCTTAATAAACTGACCGGGAAAAATTATGATCATAAAGCTGTGAGAAGTATCCTGGAGGCGTTGGGTTTTGAAACCACCACGGAAACAGTTGACGAAATATCGCTGAAAGTACCGTTTAGTAAGACGGATATTTCATTGCCAGCGNACCTGGTTGAAGAGATATTGCGTATTGACGGACTGGACAATGTTGAAATTCCCTCAGCTATTACGATCACCCCTTCAGTGCAAGACCACAAAAAAGCAGCCTTTAAAGAAAAGTTGGCAGCTTTTCTCACTGGCACAGGCTTTAATGAGATCATGACGAACTCTATAACCAACAGTGCTTATTTTTCAGAAGATACATTAAAAACTACGGTTAAAATGATCAATAGCCTGAGCGCCGGGTTAAATGTTATGCGTCCCTCCATGCTTGAAACGGGCTTGCAGGCGGTGGCATTCAATTTGAACCGCCGCAATACCAACCTTCAATTTTATGAGTTTGGAAAGACCTACCATACCTCGGGCATTGGTAATTATGAGGAGCCTGAGCATTTAAGTTTATACATCACCGGGAACAGGAGTGAAGATTCCTGGAGAAGCAAAAGCACTAAGACCGATATTTATTTCCTGAAAGGGATCGTTGAACGAATTATTCACTTACTTGGGCTGGACTCTCTTAGTTTCGAAGTTTTGCAAACGCGTCAACTCGATCCAGGGTTGCAGGGTTCGTTAAATGGAAAGCCAGTCTTACACCTTGGCATCGTTTCAAAAAAAACCCAGGAGCAATTTGAAGTTAAACAACCATTGTTATTCGCCGATCTTTTATTGGATCCATTATTGGAAATTGCTGCCGCGAAAAAAATCAGTTTTTCTGAGTTAGCAAGACAATTGCCCGTTCATCGCGATCTGTCCATCATAATACCTGCAGAACTGGAATACAAAGAGCTGGAAAAAACAGTAAAAAAAATCAACCTGCCCATGTTACAGGCTATCCGGTTATTTGATGTTTTTGAAAGTGAGCGATTGGGTAAAGACAAAAAATCTATGGCAGTTAGCTTTACATTTCTTGATGAAGAAAAAACACTGAATGAAAAGGAAATCGATGCGATGATGAACAAAATTATGAGCTCGCTTGAAAAGGATTTGCGAGCCGAAATAAGAAAGGCATGAATTGGATATCTATGATTGCCGAAAGCTGATACCTGACACCTGACCAACTATGCCCGGAACAGAACAACATACCAGGCGAATCTTTGAGAAACTTCAGCAATTGCTGAAGCAGTATACTTTCTTGCAAAAAGAGAATGAAAAGCTCAAGAACGAATTAGCACAATCTAAGAACGAGGCAAAGCAAAGGGATGAACATCTCCAGTTACTTGAACTTCGATTAGAGGTTCTAAAAGCTGCAAAAGGAGAAATGACAGAAGATGAGAAAAAGTCTTTCGAAAAAAAGATTAGCCTCTATCTTAAGGAAATAGATAAATGTATTGCCTTGTTAAATGAATAGCGGAAGAAAGAATTATATCCTCTTCACAATCCGTGTCTTAATTTCATTATCCCCATCAAATAGTTCCAGGGTATAAACTCCGTAGGGAAGATCATTCAACCCTTTCCATTCAATAGTTCGCTGGTTTAGCTGAAGGCTGGTTTCCAGCGCGCTGCAAACACTACCTGTTTCATCTTTTAAAACAGCTTTTAAAACAGAAAGATTCTGAAAGAGTTCCAGGATAAGAAAATCAATAAACACCTGGTGTTTAACTTTAGCAAATATGGAGTTTGGTTGATCTTTGGAAAGTGTGAGGTTTCCAGCCGAAATCAAGAATGGCTCTTGTTTGTACAGTTTAGTCATTTTTCATAGGTTTGTTCGGAAATGTTAATAAATTTATAACAATTTTTTCATATATGCAAGAAATGGTGGCAATTAATATCCTGATCGGGGATAGATCATACCGGATTAAAATAGCCCCTGCCGATGAGGAAGCAGTAAGAAAAGTGGTTAAGACGATAAGTGATAAGATTGTTGACTTTAAGACGCAGTTTGGAGGGAAGGATATGCAGGATTACCTGGCTATGGTGCTGGTGTGGTTAGCCACCCATCAGAATCCCCCTTCGAAAAGCGAATTAAGCACCGACGATCTCATGTCCCGTTTGGAAGCTATGGAAAGCGCACTTGATAAAGTGCTTGACTCAAAGTGACGTTGATCACTGAAACTTCCGTCATCATCGTATTTTTACTATTTTGAACTTGCAATTTCACGCAAAGCTGCAAAGGGGCAAAGAAGCAAAGGCTGGTGTATCCGTTGCCTTAATTTTCTTTCTTTGCTAGCTTTGCTCCTTTGCTTCTTTCCGTGAAATTTTTGCACCATTTTTATTTTTCAAGTTATTACCGACGAAACATCAGTCCCTTATTGAGGCACTTTGCGTGAAACTCCTGGGTAGGTCGTATTTTACCAGCATTATGAGCGAAGCATCGGGAGTGATTCAGCTACATTGCGTGAAATTCCTGAGCATTTTCATTTTACAAACGTGCCATTGCAACCGTCCGGCATCACCAGGAAATGTTATCATTCATTTTATCTGTAGAACGACGAGAATGGTCAATCCAATTTTATAGATATGCCGTGCATTTCGTACTTTCGCAAATTCTCAAACAAGGCTCAACCGATGAACTTCAAGAGGAAATATTCCAAGATTGTAAACAGAATTTAAATCAACATCAATGAATGCCAATATCATTTATATTGTATTAACCGGTTTGGTGGCTTTGATTGGGGGCCTTATCGCCGGTAAATTGCTATTTGCGAAAGATACCAGGCAAAGGGTGGAAGAAGCGGAGCTACAAGCACAAAAAACGATTAGCGACGCCCAAACAGCTGCAGAAACGCTAAAAAAAGAAAAATTACTCGAAGCCAAAGAACGCTTTGTACAGCTAAAAGCAGAGCATGACCGCGAAGTGCTTGAAAAAACGCGTAAGATTGGCGAATCAGAGAACCGCATTAAGCAAAAGGAAGTTACGATTAACCAGAAAGAACAGGCGCTTGACAAACAAATAAAAGATAATGAAAGCATCAAGGAAAACCTGAATCGACAGATCGAAGTGGTAAATGTTAAGCGGACCGAACTTGAAAAGCACCAGGAAGAACATATTCGGCGCCTGGAAAAGGTGGCCGGCCTGTCCGCTGAAGAAGCCAAGGCCCAATTGATTGAAAGCCTGAAACAGGAAGCTCATGCCCAGGCGCTTGCTATCCAGCAGGAGATCGTAGACGATGCCCGGCAAAAAGCCAATAAGGAAGCCCGTAAGATTGTCATTCAAACCATCCAGCGCACGGCAGCGGAACAGGCGATTGAAAATTCCATCACTGTATTTAACCTTGAAAGCGATGAAATAAAAGGCCAGATCATTGGCCGGGAGGGACGCAACATTCGTGCTATCGAAGCCGCCACGGGAGTTGACCTTATTGTAGACGATACCCCTGAAGCAATTATTCTTTCTTCTTTCGACCCTCTTCGCCGCGAGATCGCCCGTTTATCGCTGCAAAGGTTGGTATCTGATGGCCGCATCCATCCTGCCCGGATCGAAGAAGTAGTGGAGAAGACACGCCGGCAGATCGAAGAGCAGATCATGGAAATCGGTGAGAGGACTGTCATAGAATTAGGCGTTCACGGTTTACATAAAGAACTCGTAAGGATTGTTGGTAAGATGCGGTTTCGTTCCTCTTATGGACAAAACCTGTTAATGCATAGCCGGGAAGTGGCAAACCTATGCGGCATTATGGCCGCCGAATTGGGCATGAATCCCAAACTGGCGAAAAGGGCCGGGCTGTTGCATGATATTGGCAAAGTACCGGATGAGGAAACCGAATTGAGCCACGCCCTTTTAGGAATGAGGTTAGCTGAGAAATATGGCGAAAACCCGGCAGTGGTGAATGCCATCGGTGCACACCATGATGAAGTGGAAATGCAATATGTGATCTCCCCGGTTGTCCAGGCATGTGACTCTATCTCAGGCGCCCGACCTGGTGCACGAAGAGAAATCATGCAGCAATACCTTCAACGTATTAAGGACCTTGAAAACCTGGCCATGACCTATCCTGGTGTTGAAAAGGCGTATGCGATCCAGGCTGGCCGTGAATTAAGAGTTATCGTTGAAGCGGACAGGGTAACTGATAATGACAGCGATAAACTCAGTTTTGAAATTGCCCAGAAAATTCAAACAGAAATGACTTACCCGGGCCAGATAAAGGTTACCGTTATCCGTGAAAAGAGAGCCGTGAACGTCGCCCGTTGATTGATTGAATAATTAATAATTAGTAATTAATAATTAATTACCTTTGCAATCCTTAAATTATAAGATATGAACGCCATTGATTTTGTTCATGAGCAATTGACCTCAAAGAAACAATTCCCTGAATTTAAAGCAGGGGACAACGTATCAGTTAATTACAAAATCGTTGAAGGAAATAAAGAAAGGATCCAATCTTTCAAAGGTGATGTGATAAAGCGCCAGGGCACAGGTTTTACGGCCACATTCACCGTCAGGAAGATATCCGATGGCGTAGGAGTTGAGAGGACTTTTCCACTTTGTTCCCCGAACATAGAGTCTATCGATTTAAATAAGTCAGGCCGTGTTCGCCGTGCAAAATTGTATTTCCTCCGGGAAAGAAGCGGGAAAAGTGCCCGTATCAAAGAGAAAAAAAGAGCAACTTAATTTCAGATATTCTTTTAAAAAGCGTTCCCCAAAGGAACGCTTTTTTGTTATTTTTGGGTTAAGGCTTGTGTTAACAGTTACCTTTCATATAATTTGCCTGTTGTATGACGTTTGTCCGAAATGGATTAACTTTGTTTTTTAAGATTTAAATTGAGAAATATGGCACTACTAAATCTGAATCCATTCTTGTTTCTATCCATGCCAGGGGGCGGAGAATGGATAATTATTCTCGTTGTTGTTTTATTACTTTTTGGGGGTAAGAAAATTCCTGAATTAATGCGTGGGCTGGGACGCGGTATCCGGGATTTCAATGATGCCAAAACCAATGTCACCAAAGAACTTGAAGAAGGTATGAAAGAGAAAGAAAATGTTACCACCACCTCTCCTTCTTCTACCACCACGAATACGCATGCCAACCATTCCTAAGCTTTAACCGGCTTCGCAAAAACTGTTTTGTTTTCCTACCAGTCGATACAAGATTATCAAAAAGATCTGTTGAGTGGCGCTACGAATTGTGTAAGCGCCATTCAACATTACGTTCAACGTATAGAGCATACAAGGCATTTAAATGCTTTTATTAGCGTGTATGAAGAAGAGGCTTTGTTAAGAGCAAAGCAACTTGATGAATTACGCCAATCGGGCAAACCCATGGGAAAGCTTCATGGGGTTGTGATCGGTTTGAAAGACGTGATCTGTTACAAGGGTCACAAGATATCGGCCGCATCGTCCATTCTAAAAAATTTTACCGCTACTTATAGTGCTACCGCTGTGGAAAATTTGCTGGCGGAGGAGGCTATCATATTGGGCAGTTTAAACTGCGACGAGTTTGCAATGGGCTCTTCCAGCGAGAATTCCAGTTATGGGGCGGTGCTGAACGCCCTCGACGAAACCCGCGTCCCCGGTGGTTCTTCCGGGGGATCCGCCGTAGCTGTCCAGGCGGGTCTTTGCATGGTATCGTTGGGCAGCGACACTGGCGGTTCCGTTCGGCAACCAGCAGATTTTTGCGGTATAGTCGGCTTGAAACCTACGTATGGCTGCGTGTCGAGGTATGGCTTGATCGCCTATGCCTCTTCCTTTGACCAGATCGGGATCTTTGCCTCAAATATCCCGGATCTTTCGCTGGTATTGGAAACCATTGCAGGTAAAGATGATTTCGATAGCACTGCCTCCGGGTTACAGCCAGGCATATTCTCCGAGCCCAGGGGTACTAATAAAAAATCAAGGATCGCTTATTTCAAAGAAGCATTACATCACCCGGCGCTGGATGTAGAAATGGCCAATAACATCAGCGCATACATTGATGATCTGGTCAAACAGGGATATGATGTAAAAGGGATTGACTTTGCGTACCTGGATTATATCGTTCCTGCCTATTATATATTAACTACCGCAGAAGCTTCTTCCAACCTTTCTCGTTACGATGGGGTGAGATTTGGGTACAGGAATACGTCCCTGGACGTTGATTTAACAGAATTTTATATGCGAACCCGGTCTGAAGGCTTCGGAAGGGAGGTTAAACGCCGGATTATGTTAGGCACTTTTGTGCTTAGTACCGGCTATTTCGATGCCTATTTCACCCAGGCTCAAAAGGTTAGGCGACAACTTGTAGATAGAACCGACTTGATTTTCAATGATTTTGATGCTATAATTCTGCCGACTGTGCCCTCACCGGCCTTCAAGATCGGGGAAAAAACAGATGATCCGATCGAAATGTACCTGGCTGATATCTATACGGTTTATGCCAATTTAGTCGGAATTCCCGCAATTTCTATCCCTCTCTTTAAACACTCCAACGGGATGCCCTTTGGCCTCCAGATTATGTCAAACCGCTTTTGTGACGTATCTTTGCTCCGGCTAGCGCATCAATTGATGCAACAATAAAGTGAAATACAATATCGGACTCTTAATTGTTTACTTAAAATTAGGTCATGAAAAAACTTTTATTGTTGACCATGCTGGGCTTTGGATATTCAGAAGATATCTGTTCTCAGTCTAAATTAACAAAAGATGCATTCACATCAGTACCAGATACCATCACTCAAAAAGGCCCCATTAACCCAGGCCCCATAGCGGAATCCGAACAAAGTATCAACAACGAGCTTTACACTTATAATAACCTTTTTGTATCAGAAGGCCCGGGAATCAATGCCAATGGAGGACCCCGCCTTAACCCGAGAGCAGTTAGCTTTGTACAGGACTATATTGAAAAGAACGGGAAGGATCTTACCCGCATGAAAGAATGGGGTCTTTTTGAGTGATGGTATCTGGTACTGATGTGAAT
>JGI24806J26614_1000293_pt1 | contig 14027 bp, 9 predicted proteins | sample Kansoi200umMDA_FD_26614 | JGI IMG/M metagenome (IMG submission 26614)
CTTTGCTGCAAATAACAAGATATACACGGCTATCAATAGTGAAGATCGAAAAAAGATCATGATCTTCAAGATCAATAACCGGAACCAGAAGAGTTTCTTTTTTACCACGCTCTTATATGACGATCAATTGGAATTACTTGGCAAGAACCGCCTGAATATTCCCATGGAGGAGAGAAATGACTTTTTTACTGATTTCCTGCTCACCAATGAAGGGGACCTTGTTTTTGGCAAGTTCCGGCGAAGCCCGAACAGCGACCTCATATCAAAAGTGATGATGGTAATTAAAACACCTGAAGCACTGGAATTTTCAGTAAATGAAGTGGAGACTGGTAAACTTATCCTGGATGAATTAAAACTCAAAATAGATAACTCAAATAAGAGGGTACTGCTGAATGCACTTTATTATAAACAGCGACGCGGTAACATTGAGGGATTATATTCGTTACGTTGGGATAAGGACAAAAATGTAAAAATAAACGACAGCCTTGTCGTTTTTAATGATGAACTTCGCTCCCTTGGTAAAAGCTCAGAGGCCAATAAGAAAATGGCCTTTAATGATTATTTCATTAAACACATCATTACGCGTAAGGATGGTGGATATATTGTGATTGGAGAATCATTATACTCCACTTCAAGGGGAAATACATTTAACAGGTGGAACTATCTTAATTGGGGGAACCCATGGATATCGCCATTGGATTATTACTACTGGTCGCCTGCATATAGCAGCCCATGGTATATGCCATGGAACCGGTACGGCAATGTAAGCTCTACCCGTTATTACGCAGAAAATGTAATGGTGCTTTCGTTTAATAAGGATGGTGGCCTGGAATGGAGCAATATCATCAACAAGAGCCAATATGATGATGAGTCAGATAACATGATATCTTTCCAGATCATGAATACAGGAACAGAATTGCATTTCTTATTTAACCAGCTTGAACGCAGAACGCTCTTATTGAATGACCAGAGCCTCAACCCGGATGGTAAGGTCGTTCGTAACCCAACGTTGAAAAACCTTGACAAGGGTTACGAGTTCCTGCCACGCTTTGGGAAACAAGTGAGTGCCCGTCAAATGATTATGCCATGCCTATACCGGAATTATCTTTGCTTTGCGAAAATAGATTTTTAATAAAAAGTTGCCCATAAGGTGATCGGTATCTTTAAACAAAAAAATCCTGGTAACGCTTTATTATTGCTATTGTATGGGCTGTTCCTGAAATTTCCCTTGTTTCTTCATCCAGAGGTCCCCTTGCCTTCACAGGGAGATAATTATATTTATCATTTGGTGATCAGGTTTTTGGAGCCTTTTACCAAAAATGCGCCTGTTGTTTTCTCGATACTCGCTTTTCTCTTGTTCTTTACGCAGGCTACTTTGCTCAACCGGATATCGAATTCCCTAAAACTTCTTCCACGACCCAATTACCTCGTAGGGATGTCATACCTGCTGGTTACGTCATTAATGAAGGATTGGAATTCCTTTTCCGCCCCGCTGCTCGTAAACTCTCTCATGATTTGGCTTTGGTATCGCATGATAGGCTTATACAATAACAATAATCCTAAAACGTCTTTATATAACGTGGCCGTAATGGTTGGGATTCTGCCACTTATTTATAGCCCGGCCATCGCGTTTATCCTGCTGCTTTTTTTCGCCCTGGTGATCGCCCGGCCATTGCGTATCACGGAATGGATGGTTGCGCTCCTGGGATTAATGACACCCTATTATTTTTTGTTTGTGATATTATTTCTTACAGACCGATGGCATTTCAGTAAAGTCATTCCGTACATCGTCTTCCATTTACCGAGGTTACCGGCTTCTCTGTGGATAACGGGTGGCATAACGTTACTAATAGTGCCATTTTTATCCGGGGGTTATTATGTCCAGAAGAATCTAAATAAAATGCTCATACAAGTGCGTAAAGCATGGAGTATTTTGCTCGTTTTTCTTCTTGTGTCTCTCCTGATCATCCTCATCAACCCGGGAAACAACTACCTTCATTGGATGCTCATTGTGATACCTATTACAACGTTTCACGCGGCAACCTATTATTATATGACCAGCCGCTGGCTTGCACTGTTACTACATTGGGCAACATTTATCTTCGCGATACTGCTGAATTACTCGCTGTTGCCCGTGGTGTGAGATGTGAGGTATGAGGTATGAGGTATGAGGTATGGGCTATCAGCAATCAGCAATCAGCAATCAGCTATCAGCAATCAGAAGAAATTTGCAACTCACCTTTCACCTTTCACCTTTCACTTTTCACCTTTCACCTTTCACTTTTCAACCTTTCACTTTTCACTTTTCACCTTTCACTTTTCACGCCTCACGATTCACGCCTCACGATTCACGATTAGCGATTACATTTGCATTTCCAATCAAAGTCATTTTACGTTATGAAATTTGGAGTTGTTGTTTTTCCCGGGTCCAATTGTGACCACGACATGCAGGATGCACTTGAAAATGGTCTGAAGAAAGAAGTCATTATGCTTTGGCACAAGGATAAGGACCTTAGCGCATTCTCAACCAGTGATTGTATTGTATTGCCGGGGGGGTTTTCATTTGGTGATTATCTCCGTTGCGGAGCTATTGCCCGCTTTAGCCCGATGATGCAGAGCGTAGTGGAATTTGCGAAAAAGGGCGGAAAGGTTTTAGGAGTCTGTAATGGATTTCAGATCCTCTGTGAATCGCATTTATTACCCGGCGTTTTATTACGCAACGCAAACCAGCAATTTGTTTGCAGGAATACTTACCTCCGGGGAATCGGGTCACCTGATAAAGCGCTAAAAATACCGGTTGCTCATGGCGAGGGAAGGTATTATGCGGATGAGGCCACATTAGACGCACTTGAAGCCAACCAACAGGTCATTTATAGGTATTGTGATGAATCGGGTAAAATCACGGAGGCTGTTAATCCAAATGGAGCCATGCGGAATATTGCGGGTATAAGTAACGCGGAACGTAATGTATTCGGAATGATGCCTCACCCGGAAAGAGCCAGCTCGCCTGAACTTGGAAATATTGATGGCAAAATTATACTTAAAGCCCTATTAATGAGTTAACAACACAGGTTGTTAATATCGTTCGCCAGATTGAATTTTATCTTAATATTTGCATTCAAAATCGCAATTTTGCAGTGGCTTAATATACGGGTCAATCGTCATCAATGAAAAAAATTATACTTCTTTCCTGCCTGGTACTTTCGCGTTTTGTCTCCATAGGTCAATCTGAGAAAATGGTAAAATGGAATTATTCCATCAGTAAGATTGCCGATAAGACCTACGAAGTGCATATGACTGCCAACATCATTGGCGATTATCACCTATATGCGCAAAATGTAGGCGTGGAAGGCCCCCTCCCCACAACCTTTACTTTCACGAGGAATCCTTTGATCACACTCAATGGCAACGTGAAGGAAGTAGGCAAATTGATCAAAAAATATGAAAGTGTATGGAGTGGTAGTGTGAATTATTATGAAAAGACGGTTGATTTCATCCAGGTAATAAAGTTAAAAGCTAATGTAAAAACGAACCTCAACGGAAAAGTTGAATTTATGGTCTGTGATGATAAAAAATGCCTTCCGCCGGGTGATGTCGAAATAAAACTGAGCATTGGGGGATAGCGGCAGGCGAAAAGGTGAAAAGTGAAAGTGAAACATTAATGACCAACGACTTTCACTTTTCACCTTTCACTTTTCACGACTCACGTTTCACGACTCACGACTCACGTTTCACGACTCACGACTCACGACTCACGACTCAATCAGCATTGATGAAAAAACGCTTTGGGTTTTTAATCGTCGCATTCCTTTTATTAAGTTCAATATGCGCACTTTCACAGGATACAGTTGTTGATTGGAAGTTCACTGCGGGGAACAAGTCAGCTAACTACTATACTTTAATACTCAAAGGAACGATCCTGAAAGATTGGAAGTTATTTTCAACTTCTATGAAAGATGATGAACCCAATACAAGGGTCATGCTGGATAGTAGCTCATCAGCGGTTGCTTCTATTGTTGAGATCAGGGAAAGCAATAACCTTAAAAAAAAGAACGAGCCCCTTTTCGATAATTCAGAGATCAGGTATTTTGAAGATGACGTGGAACTTAGGGTATTGGTGACAGTGAAAGAGCCTGTTAAGGAGATTAAAGGATCGCTGAGTTACATGGCAATTAAAGGATCGGAAGTAATAGGCCCGCAGGAAGTTCCGTTCCGGTTTTCGTTCGATCAGTCCGGGAACCTTGTTTCCAAAGCAGGGGGCTTACAAGAATCAGCCGAGTCTGCAGAAACGCTCAAAAGAAGGTCAATTGATGTGGAAAACCCGGCAGAGTCATGCGGAGGCACAGGTGCAGAAGAGAATAGTTCAAAAAGCTTATGGGGAATTTTTTTCCTGGGCTTCCTGGGAGGATTCATCGCGCTGATTATGCCATGTACTTTCCCGATGATACCGCTAACCGTTTCTTTTTTTACCAAGAGATCTGCCACCAGGAAAAAAGGAATATTTAACGCATTCATATATGGCTTTTTCATCTTCCTCATCTATGTTTTATTGAGTATTCCCTTCTATTTTCTCGATGCAGGCAGTTCAGATATACTAAACAATATTTCTACCAATGCGTGGTTGAATATCTTTTTTGCGTTGGTCTTTATTGTTTTTGCTATTTCCTTTTTTGGTTATTTTGAGATCACCCTTCCAGCAAGGTTTACAAATACAGTGGATTCAAAGTCGGATGTTGGTAGTTTAAGTGGGATATTCTTCATGGCACTCACCCTTGCCATTGTATCGTTCTCCTGTACGGGGCCCATCTTAGGATCCTTGCTCGTCGGCGCGTTAAATCAAAATGGCGGCCCAGTGCAATTGAGTGTCGCCATGGCCGGATTCGGCCTGGCTTTGGGCTTGCCTTTTGCATTATTTGCATTATTCCCTCAGTGGCTTGGCTCGCTCCCGAGGTCAGGCGGCTGGATGAATACAATAAAAATAGTTTTTGGATTTATAGAACTGGCGTTAGCGATCAAATTTTTGTCCAATGCAGACCTTGTTGAGCATTGGGGTTTATTAAAGCGGGAGGTCTTCTTCGCTACCTGGATCGTAACTGGATTCTGTATTGTATTATACCTTTTTGGCATTCTCAAGTTTGAACATGATCCCCCGCCGAAGAAACTCGGCAAAGTAAGAATAGGATTCGCATTGTTTTTCCTTGCTTTCACGCTATACCTGCTACCGGGAGTTACGAAAACAAAATATGCGAACCTGTCTTTAATCAGCGGTTTCCCTCCCCCGTTATCTTATAGTATTTACGGCCATGAGCTAGTGAAATTATGCGGGGTGGAACCGGATGTCTTAAATGATTATGAAAGGGCTGTTCGGCTATCTAAGGAACAGGATAAACCGCTATTGATTGACTTCACCGGATGGGCCTGTGTGAATTGCCGGAAAATGGAAGAAAATGTTTGGCCAGACCCTGCAATAAAGGAGCTGATAGAAAAGGATTTTATCCTGGTCTCCTTGTATGTAGATGACAGGAGTTTGCTTCCTGAAAGTGACCAATTTCAATTTACTACATCGGATGGAACAAAAAAAAGCATTAAAACAGTGGGCGATAAATACTCAACATTCCAGGCCGAGAATTTTAAAGTGGCTTCCCAGCCATATTATGTCATGCTCTCCGGTAACGAAAAGCTACTTACCCGGCCTGTGGCTTACACCCCTGATAAAAAGGAGTATGAGAACTGGTTGCGCTGCGGGTTAAAAGCTTTTCATGAATAGTTTTGAGTGATGAGTGAAGAGTTTTGAGTGATGAGTGATGAGTGATAAAATGGATACAAATACTCAACTTATTATCAGGGCCATCAGTCAATCAGGCTAATCCCGGTTCAAAGGGCAATCAGTCAATCAGGCTAATCCTGGTTCAAAGGGCAATCAGTCAATCAGGCTAATCCTGGTTCAAAGGGCAATCAGTCAATCAGGCTAATCCCGGTTCAAAGGGCAATCAGTCAATCAGGCTAATCCCGGTTCAAAGGGCAATGAGTCAATCAGGCTAATCCCGGTTCAAAGGGCAATCAGTCAATCAGGCTAATCCCGGTTCAGAAACAAAAAGCCCCCAAAAAGGGGGCATTTAATTAGGCGTCATTCTGTTCCAACCTTCCGGCGGCAAGCTAATCTATTAATGCCAGATGGAGGATCAGAATGACAATATCGTCGTCACTCATTCAGTTATAATTTGCCTGGTTTGATTTGTAAAACTATATAAATTGTTCCTTAAATGCAATTGCTAAATATTAAACTCATGTTATAACGCAATACGTTTCTCCACCATCATTTTCCTTAAATTGATCAGGCCATAACGCATTCTTCCTAAAGCTGTATTAATGCTGCAGTTGGTCAGGGAAGCAATTTCCTTAAAGCTTAGTTCAGCATAATGGCGAAGTATAATTACTTCCCGTTGGTCTTCCGGAAGAAGTTCAAGCATTTTGCGAACCCGGTCGTGACTTTGGCGTTTCATCATTTTCACGTCTGCACCTTCCTCGGTAAAATTCAGCACTTCAAAGATATCGCGGTCATCACTTGTCTTGATCGTTGGTGTGCGTTTCACTTTCCTAAAATGGTCTACGCAAAGATTATGTGCAATACGCATTGCCCATGGTAAAAATTTACCTTCTTCTGTGTAGCGTCCGCCACGGATCGTGTCAATGATCTTGATCAATACGTCCTGGAAAATGTCTTCCGCGAGATATTTATCCTTCACTAAAAAAAGGATTGAAGTGTACAACTTATCCTTATGACGAAGTACTAGTGCTTCAAGGGCACGTAAATCGCCTTCCATAAATAGATGGATAAGCTCATGATCGGTCTTGTGGAGAAGTGATTTCATAAACTTCTACTGGTTTTTTTAAGGTGACAGGATATTTTGCGAGGGATTTTAAAGAATAAGTAGAAGTTCTGCGATAGGCAAAGTGTTTTCAAGATTATTCAATAGAGTACAAATACAATCTAAAAATAGTACTTTTTTTTAGAATACGTTATTTTAGAAAAACTTTTATTTTAACCTTTTACACTTGTAAATGTTACTAAGATAATCAAGGTTTTCATAAGATTTTTTTTATTGTTTTGTGCGTCCCTTTATTTAACAAAGCTATATGCAATTGAAGTCGTTTTTACTGACTTTAAAGGGAAAAGGATATGATTATTATCAGGTTTATGCGATGACAAGGGTTTCACCTCATCATTCCTTTCTGTTGTTTAGCTCAAACAGGCACGTAGTGCAGAGTGATAACTAGCTGTTTATAAGGCATTTTAGGACCAATGCACAACAGCTACAATACTAAAACGTATTATTTTGCTTTTTTGTATATAGAATGTATAATCCCGGTAAATTAATTATAATAATTTCGCTTTCTTATAAGAAATATGGCAGTTGCAGGCAAAAGGGCAAAAAAACAACCACCTGAATTAAAGAAGGTGGTATCAAATAATAACATTCTTATCAAGGGAGCAAGGGTACATAACCTTAAGAATGTTACCGTTGAGATCCCACGAAACAAATTTATTGTAGTCACGGGGGTTTCCGGCTCAGGGAAATCTTCGCTTACTATCGACACTTTATATGCCGAAGGGCAGCGTCGTTACGCAGAAAGCCTTAGTTCTTATGCCCGGCAATTCCTAATGCGGATGAATAAGCCGGATGTCGATTTCATCAAGGGGCTTTGTCCGGCTATCGCCATAGAACAGAAAGTGATTTCACGTACTCCACGCTCTACGGTAGGGAGTATGACCGAAATATACGATTATCTGCGGTTGCTGTATGCCCGCATAGGGCAGACGATCTCTCCCATTTCGGGCAAGAAGGTTAAGAAGGATGATGTTGCCGATGTGGTAAATGCGATTTGTCAATTGCAGGAAGGGGATAAAGTACTTCTATTGGTTACATTCCGGCAGCACGTTAACCGCAATGTAAAAGAAGACCTAAACATTTTACTACAAAAAGGATTTTCCCGCGTGTACAATGCAGGACAAGTAATTCGTATAGAAGACCTTTTAGAGGACAACCCGGCTGTTGTATTGGAATTGGGAACCCCAAAACAACCTGTGTATTTACTCATAGACAGGTTAATTGTAAAGGAATTTGATGAAGACGACAGGCACCGGATCGCAGATTCTGTTGGGACAGCTTTCTATGAAGGCGAGGGTGAGTTGTTCATAGAAGTGAATGGCAAAGAAATTACACACTTCTCCAATAAATTCGAACTTGACGGAATTACATTTGAAGAGCCAGTGCCGAACCTGTTCTCATTTAACAACCCCTTTGGCGCCTGCCCTACGTGTGAGGGCTTTTCACTTGTTCTCGGAATTGATGCTGACCTTGTTATACCAGACAAACGCCTAAGTGTTTACGAGGGTGCCATAGCTCCATGGAAAGGAGAAAAACTGGGCCGTTGGCGGGAACAGTTTATTAAGGCATCAAAAAGTTTTGATTTTCCTGTTCATACGCCGATTATGGATCTTTCAACTGCTCAATATAAAATGTTGTGGGAAGGAAATCAATATGCGCAGGGCATAAACGATTTTTTCAAAGAGGTTGAACAGAATTTATATAAAGTTCAGTATCGCGTACTTCTAAGCCGGTACAGGGGAAGAACTGAATGTCCGGAGTGTGAGGGTTACCGGCTACGGAAAGAAGCCCTTTACGTGAAGATCGCCGGGAAGCATATAGGGGAATTATGCGGGATGCCCGTGAAAAAGCTTCAAGCCTGGTTCGCTGAACTGCATTTAAGCGAAACTGAACAACAAATTGCAAAACGCATTTTAATTGAGATACAGGCCAGGACTAAAACCTTACTCGATGTGGGCTTAGGTTACCTGACACTCAACAGGTTGGCAAATTCATTGAGTGGCGGTGAAAGCCAGCGCATTCAATTGACGAGAAGCCTCGGAAGTAACCTTACCAGCTCATTATACATCCTGGATGAGCCGTCAATCGGTTTGCATTCCCGCGACACCGAAAGGCTTATCAGTGTTTTAAAGAAGTTGAGAGATCTTGGAAATACAGTGGTGGTAGTAGAGCACGATGAAATGATGATGCGTGAAGCAGATCATATTATTGATATGGGCCCAATGGCAAGCCACCTTGGTGGTGAAGTTGTTGCAGAAGGGGATTACCAGGCAATTATTGGTAATCCGAAGAGCCTTACGGGGAAATACCTCAAAGGTGAAATGAGCATTCAGCCTCCAAAAACCTTGCGTAAACGGAATGGCTTTATCAAAATAACCGGCGCGCGACAACATAACCTGCAGAACATTGATGTGGAATTTCCTTTGAATACGTTGTGCGTTATAAGTGGCGTGAGTGGGAGCGGGAAAACAACCCTGGTAAAACAAATATTGTATCCTGCCATTCAAAAACTCAAGGGAGAATTTGCTGAGAAAGTCGGAATTCACAAAGGCCTTTCAGGCGACCTGGATAGCATAAGCCAGGTTGAGATGATCGATCAAAACCCTATTGGTAAATCATCACGAAGTAACCCAGTAACATACATAAAGGCCTACGATGAGATCAGGGATCTTTTTGCAAGGCAGCCCTTAAGTAAAATACGTGGATTTCAACCCAAACATTTTTCATTCAATGTAGATGGTGGGCGATGCGATGCATGTAAAGGCGAAGGGGAACAAATAGTGGAAATGCAGTTTCTTGCAGATGTTCATTTAACATGTGAAGTATGCGGAGGTAAAAGGTTTAAGGAGGAAGTACTTGAGGTGACGTACAAAGGAAAAAGTATCTACGATGTACTCGACACCAGTGTTGAAGATGCAATCCAATATTTTAATGATGAGAAGGAAGTTGTGTCCAAAATAAAACCGTTGAGCGACGTTGGCCTGGGGTATGTAAAACTGGGCCAATCTTCCGACACGTTATCTGGCGGAGAAGCGCAACGGGTTAAGCTGGCATCGTTCCTTGGAAAAGGCAAAAGCCAGGGCCATGTTCTTTTCATTTTTGATGAACCTACAACGGGGCTTCACTTTCATGATATTAAAAAACTATTGGCTTCCTTCAACGCCTTAATAGAGCAAGGCCACTCTGTAATTGTCATCGAACACAATACCGATGTCATAAAAAGCGCCGATTGGGTCATTGACCTCGGGCCCGAGGCCGGTGAGGGAGGAGGAAATGTCGTTTATGCAGGAAGTCCAGCAGGGTTAAAAAAAGCTTCCGCCAGTTACACAGGACGCTTCCTGTAACCCCAAATTAAATTCCGGAAATACGGCTGAGAGTTGTTTTTATATGCTATATTTCAGTGATGTATTTTCCTCTCTTTTCACCTTAAATCCGGAAATTATGAATAGAAAATTTTACACATTAACGCTTAGCTGCCTCGTTACTGTTTTCGTCCTCGCCCAGGCCCCCGGGAGCGTAAGCCCGAATTTAAAATTGTGGATTAAAGCAAATGCTCCATTGACGTTGAATAAGACCGGAAGCCTGGTCAATAGCTGGACTTATGCGAATGACGCAACCAAGGCATTCTCTTCCTCGGGCTCTGAAAGGCCAACACTATCGGACTCTACAGTTAATTTCAACCCAAGCGCCACATTCAATTTTACTCACTTGATGGATGGGCCTACGGGGGCAAATGCCCCAATAGCTTCCGGTGATGACGACTATGCTGTTTTTGCCGTTTGGATGAGCCCGGTTACCAATATTCAGCGCGTCTGGTCACAGCGTAGTACAGGAGCTGGTTCCGCGGATGGAGTCTCCCTGGCTATCAATAATCTTTATGGAGACCAGGTTGAAGTATCGCCATTTACTCATACAATGACACGAAATTTCGGGTTAGGGCAATGGAATATTAGCCAATTGAATTTACTGAATACCGCTGCCAACGATTTGGAAATAATAGACAACAGGAATTTTAGCTCCCCGGTGGTTATAAGTACGGATGTTGCGGGTATTCCAAATGGAAATGGCATCCGGGTATTATCAGATGTAATGAATCGTATTGGTGCCAGGAATAGCACCAGCGATGAATCCTTTTTGGGTGGCCTTTCTGAATTAATCGTTTACGACAATTCAGTAAGCAATGTCGATACCAGGAATCGCATCTTCTCCTACCTGGCAGTTAAATACGGAATCCATAAAGGGGGCAATTATATTGCCTGGAATGGAACTACGAATATCACGTTCTGGGACTCAACCGCCAACAGCCTGTATCATCATAGTGTATTCGGTATAGGTCAGGATGATGGTTCTGGACTCCTGCAAACGACCTCAAATAGTATGGAGACCGGGTCTGGAAAAGGAGATGGATCTTACCAGACAGCAAATATAATTATTTCCAATCCGGCAAGCTTGTCCAACCTCGAGTACCTGATGATAGGAAATGACCTGGGCGCTATGATTNAGCAGAGTAGCGATCTGCCGGCTTCGGCACATAGTTCTCAAAGGCTTGCCAGGGAATGGAAGGTACAACATACAGGAAATGTTGGAACTGTCAGCCTGAGCTTTGATCTAAACGGGATTCCAATTACGGGGCTTACAGGCTTTCCGCAAAATTTCCGGATCATGATCGATGAAGATGGCGATGGAAATTTCAACACTGGCCCTATCACCTACAAAGCCCCTGCTGCGGCACCTAACACAACAAACAACAGGATAATTCTTACGGGCCTCACGCTCAATAATGGCGTTGTATTTACTTTCATTACAAATGCAGACGCCGCCCTGCCCGTTACCTGGAAAAGCTTCGAAGTACAAGCAAACAGGAATAATGTTGAATTAAAATGGAGTGTGACCAATAATGAAAAAGCAGATCGTTATGAGATTGAGCATGCTGACAACGGCACGACATTTTCAAAGATCGGGGAAGTTAAGAATGAAGTAAAACAGGAAGATTATTCCTTTACACATTCCGCCGCGGCCACTGGTAAGCATTATTATCGCATAAGGCAGGTCGATGTTGACGAAAAAGCGACCTATAGCGTAATTAAAAATGCTACTGTAAGCCTGGTGCAGAATATCAAGATCCTGAACAACCCGGTCAGGAATAGTTTCCTCGAAATGGAAATCAACAGCCTTCACAAAGCCGGGGCAACTATCCAGGTATGGACGGCGAATGGGGCTAAACTATCATCCCTTCAAACAAATATTGAGGCAGGAACCAACCGTGTCAAAGTGCCAATGCACCACAATGCCTCGGGCGTCTACCTGGTTAAGGTTTTAATGGGAAATGAGCACTTTACATTCAGTATAATCAGGATGTAGGATCGTTTACTGGCACTATCAGCACCAATTAACTTAAATAAAATCTGCGAATCCGCGGCAAATATGTGGCCGCAGATTCGCAGATTAATTTCCAATCCTCTATGCCGACCTATCTATTAAGCGGGGCTTAGATTGCTTCATATGCAGGCAAAAAAAGGTGTATCCAAAAGGAAACTAAGAACACAAAGCACGCACAAAAGTTACAACGTCGTTGTATTCTTGTGATCCTTCGTGTTCTTAGTCTTCCAATTTACACAGCATGCAAGGAACATTTATTCCTGCGTAGAAAAGTGGTGGCGCAGGTTCGAAGATTATAATGGCATGTTCACTTTAGTTCTTGAACAACTTAAAAGTTTGATTTTTTACCTGGAGGAAATATAGTCCTCTGGCAGCTGTTACATCTATTTCGAGCGCATTTGCCCCAGTGATCCGGTAAGGAATATTTTGGCCGAAATTATTATAGAGGCGAATATTCTTACTATTCAACTCGGAAGAGCTTATGCCGATCAGTTGAACATCTGAAACAAATGGGTTTGGCGAAACGGAAGTAACAACGCTACTTCCCAAAGTTTTATTTACATAAACAACTTTTGAAAATTCGAAGTTCCCATCCATATCAACTTGTTTTATTCTGAAATAGGAAACGCCTCCTGTAAAGTTTTTGTCAGCGAAAGAATATGCGATAGGCTTGTTTGAATTGCCAGCTGATGGAACATCCCCGATATCTGAGAAATTGCGGCCATCATGGCTTTTCTGGATCACATACTTGAAACTGCTCAGTTCCATTACGGAATTCCATTTCAAAGAGACCACGTTCCCTTGTACCTGGGCATTGAAATTGGCCAGTTTCGTTGGCAGTATTGCCTGCGGAGGTACGATTGCGTTGCAGCAACCCGTGGACGTGCAGCTTGAAACCCTGTAGGGAGTTTTGTTACATTGATAGATGATGGAAGCAAAACCTGTATTGTCTGCAATAGCAAAGCCCATGGTATCCAGGCCCGGGGTAAGCAGAACAGCAAGGCTGTTAGGCCATAAATTGTCAACATAAACAACACAGATGCCACCGAAATTATAAGACCTTGCAACAGGTGGATTTGACCCGGGACAGGTATTTTGGGCCATCGTTGTTTGAACGGAAGCAAACATGCTCAACCCGCCCAATAATAGAGATAAGTAAATTTTCTTCATGCGCAATCGTTTTTGTGAGTTAGTGATGTGAAATTGATTGAAAGTAATTAATTCAGAGGGGCGGAATAATGCAACTAGTCCATAAGAAATGAGGTTCCTGGTTTAAGGGTGAACAATAATGTTGTGGTTTTAAACTGGCTGAATATAGCTTTCAAGGGAAGGGGAGATAGCGCAATCGAACATGCCTTTAAGAGGCTGTATAAGTGGATTACCTAACAATATACTAAGAATAATCAATAATGCCTAATAATGGGACAAATTCCATAAACGGGATATCGAAGAGGTTAATGATTTTCTTTTACCGCTTCATCATTGGAGTCACCGGGAATTGCGCCCAGGTATTGGTGTTAACTTTGTTTAGGATCATGAAGTCAGGTGTACCTCATACCTCATACCTCATACCTCATACCTGATACCTGATACCTCATCTCAGCCTGTCAAGGCTTTTAACAAGTTTCTCATCCTTATAGATTCCTCTTGCTGCCATGATATAGCAAATGGTCATCGCTATGGGTAACAGGCCTCCCCAGTAATAAGAACCCTTAATGAGGGTATTTGTGGTCTTGAAATTTTCGATAAGCCAGACTT
>JGI24806J26614_1000294_pt1 | contig 14023 bp, 14 predicted proteins | sample Kansoi200umMDA_FD_26614 | JGI IMG/M metagenome (IMG submission 26614)
CAGTCCGAACACTTTTCTTCTGCAACATGGCGAAACGAGAATTCAGCAGGATAACCTGCTGTTCATGGACTCTACTGCATTCGAAGTATTCTCGTGGAAGATGCTTGCAGGAAATCCATTGACAGCCTTAAAAGCGCCCAATAGCATCGTGCTTACGAAAAGCGTTGCACGAAAATTCTTCGGAAATACAAACCCCGTCGGACAATCTCTAAAAGGAGATAATGCTATTAACTTTCTTGTAACCGGCGTAATGGAAGATGTGCCGAGCAACTCACATTTCAATTTCACAGGACTCATTTCAATGAGTACGTTCAGGATCTGGCGACCCGAGATTTTTGATGCGTGGGGCTACGTTGACTTTTACACTTATTTCCTTTTAAAAGAAAGCGCCGCCATACAATCAGTAAAAGCCGGCATACCGGCTTTTCTAAAAAGGCACAATACCGATAAAGGCTATGCAATTTCTATTGAACGGCTTAACGACGCATACCTGCATTCTGTCGCGGCGCGGCAACCAGGTACAACCGGCAGTTTAACCAACATCTATGTGTTCAGCATTATAGCGATTTTCATTCTGGTGATAGCATGCATCAACTTCATGAACCTGTCAACCGCCCGTTCAATGGAGCGCGCACGCGAAGTTGCGGTAAGAAAGGTGCTTTCTTTTAAAAGGAAATAAGTGTAAAAGTCAACGTAGCCCCACGCATCAAAAATCTCGGGTCGCCAGATCCTGAACGTACTCATTGAAATGAGTCCTGTGAAATTGAAATGTGAGTTGCTCGGCACATCTTCCATTACGCCGGTTACAAGAAAGTTAATAGCATTATCTCCTTTTAGAGATTGTCCGACGGGGTTTGTATTTCCGAAGAATTTTCGTGCAACGCTTTTCGTAAGCACGATGCTATTGGGCGCTTTTAAGGCTGTCAATGGATTTCCTGCAAGCATCTTCCACGAGAATACTTCGAATGCAGTAGAGTCCATGAACAGCAGGTTATCCTGCTGAATTCTCGTTTCGCCATGTTGCAGAAGAAAAGTGTTCGGACTGGTAAACTGTACAACTTTTTCAACCGTGGGAAAGTCATTTGCCAGCGCAGCTCCTACCGGCGCGTTACCCCATACCTGGAATTCTTCCGGAGTAGGAGGTGGAAGCTTTTCTCCCGCTTGTGAATTCTGGAAAGATTGCGTGAGCCGGTATATCCGGTCGCCTTTGGTATGGTACCTGTCGTACGAGAGTTCGTGCTGCACATAATAAACTATGAGCAGGCAGCATGCCATGCCGATTGCAAGGCCCACAACGTTGATGACGCTAAAAATTTTATTTCGCAGCAGGTTGCGGTAGGCAACGGTGAAAAAATGTTTGATCATTTTGTTTATGCGTTCATCCCTGAGCGCGAATCATGTGCCATATTGTAACCATAATGATATCAGTGAGATTCGGCCGGGAAACTGTTCATTTTCGGACAGTGGTTGTACGGAAACGGGCGCACGTGTGTATTAAGTCATTTTTTTCAGTAACTTAATATTGACTTGTTGTTCACTAAACCTGTAAACGATGAGCACCAAAACAGCTTCTTTACTATTCGGGATAGTCTTCATAGCGGTAGGCATCCTTGGTTATTTTTCCAACCCAATAATCAGCAGCGACGACAGCGCAATCTTTCACACCGACTCTTTGCACAACATTATCCATGTCGTAAGCGGTGTGTTGTTCCTGATTTTTGCGCTTGCAATTCCAGCACGTGCCAGCACTTTTCTAAAGGTGTTTGGCGCAGTGTATCTCTTACTCGGAATAGCCGGAATAGCAACTATCGGTGACCAGGAGCATGTGCGTTTGCTCGGTTTTCTTCTTGTAAATAATGCAGATAATTATCTGCATATAGCCCTGGGAATTGCCATCTTGTTAGCGGGATTTCTTCCTGCTATCGAAGCAAAGGTAATCACGCGTTCTGCTTGAGCGCCTGTAATTCATTTTAACCGTAATTCCTATGCCGGTATTGCGGACGGGTTGCTATTTACCTGCAGAAATCACTGATACTGCTGATGACTTAAATCAGGCTTTCTTGTTCATTGCCATCGGCACATTCGTGGATATTTTCCCGACATTTCCCAGGCACATCTAAGACACATCCCAGCCTTTGAAGCCTAACAAGGCCCAGGATGTGCCCAGGATCTGCCCAGGATCCCCCCGGGATGTGTTAATCTGACACGATAGAGGAGAGCTTTAAATTTGCCTGCAGAACAGGTAAAAATCATTAATCCATACATCATTTCATTACACTTATGATGGCGCCGATGAAGAAAATTGCTTTATTACTGGTTCTGTGCATTATCTCACTTGTCTCATTTTCGCAAAAAAAGAAAGCTGTATTTGTTATCGTAGACGGTATTCCTGCCGACCTAATCGAAAAGCTTCCAACTCCGGCGCTGGATTCTATTGCCGGAAAACATGGGTACAAAAGAGCATTCGTTGGCGGCGAAAGAAACGGCTACTCAGAAACACCGACAATCTCAGCGGTAGGTTATAACACCATACTTACCGGCACGTGGGTAAACAAGCATAACGTATGGGGCAATTATGGGAAAGACATTGCCAATCCCAACTATAACTACAGAAACATTTTCCGGCTTGTTAAAGAGGCCGATCCGTCAAAGCAGATCGCGATATTCTCATCATGGCTCGACAACCGCACCAAACTGGTGGGTGAAACGTTACCGGAAGCAGGCAATATTCATTTTGATTATCGCTATGACAGCCTGGAACTCGACACGATCACTTATCCGAATGACAAGACAGATATGCGAATGCATAACATTGATGAAGCTGTTGTGAATAAAGCAGCCGCAACAATAAAAGAAAATGCGCCTGATGTTTCCTGGGTATACCTCGAATATACTGACGACATGGGTCATGCCTTTGGCGATGGAAAACAATTTTACGACGCCATCCAAATGATGGATAACCAGATGAGCCGCATCTGGCAGGCGATTCAATACAGAAGGAAAAAATTCCACGAAGACTGGCTCATAATGATTACCACCGATCATGGTCGTGATTCAGCGACAGGACGAAATCATGGAGGACAGTCGAACCGCGAACGCAGCGGATGGATAGTAACTAACGCCAGGGATCTTAACGCCCATTACAGAGGAGATAGCATCTCAATAGCTGACATCATGCCGACAATCGCAAGACACCTGGATGTGAGGCTGCCTACCGGCCTTGCCCGGGAGGTAGATGGAACACCCCTCATAGGGAAAATAGGCGCAACAGACCTTAAAGCCACACTTAAAGATGGAAAAATCACGCTCACGTGGAAAAAGAAAAGCGCAGGAAAAGCGAAAATCTGGGTTGCTTCGTCAAACAATTTCAAAAGCGGATCACCGGATAACTATAAGTTTGTACGCAGTGTTGATATCGGGAAAGAGCATGCAGAAATTATTGTGGATAAAAGCAGCGACAGATTTTATAAGATTGTCTTTGAAACAGCTAGCAACACGATCAACCGCTGGATTGTACCAGGTAAAAAATAACTTATCATCTTTCCATTGAAAAACCATAACCTTGTCTTCGGGAAAAACAGTTTACAATTTAGTAATCTCGATTAACAACGATTGCGAATAGCTTTGGCTTATAATACCGAGGCCTGAATGCAAAGCACAACCAAACTAACTGAACGTTTAAAAGACGGGGACAAGGAAGCGTTGTTTTCAACGATGGCTTTTTATTACAATGACCTGTTCCGCTATGGCATTAAGTTTACGGCCGATAAAGACATCACTAAAGATATCATTGGTCAATTTTTCATTCATGTGTGGGACCACCGGCATCAATTTTCTAATGCACATAACTTCAAGAACTACCTCGTAGTTGCATTTAAGCGATACGTCATTGATTACCTTAGAAAGATTTCACGTCAGCTTAATTTTTCTGAGTACGAATCTGATTGCTATGAATATCCGTACGAAGATTACATTATTGCCTGGCAGAATGAGGAAACCGTTCGCGAACTTTTGCAGAAGGCAATCCAGGAGCTACCAGAGCGACAGCGTCAGCTTATACAACTCCGCTTTTACGAACAGTTGAGCTATGAAGAAATCGCCTCCCGCACCTCCCTCTCAATACGCACCGTTTACAATAAGTTGCACGAGGCGATTAAAAAGCTGAGGTGCCCGGTGTTGAGGCAGAGTATTTTGCGTAATTATTAAGCGTTAACGGGTAAAAAGAACCACCCTCATTCGTCTTTTTATTAAATAGCCCTTGATGGACAGGATTTACACTGTTGAGGAATTACTTTCTGACCAAACTTTTGCTGATTACTGCCAGAACATTGCGTCCGTGCACAGGGAAATGTGGATGAAAACTATCGCCAGCAATCCTGAACAAGAAGAAACCTTCAGAGAAGCCAGAGCGCTGCTCGCTGTACTGAGCCCTTCACTTCCGGAAAACGAAATACAAGCGGAAGTCAACAAGATCAGAGAAGTGTTAAGCTCCCGGGAAAACGGCTATGTTCAGCCCTCGGCTACACAGAAGAACAAGACGAAACTTGTATTAGGGTATAGCATCATTGCAATTGCCTTCATATCGATAGGAACTTATTTCCTCGCTGGTAAGACTGAAACCCGTGGTCCGATAGCATCAGCGTTTGATACAAAAATGGGAGAAAGAAAACAATACATTCTGCCAGACGGTTCCACCATAATCCTCAACTCGAACAGTACATTTAATTTCGAAAAATCATTTGGCAAAAAAGACCGCCGCATTTACCTGAATGGCGACGCTTTTTTCAAAGTTGCTAAAGATCCGTCGAAACCCTTTGTTGTTATAACAGACGGATTCTCCACAACAGCAGTGGGTACTGCCTTCTATGTTCATGGAAACGCCTCATTAGAAAACTACGGAGTAGACCTCCTTGAGGGAAAAGTAAAGTTGGAAAAAAACAAGTCAGGCGAAACGTTGTTCCTAACCCCCGGCGAGAAAGCAACATGGACCAAAACTTCCAGCAAAATCGTCACACAGAAATACGATACTATAACCCTGAATAAATGGGTGAATGGAATCCTATCCTTCAAAAACATTTCGGTACAGGATGCATTTTCGCAAATAGAAAAATGGTATTCTGTAGAAATAATAGACAGGCGCAGCACCCACGAAGACATAACGATTAATGGCGACTACATTAATGCACCACTGGAAGATGTTGTGAAGATCATCTGCTTCAGTCTTGCATGCAATTACCACTTTGAAAACGATAAAATTATTATTCAATAATAGTTAGCAAAACTACCTGACTTATGAAGTACATCACGTTTCTTTTTCTCACGTTATTGTCAATGAAAACGATTGCCGCGCCAAATGGTATGGTGATCGAATTCCGGCAAACTCCATTGGAGCAGGCACTGAGAAAGATTGAACAATTGTATTCGGTGAAATTTACCTATTCCGCTCAAATTATCGAAACCGCGCAGAAGATCGATCTTCCTCGAAAGGAGCGTACTCTCAGCGAGTTGCTCGACAATCTCTCTGCGGTCACCGGCCTGCAATTCCTGCAGGTTGGAAACCTCATCGGTATACAACGCCAAAAGACAGATAAATGGAAGAAACAAGCCATTGAAGACATTGTTGTTAGAGGCCGCGTTGTAAGTAAAGACAATGTGCCTATGGCAGGAGTGTCGATTAATGTAAAAGGGAAAACCATAGGTACAACAACAAACACAAACGGTGAGTTCGTCATTACCGTTGAGAGGGGCGATCAGCTGGTGATAACATCGGTTGGTCATGAACCCCAGGAGTTTACCATCTCAGACAACAGTGCTTTGAATGTTACGTTGCAGTCAACCGGCCAAACACTCGACGAAGTGTTCGTTACCACTGCCCTCGGTATCAAGAAAGAAAGGATCAAGACAACCTACGCAATGCAAGAAGTTAAAGGCACTGCTATTGAAAAAGCGCGGGAACCAAATATCGTAAGCTCACTGACAGGAAAAGTTGCCGGCTTAACTATTCAAACAAAAAGCACTTTGTTCGAGAATCCCGACATCAAACTGCGGGGCGGGAAAACACTTGTGGTAATTGACGGTGTGCCTGCACAAACCGACTTCTGGAACATCAATCCCGATGACGTTGATAACATCAACGTTTTGAAGGGTACTGCCGCCACTGCGTTGTATGGATCACTCGGAATTAATGGCGCTATCATGATCACAACCAAGAAAGGGAAAACAGGTGCAAATGGTGTTGAAGTGTCATTTAACTCGAGCAACCAGTTCCAGGCCGGGTATCTTAAGCTGCCGGAAGCGCAGTCAACATATGGTATGGGCTGGAACGGGCAATATGGATTTAAAGATGGAAGGGGTGGGGGATTGTACGATGACTATGGTTATGTGTATGGCCCTAAATTAAATGTACCGGATCCATCAACTCCAAGCGGATTCGTTGAAATCCCGCAGTTCAATAGCCCGATTGATCCGGCTACCGGCGAACGAATTCCTTTGCCGTGGATAAGCCGCAGCGAAAGCAACCTGAAGAAGTTTTTGAGAGATGAGTTTCTTACTACAAACAACATCAGCGTGGCAGGAAAAAATGATCGCGGAGACTACAGGATATCGTTCACTCACTTTTATCAGAAAGGCCAGGTACCAAATACCAAACTCAACGCGAGTACGATTAGCATGGCTGGCGGACTGCGAGTGACGGACAAACTTCGTATAGAAGCTACGATGTCGTACAACAAGCAGTTCAGCCCTAATTACCCGGTAACCGGTTATGGTCCTGACAACCTCTTCTACAATATTCTTTTATGGATGGGACCAGAAGTAGACGTGAACCAAATGCGTAACTACTGGATTCCCGGTAAAGAGAATATAGAGCAGCTTACATATAATTACACGTGGTATAACAACCCCTGGTTCCTTGCTTACGAGCGTTTAAGAAATTACAACGCGGATGTGATACAAGCCCAGGCGAATGCAACATATGAATTCTCCAAAGATCTCTCATTCCTGGTTCGGTCAGGTGCTTCAGTAAAAAATAATACCCTGTCAATTAAAACGCCGTGGAGCTTTATAAATTACGGAAATTCGAAGGCGCCGTTTGGGAACTTTTATGATGAAAAACAAAACCAGCTCCGCATCGTAACAGACGCGTTGCTTACTTATAAAAAATCTTTCTTGCAAGATTTTAATGCAACGGTATCTGTCGGCGGGTCAACACGATTCGATCAGTTCACGAACCTTAATTCAAATACAAATGGTTTGAGCGTTCCTGCAGTGTACAATTTGTCTAACTCTATCAATCCTGTTCAATCATTCAACACTCTTCGTGAAAAGCAGGTGAACAGTGCGCTTGGTTACGCTGAGCTTTCTTACAAAAACCAGATATTCCTGAACGTTAGCGGCAGGAACGACTGGACGTCAGCGCTTCAAAAACCGAACAATTCATTCTTTTATCCCTCTGCTTCCGTAGGCATCATTGCATCGGAGATGGTGAAGATGCCTTCAATTGTTTCATTCCTGAAATTCAGGGGATCGTGGGCTAACATTTCTACCGATATCATCGATATATCTACAGAAGTGCTGCAGGAATATGCAACACTGCCTGTATATAATAATGGTACGAGATGGAATGGTCAGTCATCTCTAAACCTTCCAGGCCGTTTGATATCACCTAACATCCTTCCAAATAAAACAATATCGCAGGAATATGGGGCTGAATTGCGGGTGCTCGATAATCGTGTGGGGGTAGACTTCACCTACTACACTTATATGGATAAAGATTTTGTAGTAAGAGCACCAATATCGCAAGCCTCAGGATACAGCGAGCTGATTTTGAATGGCGACAGAGTTAACCGGAGAGGAATTGAAATCATGTTCACCGCTAATCCTATCNGGTCGAAAGACGTGCGTTGGGATGTGTTGCTGAATTACAGCCGCCACAGGTCAATACAAAAGGAATTTTTCGGCGGCGACTCAATAAGGAATCTTATCGAGGTTGGAGGGCGTACAGATGTGCTTACAGGGTACAAATGGCAGCGCACACCCGATGGACAGATCATTAACGATGGAGGCATTCCTCAATATATCAACGCGCTGACAAGTCTAGGCTACTCAAATCCTGATTACGAAGTAGGACTTACGAATACAATTACCTACCGCAATCTTTCTCTGAGCTTCCAGCTCGATGGCAGAATCGGCGGTTACCTGGTAAACGGAGTTGAAGCGAAGTTGTACGAGGGAGGCATGCATAAATCTACGGTTAACCAATTCCGTGACGACGCATATGCGGGAATTGACAATTATGTGGGACCTGGAGTGAAGGTCACCAGCGGTGAAGCCACTTACGATGCATTCGGCAGGCTGGTGAGCGATACGCGCAAATTTGCAGCGAACGATGTGCCCGTGAATTACATCACCTGGTTATTCGCCAGCTATACAAACGGAATTGATGATGCGACGCTGTACAAAAGAACCTTTGTTAAGCTGCGGGAGGTGGTGCTTACGTATAATATAGGTCCGCGCTTAATGATGAAAACTCCGTTTAAAGGAGCTAACATTTCAGTGGTGGGGAGAAATGTATTGCTATTCACCAAAGTTCCTTATATGGATCCTGATGGTTACAACTATTACGACCTTGCCGAGCCATCATACAGGAACATCGGTGTTAATCTTAACCTTAAATTCTGACAACGAACAACAAAAATAATTTTATGAAATCCGGAGTATATAAAATTGTAATGCTGGCAATGCTCGTTGGTGTGTTCAATGGCTGTAAAAAGCATGAATACTACCAGCGTAACCCGAATAACCCTTCGACTGCCACTCCTTCGTTGCTGCTCACTAACATATGTGTGCAAACTTTTGCTCTTTGGCCGATGGATGTTTCGTATGCTGTCCGCCACATGACGTACTATGAACGTCCGAACGTGTATGTAAACTACAACTGGAGCACAGGGAGCTTTTCTGCTTATGACATTTTAAGGCAGGTGCAGAACATGGACACGACGGCCACCGACCCAACCCTCGTAAACTATAAGGCACTGGCCAAGTTCTTCCGCGCATGGCATTTCATTCAACTGACCGAAACTTTTGGTGACGTTCCGTATTCACAGGCGTTGCAGGCCCTGGATGGAAATAACAAGCCCGCATACGACAAGCAGGAAGATATTTATGCGGGTGCTTTGAATGAGCTTGAAGAAGCAAATAGTTTGCTCGATCCCGCATTCTCGCCTATACTGGGCGATGTGATATATGGCGGCGATCCGATGAAGTGGAAGAAACTGGTGAATGCGTTCCGGTTGCGTGTGCTTATTCACTTATCAAAAAGAGAAGGTAATACGAAAATCAACGTCAGGGAACAGTTCCAGGCGATAATCGCTGACCCGGCTAAGTATCCGTTAATGGAATCGGTTGACGACAATGCTCAGCTGGTGTACAACACTTCGTCAATCGACAACTACTATCCGCTATATCAAAATAACAGTGTGCCGAGCCTGGCTGCGCTTGAAAAAACGTTCGTGGCAACGCTGAAGGACCGCGAGGATCCGAGGCTGTTTGCAATTGCAGAACCTGTTACCGATATGCCTGCCGGAGACTTCAACAGCTATGACGGCGTTGACGCAGGAGGTACAATTGCGGACCAGAATAACGAATCCCCGTCGGCTTCCAAAATTGCGAGAAGATATATTGAAGATCCAGTGAACGAGCCGATGATAGTATTGGGATATTCTGAGCAGGAATTTGTAATAGCCGAGGCAATTGCGCGGGGATGGATAACAGGGGATGCTGCTGAACACTATAATAATGGTATTACCGCTTCGATGCAGCGCTATGGTATTCCGCAGGCTGAAATAGATGCTTACCTGGCACAGCCCAATGTGGTATACGACGCCGGGAATGCGATACCGATGATCATTCTGCAGAAGTATATTTCGTTTTATCTGAATTCGGGATGGGAGCCTTTCTTTGAGCAGAGAAGAACCGGAATTCCTGTTTTACCAGTTGGTCCTGGAACCGACAACGGTATGCTGGTGCCGCAGCGGTGGCAATATCCGCAGGATGAATACAGCTATAACGAGGAGAATGTGACCGCAGCTGTCCAGAGCCAGTTTGGCGGAGCGGATACGATCAACGGGGTTATGTGGGTGCTGCAGTAGCGAGTCGTGAGTCGTGAGTGGTGAGTGGTGAGGGGGAAAAATGCCGTCTGCCGTCTGCCGTCTGCCGTCTGCCGATTGAAAAGCTGGCCCAATTTTTTATATAATCCTGTACAACCAATCGTTATGGAAACTGCTCCTAAACCAGCAAGAAAAAAAGTACTCATCATAGAGGATGAGGGCGACATGAGCCTGTTAATGCACATAATCCTCGCCGGAAGAAACATGCAGCTCGACAATGCAAAAAAGCTTAGCGATGCAATGAATGTGATCAGGGAAGAAAAGCCAGATATCGTACTGCTAGACAACAAGCTCCCCGACGGCTTCGGAATCGACTTTCTCGGCGTGATCAAAAGAATGTCGCCTCACACGAAAATTATTATGATCACTGGCTATGATCCTTCAGCCGGTGATGTAGCCCTCGAAACCGGCGCTGATCTTTTCCTGACAAAACCTTTCACAAAAGACCAGCTGACAACTGCAGTCAACAGTTTAATGACCGATGGCGTGTTGCAGCAGCAATAGCCTAAGTCAACAAAATCGATAGGCGTAAGAAACGTGGAGGATGAGAAGCAAAGTTGTTAAGGACCGGCCAGAAGTGAAATTGCGCGCGAAATGCGTCAGGAAATTCCTGTACTATTTTCCCGGAGGATACCAGGGGAAAAAGTTTATCGCATGGGAACGCGAATACAAGTGGAACGCTCACATAGAATGGGAATCGAAACTCAACCAGGAAGACTATCTCAAACTTCTCTCCGGCAAGAAATATGAAGAGATCGCAAAACTCGCGCTGTCTGTAGAGTCGAGAACAAACCTGCTTTTTTCGTTTGAAAAAATGGCGCTCCGTGATGGCGTTAAGTCGCCCGCTTCTGCAAAAATATTCTCAATCGGATTATTTAACTACTTATATGGCGATGGCTCCATGCAGCATCGGTTCGAACAGTTCAGAGACGTTTTAAGTAAACTACCGGTAAAGCAGACAAGGGTGCTAACATGGCCGGTGCAAACAATATTTGGTTTCATCGCGAGGCCCGAGGAGCACATTTACTTAAAACCGACGATTACGAGAACAGCAGCTGTTAAATATGGGTTTGAATTTGATTATTCATCCAAAGTAAATTGGAAAACTTACCAAAGTCTCCTTGATTTTGCAGAATTAGTGAGAAAAGACACAAAAAAATGGCATCCGCGCGACATGATAGACCTGCAATCATTTATTTGGGTTACCGGTTCCGAAGAATATCCAGATTGAGTTATCGCGCATTCTCATCGACTTCGAAAATGCCGAACGTATTGTGATCCGGATCGACGAAGTAGCCTTGCCAACACCTGCCGGGGACGGCAAATTTGGGTAATGCAACAATGCCTCCATTCTTAGTAATGAGGTCAGCAGTCGCATCAAAATTCTCTACCTGAATCGAACATACATAGGCATTAGTGCCGTAAGCATGCGGAGGTATTTCAGCAGGGCGCTTCAATAGCCCGCCATGCATGCCGGGCGTCTCTATCCGGTAATATTCAATAGGCAGCATCTCTTCCTTCGTAAGCTTCCACTTAAAAACCTTGCTATAAAATTCAACATCGCGGGATGGATTGGAAGACTGGATCTCGAAATAACTTACGTGATTCATGAGAAAATAATTTAAAGCGGTTTTGGTGCGTCACTAAACTTCCGGTATTTTCCGAGGAGCTTGCCAAGATAATATGTTGCAGGCAGCATCACTTTTCGTACGAACGCAGGCATTCCGACCGGCGCATATTCATTTTTATACCGTGTCATTACGTAGGCAAGGTCAAAAAGGTCGCCACGGCCATTCTTCGATCTTTTTGCCGCATCAAATAATGTGGTGAGATAAAAAACGATCGTATTCGCCGGTTTTACGAATCCCTGCATGACAAGATCGTCGTCGCCAGCGTTCCAAAAACGGTGTCCCTGGTTGCGATGAAAGACGATACTTTCGCCGGGTCCAATATATTTAGGTTCCTTTCCCGGAAACTGGTAACCCATTTTTCCTTTAACGATCGTCATGCCTTCCTCCTGCATGTAATGAACGTGCATCGGGGGACCAGCTTTCGGAGAGCATACAGCTTCGACGAGAAGCTTATCCCCATCAGCCTCATGTACCATTTCCTTAAATGTCAATCGCTCACCATGTCCATTGTCGATAGTGTGCGGAAAAGTTATTTGCATGAGTTAATGTTTTCAATATTCGCTTGGCTGCATCACACTTCTGAATCCTGCTATATATTTATCGATGTAAAATTGTTTGTTTGCCGACTGATATTGCATAATAAACCGCGGATGCTCAAGTGAAATTATTTTACCAAAAAATCGATGCCTGTCATTAAGTGCCCGAAGATATTTTTCATTCTTGCCTGTACCAAAACAAAAACACACTTCTGTGTTTACGCCCAGGGCAATTTGCGCTGTAATATTTTTTAAAATGTAATCGCCAACCGAAGCAAGCAGCTCGCGACTGTCGTAATAGTTGTAGTTCTTCTCCCTGCCGCCGTCGTTAACAGTTGTGAATCCAAGTGGACAAATTGAATTGATATAAAAATTCCTATAAAAATCTTCAGTACTCCCAAAGGCGTTTATCATTTCATAAATAAAAACGGAGGAAGGCTCGTGGGTTGTGCGCCCTTCGTAGGGAATGTTCAAATCTGCTTTCAGCCGCTTGGTATCTGTAAATGGAATACCCGTGAACCCGCCGCCGAAACGACCGGGATTTATTCCCCAAATGATGAAGCGTTGATCATAATCGTTATAATATCTGCGGTAAAAGATTTCCGAAATCCGGAGAGCATCCGTATGTTCTTTGAATGGATTCATCATACGAATTCCGTCTGGAAGCTGCCCGGTAAATTCGAGCTGCCTGTTATAATCAATTACTTTATCCGCGAACGTTAACATAAATGATTATCGAAAGTATTTAATCGTCTGCAAATTTATTCCCGCAATTTTATTTAATTTTCCCTTTCACCCCATAAGCTGTAAATAAAATTACTGATGAGTAAATTCATTTTCCTTATTCTATTAAGTGCATCATTTGTTGCCACTCAGCCTTCATGCCCGCAACCTGGTAAACCGCTTTATACGGCGCCATTAGGTGTGCAGGCCTTTTCGTTCAGAAAAAGCTTTCCTAACGATGTTGCGAAAACTCTCGATACCATTAAAATGATGGGCTTCACTGAAATTGAAGGAACAGGCGGCAAGATTCCGCCAGAAGAGTTTAAAAGGATGTGTGATGAAAGAGGGATTAGCATACCATCTGCCGGTGCCGGCTTTGACGAACTGATGAACGCACCGGATTCCGTAGCAACACGGACAAAAACACTGGGTGCGAAATATGTAATGTGTGGATGGGTTCCTCATAAAAAAGGCGAATTCAATCTTGACGATGCAAAAAAAGCTGTTGAAGTTTTCAATAAAGCAGGCAAAGTATTGAAGGAAAATGGAATCACTTTTTGCTATCACACTCACGGATTCGAGTTTCAGCCTTATCAAAAGGGAACCCTGCTAGATTACATCATCGAAAACACGAATCCTGAATATGTTTCATTCGAAATGGATGTGCTGTGGGTTTATTTCGGTGGTGGAGATCCTGTTGGATTATTGAAGAAATATGGTGATCGATGGAAGCTCATGCATCTTAAGGATTTAAGGAAGGGAACGCCGAAAGATCTTACAGGGGGCACATCAGAAGAAAATGATGTTCCTCTTGGAACAGGTGAACTCAATATTCCAGCCATCTTGAAAGAAGCAAAAAAAGTTGGGATAAAACATTACTTTATCGAAGACGAGAGCAGCAATGTGATTACGCAGATTCCCCAGAGCATTGAATACCTGAAAAGTTTACGCGAGTAACCTTTTTTTT
>JGI24806J26614_1000295_pt1 | contig 14002 bp, 14 predicted proteins | sample Kansoi200umMDA_FD_26614 | JGI IMG/M metagenome (IMG submission 26614)
AAGTCCACCATCCTTTGTCCGGGCGCTACCAGATTTCCTCCCCCAAGCTGGAATGCAGTCTTTTCGATCTCCGCCTGAAAATGCATCATTCTTAAAGGATCATCTCCTTTTACATCGTCCAGCGTGATTTGTACAACAGTCCCCGAATTAGCAAACGGATTATTCCTTTTGGAAGGAGACCAACCATTCACTACAATCTCATTTTCATAAGTCGCACAAGGAGCAATAATCCCCCCGGGACACATACAAAAAGAAAACACGCCCCTGCTCCCTACCTGCTCCACCAAACTATAATAAGCAGGGGGCAGGAATTCACTTCTAATGTCGCAATGGTATTGTGCCGCATCAATAATTGCTTGCGGGTGTTCAATCCTTACTCCTAACGCGAAAGGTTTCGCTTCAACCAGAATATTCTTTTGATGTAATAATTCGTAAATATCTCTTGCAGAGTGGCCGGTGGCCAGAATCACCGCATCCGCTAATAGCTGATCGTGTCCGTTCACTACAACTCCCTTTATTTTCCCAAAGTCAACCAGAATATCCGTTACCTTTTGGTCGAAACGAACTTCACCACCTGCATTCAGGATCTGTTCCCTGATGGCAGTAATGATATGCGGAAGTTTATTCGTCCCAATATGGGGCCGCGCATCCACCAATATATCATCTGTGGCGCCATGCGCTACAAAGATCTGCAATACCTTATTGATATCCCCACGTTTATTAGAACGGGTATAAAGCTTACCGTCAGAATAAGTTCCTGCCCCGCCTTCACCATAGCAATAGTTGGATTCGGTATTTACGATACCTTCTTTGTTGATGGCTGCCAAATCGCGTCTCCGTTGCTTCACATCTTTACCACGCTCCAAAACAATCGGTTTCAGTCCGTTCTCAATACACTGCAATGCAGCAAATAAGCCTGCAGGTCCAGCGCCGACAATAATTACGTGTTTGTTGTTACTGACATTCGGATAATTTACCGCAAAAATTTCGGGCAATGGCTCCTCCTCAATAAAAACCCTGACCTGCAAACGATAAATCACCTTTCTGGAACGGGCATCAATGGATCTTTTAAGGATTTTGTACCCCTTTATTTTGGAGATATCGACATGTAGAGCTGAAGAAAGACTGTTCTTGAGCTGAGCTTCCTCTCCGACATCTTCCGGAGCAAGCGTAATTTCTATTTCTTTTTGCATAAAATATGTCAGGTATTTATCCTGAACCGCAGCAAAGGTACAGAAATCTCCCAAGGATCCTAAAAGCCCGGGAACCTGAAAAACATAAATTTAAATGTGATCCGGGAGCAAAAAGTTCTCTATCATATTGGCATAAATACCTCTCATATTAGCCTGAAAATCGGCTGTTTCAAATTTTAAAAAACCAAATTTACCGAAGAAACATTTGGGGATGCTTCAAATCATCGGAGCCCGAATTGATTTCAAAAATCGGCCATCCCATTGTGTAACACCATTTTTACAAGCCATTTCCCCGGTTTACCCCTCAAAACAAGACCTCTAAATCCGACCTCATCTTTATTGAAAAAGTTTCATTTTAAGGAACGATAACCAAGCTGATTTAAAAGAACTTACCAAAACTACCGGGAGGCAAACAGGATTCATGAAACTGAATTATTGGTATATTTAAATATGTTTATTAAAAGTGCTAAATAAATAATAAGCATAGAATTAATCATCCCAAAACAAAATTTATGAAAACTTACAAAAACCAAATCTATGTAAAGGCAAAGATGCTTTTCATCGTCATGACAGCAATGTTTCTGGCAACATCATGTAAACAAAACACGGATCCTACAGGCCCTGAAACACCGGAAGCAGCCGCACAAAAGACCGCGAGCTCAAATGTGTCTGCCACAGCGGAAGTATGGAACAAAGCGAATCTTACCAATTACGAATCTTATCCTGATCCAGGAAGCCCGGAATGTATAGAGTACAACGGTTGCCTTTGGGCCGGACAATTCGCCTTTGTATCCGGAGTTAAACCGGAAAGCTGGGTAAAAGCCAACAACATCATCTCTATCCACTCTAAAGATGCAGCCAAATACAAACTAAAAACACTTAGAATCAGACAAGGAAACAAGACGATTGATGCTAAAGTCTACGACAGGTGTTCTGATGACGACTGTGAAGACAACTGCTGTACAGTCAATGCCAGACAAAATGGACTTAATTTCCTTATTGATATTGAAAAATATACCATGTGGCGCTTCGGTTCCGGCGATGGTATCGTAGAATGGAGATGCCTCGATTGTAATTAGCACCAAACGAAGCATGGACAAAAAGGATTCAGACGTTGTCTGGATCCTTTTTTTGTTTGGACATCTGCTGCTCGTCAAGTCCTTTGATAACTGACAAAAGGGCTGTTTATCACAAATAAGCTGCTTTTTTGTGCCTTTTTGCAAAAACCTGTCATGTTTTTATCGGTATTCGTAACAAAGGAACGGAAATTGAGTTCTAATGTGTAAATTAACACTTAGAAAAACAGAACTTAAAAACTGAAATAAGCGACGTGCGAACTTCAGTTCAATTAAAAACAGAAATTATGAAAAAAACAGTATTAGCAATAGTTGCCATCTTAGTCGTATTTGTAGCCATCAGTGGATGCGGATATAATGGTTTAGTGAAATTAGATGAAGATGTTAAAGCAAAATGGAATCAGGTGGAAACCCAATATCAAAGACGTGCAGATTTAATTCCTAATCTGGTAAATACAGTAAAAGGTGCTGCGAAATTCGAACAGTCTACTTTAACTCAGGTTACAGAAGCACGTGCTAAAGCAACACAGGTAACCATTGACCCTGATAAATTGACGCCTGAGAATATCGAAAAATATCAGGCTGCACAAGGACAGGTAAGTCAGGCATTGGGACGTTTGCTAATGGTGACTGAGAACTATCCTGAATTAAAAGCTACAGAGCAATTCAGAGATGTTTCTGCAGAACTTGCGGGAACAGAAAACAGAATTGGAGTGGCTCGTAAAGATTTCAACGAATCAGTACAGGTATACAACACTAAAGTGAGGTCTTTCCCGAATAACATCACTGCCGGTTTGTTTGGCTTTAGTCAAAAAGCAGGTTTCAAAGCTGAAGCTGGCTCAGAAAAGGCTCCAAAAGTAGAATTCTAGTAGACCATAACAACATTTAAGGGTAATGCGTGTTTAAATAACAACATGTATTACCCTTATCTTTATCAAGTAATCCTATCATGGGAATATTCACAGAACAAGAACAAGAATTAATCGCCAACGCAATTTCAGAAGCTGAAAAAGCAACTTCCGGCGAGATTAGAATTGCAGTAGACAAACACTGCGAAGGTGACGCATTTGAAAAAGCGACCTCCTATTTCTCAAAACTGGGAATGGAAAAAACAGTTAAGCATAACGGAGTGCTGATCTACCTCGCCTATATGGACCATAAGTTTGCCATCATTGGAGATAGTGGCATCAATAAAGTCGTCCCTGATGATTTCTGGGAAACAACAAAGGTGGCCATGAAAGCGCATTTTTCAGGTGGAAATCTCGTTCAGGGAATCATCGCAGGTATCGTCCTGGCTGGTGAAAAATTAGCATCATTCTTCCCTTTTCAAAGTGGCGACATCAATGAACTACCCAATGACATCATTTTTATGGACCAATATAAAGCGGCAAAGCCATGAAACAATCCATCATCGCTTTTCTCTTTATTTTAATTTCTACCATTGGATTTGCGCAGGACTTTCCTGAAAAACCCAACAAACTTGTAAATGATTATACCGGCACACTAAGCGCCAGTCAGCTTCAGCAATTAGAACAAAAACTGGTTGCTTTTGACGACTCCAGTTCTACACAGATCGCGATCGCCATCCTGAAATCAGTTGGCGATTACGACATCGGTGAATATGCACTTGAGTTGGGTAGAAAATGGGGCGTTGGAAGCAAGGGTAAAAATAATGGGGTATTGATTGTAGTTGCTTTAGGAGACAGAAAGATCTCTATTCAAACCGGATATGGTGTTGAAGGCGTTCTTCCTGATTTATACGCAAGAAGAATCATAGACAATGACATTAAACCTCATTTCAAAACCGGCGATTATTACGGAGGGCTTGAAGCAGGTACGGATGCCATCATTCGCTACACAAAAGGAGAATACAAGAATGACAAACCGAAAAATAGCGATTCCGGAGGCGGAGCTTCAGGAATATTAATTATTATCATCATTGTCGTTGTCGTCATCATTATCCTCAAAAGAGGTGGCGGCGGCGGAGGTGGTGGCCAGGTGATCGGCGGTCGCGGTGTTGCAGATGCACTTTTCTGGAGTATGCTACTTGGCGGAGGAAGAAGTTCCGGCGGTGGCAGTAGCTGGGGTGGTGGCAGCAGCAGTGGCGGCGGAGGCTTTGGTGGCTTCGGCGGCGGTAGTTTTGGTGGTGGTGGTAGTAGTGGTAGCTGGTAAATCATATGTATAGAAAAGACTTAATCACAGCAGAAATTCAAAAACTAGCTCAGGTATTGGCCCGTATTATGGGGCTAAAGCTGGAAGGAAAACTAGAGGAAGCAGAAGACTTATTCCGTGAATCTTTACTAAAAGAATTTGGAATCACAGAGGAGCAGCTATTTTCAAAACAGAATGATGGGTTTGAAGCATCACTTACAGATTTAGCATTTCCGGCAGAAAAGCTGGAAATGCTGAGTCAGTTCCTATATGCAGAATTTGATCCTTCCCAGCCTTCGGATAAAAACGAGGCTCTGGCAGAAAAACTTAACCTGATTTATCAAACGCTCGAAGTAAAACATCGCATCGTGAGCATGACCAATCTGGACCGTCAGAAAAAGGTTCAGCAATACCTTAACTCCTAACATGGAAATACTAAAATGGCAAAAACTTTCTTCCAGATACCTGGTGAAAGAACAATGGGCCACCTTACGCGTAGATACCTGTGACCTTCAAAATGGAATTGTAAAAGATGATTATTTTGTCCTGGAATATCCAAATTGGGTAAATGCAGTCGCGCTGACCGAAGACAATGAGATCATTATGGTGCGTCAATATCGCCATGCGGGAGACATCATTTCTCTTGAAATTCCAGGCGGAGTGATCGATGGTGATGAAAAACCTGAAGATGCAGTCCGAAGGGAACTATTAGAAGAAACAGGCTATTCTTTTCAAACGATAACACTTCTTGCCACGCTTTATCCCAATCCGGCAACAGCAAACAACGTCACATATACTTACCTGTTAACCGGCGGTATTAAAACACAGGAACAACATTTGGACGAACATGAAATTCTGAATGTAGAAAAATACAGCATTGCAGCAGTCAAACAACTGCTCCTGGAGAATAAAATTGACCAATCTTTACACGCTTCCGCTTTGTTCTACGGATTACTGAAGCTGGAAGCCATTCAATAAGTTTCTGTTCAAAACAAAAAGACCGGGTAAGCAATGCTTATCCGGTCTTTTTGTTTAATGATCCAGGGATTCCTAAGTCATTTTCAATTTCTTTTGAATGTCGTGAACGTAGCCTTTAAATTTTTTATCGGTATCAATCAGATCTTCCACCGTCTGGCAGGCATAGATAACTGTAGAGTGATCTCTTCCTCCAAAAAAGGCACCAATCGTTTTTAAGGATGATTTGGTGTGGCTTTTTGAGAGGTACATCGAGATTTGCCGGGCCTGAACGATCTCACGTTTCCGTGTGGGTGATTTCACCATGTCTACAGGAACTTCGAAATACTCGCAAACCAGCTTTTGGATGTATTCCATTGAAATCTCTTTGGAGGTATTCTTGATGAAGTTTTTTAACATCTGTTTGGCCAGATTCAAATCTATATCTTTCTTGTTTAACGTAGATTGAGCCAATAGGGAAACCATTGCTCCTTCCAGTTCACGCACATTATTATCAATATTATGAGCTACATATTCAACCACCTCATTAGGCAGCTCAATCCCATCTGCATACATTTTCTTTCTCAGGATGGCAATTCTTGTTTCTAAATCCGGAATCTGCAGGTCTGCGGATAAACCCCATTTAAAACGGCTCAATAAGCGCTCCTCCAATCCGGCAAGGTCCTTTGGCGCTTTATCAGAAGATAAAATCACCTGTTTACCAGATTGGTGTAAATGGTTAAAAATATGGAAAAATATATCCTGAGTCTTTTCTTTACCTGCGAAATTATGAACATCATCCATGATGATCACATCCATTGCCTGATAAAAGTTAACAAAATCATTAATGGTATTATTTTTCAGGGAATCAACAAACTGCTGGCAGAATTTTTCGCAGGAAACATAGATGACCAGTTTATCAGGCATGTTTCTTTTGATCTCATTTCCAATCGCCTGTGCAAGATGCGTTTTACCTAAGCCTACGCCTCCGTAAATCATCAGCGGATTAAAGGATGTCCCACCGGGTTTAGCGGCAACAGCATAGCCCGCAGAGCGCGCCAGGCGGTTACAATCTCCTTCAATATAATTTTCAAAAGTATAGTTGGAATTCAGCTGAGGATCAACATTGAGTTTCTTTAATCCGGGAATGATGAAGGGGTTTTTAATGTCTTTATTTATGGACACCGGAATTGGCATGGACTGAAGTTTTGCCGCTGCCCCATTTCCGTTACTGGGAATATTGGTTGTATAAGGGGAACCGGTATTTGAAGACTTATCCACCACGATATTATATTCCAACCTTCCCTCATCCCCCAACTGCTTTTTTACCGTCTTTCGCAACAAACCAACATAGTGTTCTTCCAGCCATTCATAGAAAAATAAACTAGGCACCTGTATTGTTAAAACTTTGCCATCCAACTTGAGAGCGGATATCGGCTCGAACCAGGTTTTGAAACTTTGATTCGGTATATTATCCTTTATGATTTGGAGACAGTTTTTCCATACTTCGGTACAAGTTTTTTCCATTGTCATAATACAATTTGTTGGTTGATTGCGACGAGAACAACACAAAATGTGTGCTGTTTCGAGAGATCGAATATTCAAAAAATTATCAACAAAAAAAACTTAATTTTAATTTATTTGGCAAGTACTTAAACATCAGTAGCATACCATAGTTAACCTGAATTTATTATGTGGATAACTATTTTTTAACATTCTTTTTAATACTCTCCAAAAACGCTACGCATTACATCAGCAACCTCTCCAAGGCTGGCATAAGCCTCTACGGCGACCAGAATATAGGGCATCAGGTTTTCTGTCCCGGCGGCAGCAATTTTTAAATCGCTTAAAGCTTTTTCCACAGCCACATTATCCCGCTCTGATTTCAGCTTATTCAGCTTATCGGTTTGTATCGTCCGGATGGATTCATCAATGGTAAAAACATCATTGATTCCCTCCTGTTCCTGGGTAAATTTATTCACACCGACGATCACCCTTGTGCCCGCTTCGATCTCCACCTGATACTGGTAAGCAGCATCTCCAATCTCATTCTGAATATACCCGTTTTCAATCGCATTTACAGAACCACCCATCGCATCGATCTTATCAATATACACCTGCGCGGCAGCTTCAATTTCATCCGTCAGGTTTTCCACAAAATAAGATCCGGCAAGCGGATCAACCGTATCCGTTACCCCACTTTCAAAGGCGATCACCTGTTGTGTACGCAACGCTATTTTTGCCGCTGCTTCTGTAGGTAAGGACAATGCTTCATCATAACCGTTGGTATGTAAGGACTGGGTTCCCCCAAGCACAGCAGCCATCGCCTGATTACTTACACGGATCACATTGTTCAGCGGTTGTTGTGCCGTCAATGTTGATCCACCTGTCTGTGTATGAAAACGCAACATCTGCGCCTTCTCATCAGTAGCTCCTAAATCTTTAGTAATTTTCGCCCACATCCTTCTTGCTGCCCTGAATTTAGCAATCTCTTCAAAGAAATTATTATGACAATTAAAGAAGAACGACAGACGTTTTGCGAAAACATTGATGTCCAGCCCTTTTTCCAAGGCTGCATTTAAATAAGCCTTTCCATTTGCCAGCGTAAATGCCAGCTCCTGTACTGCTGTAGAACCTGCTTCCCGGATATGGTATCCGGAAATAGAAATCGTGTTCCATTTTGGAACCTCCTTACTGCAGTATTCAAAAATATCGGTGATGATCCTCATCGAGGCCTTTGGGGGATAGATATACGTTCCTCTTGCTGCATATTCCTTCAGGATATCATTTTGGATCGTACCGGAAATCTGCCTGATGTCTGCACCCTGCTTTCTGGCCAGCGCAATATACATTGCCAATAAGATGGATGCAGTCGCATTGATCGTCATCGATGTGGTGATCTTTTGAAGTTCTATGCCATCAAATAATATTTCGATGTCTTTTAAAGAATCGATCGCCACCCCAACTTTTCCGACCTCACCCTCGGACATTTCATGATCAGAGTCGTATCCGATCTGTGTTGGAAGGTCAAATGCAACCGATAAGCCCATTGTTCCCTGCTTCAGTAAATAATGGTAACGCTTATTGGATTCCTCTGCGGTAGAAAAACCCGCATACTGACGCATCGTCCATAAACGGCCTCTGTACATATCCTTTTGAATCCCCCTGGTATAGGGAAATTCACCTGGTAACTCTGTAATGGGTCTGGCACTCGTATATATTTCTTTAATTTCGATACCAGAGGTAGTCGTAAACTTTTTATCTTCCATAATTAAAATAACTGATGAATATCCTTTTTAATCAGATCAAGGGTTAATTCGTAAGGGTTATCGGCAATTCCGGCCATGTGCTGCAAAACCTTTTTACTCAGGTCTATCCCCGTAGCGTGCGCCGGTAAGTCTCTTGCTGCATTGCTCACCATCGCCAAAGTATCGTCCTTTAGCTTTCGGATCACATTCCAGGTAGTGGTGCTCACATAAAGCTGCTGCGTTACATTGTGCTGATACTCTGCTCTGATTTCATTTAAGACCAAAGACTGTAAATCTTTAACGGCAATGCCCTGATGGTGCAGGCGAAGAAATAAATTCGATGGATTAATGCGTTCAATAAACACGATCAACCGCTCATGTGCCTGCAACCTTAGCGGCAACAACTGCTCCTTTCCGTCCCGGGGCTTGTCTGCAGATTTCAACCGGAAAAAGGTTTGAATATCATCTTTAATCAGGTAATAAGCAACAGAAACGGTAAGTACTCCGGCGATTGTCAGTGCCGCAGTTTCGGTTAATAAAGATTCTATGTTCATTTCTTTGTTTGAATACCGTAATAATTAGCGAATAACACCGACAAAAATGTACATTTTATTTATATTTGTTCTTCCTAATTTTAAATAACATGAGTAATACAGTTGATACGGCATTTGCACCAGTTACCTTTACAGAAACTGCTGTTAAAGAACTTTTTAAGTTAAAAGACCAACAGGAAATCGCTGAAGACTTCGGCTTGCGCGTTGGCGTAGAAGGTGGAGGTTGCTCCGGAATGAGTTATGTTTTAGGTTTCGATCAGAAAAAAGAAGGAGATCAGGAATATATCATTGATGGCATTAAGGTATTTATGCACAAAGCCCATCAAATGTATTTAATGGGGATGCAGGTAGATTGGCAGGATGGCTTAAATTCGAGAGGATTTACATTTAACAATCCAAATGCAGCCAGTACCTGCGGTTGTGGAACCAGTTTCTCTGCATAGATAGTATTCGTTCCTATGAACTTTATTTAGAGTTCCTTTGTAACATTATAAGAGGTCTCGTTGTCTTAACAACGGGACTTTTTATTTTTACCCTATAAAGCATTATATTTCCTAAAGAATGACCTATACAGAGAACGTAAGAATTGCCATCCAGTCCATAAAGAGTAACAGATTACGTACGATGCTTACGGCATTGATCATTGCCATAGGTTTATCTGCTTTAGTAGGAATCTTAACCACGCTGGATGCGGTTAAAAAAAGTATGACCGAAGCTTTTTCAAGTATGGGCGCCAACTCTTTCACCATCAGAAACCGTGGGATCGGCATCCGAATAGGCGGAGGAGGAAAAAGACCTAAACCTTTTAAAACCATTCGCTATGAAGATGCAATTGCGTTTAAAGAGCGTTTAAATACCCCCGCTACCGTTGCAATCAGTGTAAGTGCCAGTTTTGGTTCCACCATCAAATACGGAACAGAAAAGACCAATCCAAACATCAACATTCAGGGAATCGATGAAAATGGCTTGAATTCTCAAGGTCTTCAGCTCGAACTGGGAAGAAACTTCAGTAAGACAGAAACCATTCAGGGCAGCAATGTCTGTATCATCGGAAGTGAGGTCAGCGAAAAATTATTTAAGAAAGAATCCCCTCTGGATAAAGTCATCAATGTGGGTAACAACCGGCTGAGGATTATTGGCTTGCTATCGTCCAAAGGTCAAAGCATGGGTTTCAGCGGAGATAGGGCCGTATACGTTCCATTATTGAAAGCTAAACTTATCAACTCCAACGCCAATCCTTCCTATACCATTACTGTAATGGTCCCGACGAATGACCTTCAGGAAACCATTATTGGAGAAGCGACAGCAGAGTTCAGAAATATCAGAAAGATCAAGATCACAGAACCCAATAATTTCGAGATCACAAAAAGTGATGCGATTGCACAGACTTTATTCGAAAATCTAAAATATGTAGTCTGGGGTGGAATTGCCATCGGGGGGATTACCCTCATCGGGGCTTCTATCGGTCTGATGAATATCATGCTCGTTTCTGTAACGGAACGTACCCGGGAAATCGGGATCAGGAAAGCGATTGGCGCAAATCCTGCAGTCATCAGAAAACAGTTTTTAATTGAGGCTGTAATTATCTGTCTGATGGGTGGTGCCTTTGGGATTTTCCTCGGCATTGCGATAGGTAACATTATTTCCCTCGCCATGGGAGGTGCTTTCATTATTCCATGGTTATGGATCTTCGGAGGTTTTGTGCTCTGTGTCCTGGTGGGCATCTTGTCCGGATATTACCCGGCGAAGAAAGCATCTAAACTGGATCCTGTTGAAGCATTGAGATATGAATAATAAAAAAAGGGCTTCTTTTGTAGAAAAGAAGCCCTTTTTTATGATTTACAAAAGCTTATCTGCCTTCGTATTGATTTTCATAATAAGCCTGATAGTTTCCTGAAGTAACGTTCGAAAGCCATTCTTCATTCTCCAGATACCAATCTACCGTTTTTTCCAATCCTTCTTCAAACTGTAAGCTAGGCACCCAGTTTAATACCTTTTGCAATTTAGATGAATCAATCGCATAGCGTAAATCGTGCCCTGCCCTATCCGTCACAAAAGAGATCAGTTTTGCTGATTCTCCCGCAGTTCTACCCAGCTTTTGATCCATAATTTTACATAACAAATGAATCAGGTCAATATTCTTCCATTCGTTATGTCCTCCGATATTGTAGGTTTCTCCGGTCTTCGCCTGATGAAAGATCACATCTATTGCCCTTGCATGGTCTTCCACCCAAAGCCAGTCTCTTACATTTTCTCCTTTTCCATAAACCGGAACAGGTTGGTTATTCTTAATGTTATTGATGGCCAGAGGAATTAATTTCTCCGGGAAATGATGAGAACCGTAATTATTAGAACAGTTCGAGATCACCACATCCAATCCATAAGTATCATGATAAGCACGAACGAAATGATCTGAAGATGCTTTTGATGCTGAATATGGACTATGTGGATCATAGGCAGTAGATTCAGTAAACATGCCTGTTTCGCCTAAAGCACCATATACCTCATCCGTAGAGACATGATAGAATCTCTTCTGCTCATAGGCACCTTTCCAATGCTCTCTGGCAGCATTTAAAAGATTTACTGTACCAATTACATTCGTCATCACAAAGGCCGTAGGATCTGAGATCGACCTGTCCACATGTGATTCAGCAGCGAGGTGAATAACCGCATCAAAATTCTCCAGCTTAAACAATTCGCTCATCGCAACCGCATCAGTAATGTCTGCTTTAACGAAACGATAATTAGGTTTATGCTCTATATCCGTTAAATTGGCCAGATTTCCTGCATAAGTTAACTTGTCAAGATTCAGGATTTCATACTCCGGATAATTGTTCACAAAACGACGAACGACATGCGAACCAATAAATCCGGCGCCACCTGTAATCAATATTTTCTTCTTCATTGGAATAGATTTGTCTTTTAATGGTTAGGAAACAATCTTCATTACCTTTTGCAGGCAAAATACTGATGATGATTTCCTACCCATAGATATCACATTATTAAATTTCCTTAGGCAAGCCTAATTCTGCCGCTACTGCAGCTGTTTTATATACATATAGCTTATTCAGCACTTCATTAAAATCCGCTTTCAGATCAAACTGAATATCTTCATGCATCTTCTCATATTTATTAAATACAGAAAGAACAGATTTAGCAAAATAGATCATGAGCTTTTCATTGAATTTATGCAACGGAGAAAATACCCCTTCGTTGAAATCAATGGGAACACGTTGAAAAAGGTGAATTCTAAGTTCGATCTCCGTATTCAGGTCTTTTGTTACCTTAAAATGATGGGTAATGCTTCCATTCAGCTTTCTCATTTTTAGCAAAGCATCTTTGGAATTCATTTTCCGACCAGACAACAGTTCAGCGATTTCCAGATCAATCTGTGCTCTTAGTTTCTCCTGCCGCTCTACTAAGTCCTGTTCATTTTCCAGCAATTTAAAATGCAGGTGTTCTGTTAAGATCTTGTCTTTGGCGATCAACCTGAGCAAAAGCTTGTCCTTTTCCTTTTCAGGAAGAGATTTTATTTCCAGCTTAAGGTCTTTATGCTCGCTTAGTAACATCTAGAAAGGGTTATCTTTTAAATATTTCTCCCAGTTCCAGGCAGAAGACATCATCACATTGATATCCAGTTCAGCTTTCCATCCTAAATCCCGTGCTGATTTAGTTACATCTCCCCAAACTTTCTCAATATCGCCCTCTCTTCTGGCACCGATCGTATAACTTAATTTCTCTCCTGTTGCTTTTTCAAAGGCTTCGATCACCTGCAGTACTGTAGAACCTGTACCAGTCCCTAAATTAAAAACTTCATAATTAGATTCTGCTTTATCGCTTTCCATTCTTCTGATGGCAGCGACATGCGCTTTAGCCAAATCAACAACATGGATATAATCTCTGATCGCACTGCCGTCCGGAGTATCATAATCATTTCCATAAACCGTAATCGGACCACGTTTACCGATCGCAGATTGTGTAATAAAAGGGACCAGGTTTTGTGGAACGCCTATTGGTAACTCACCAATCAGCGCAGTATGATGTGCACCAACCGGATTAAAGTAACGCAAAGAAGTCACCCTTAGACCAGGAGTCACCGCACAGGTTTCCTGCAAAATCTCTTCTGCAATCTGTTTGGTATTTCCATAAGGAGATTCCGCTTTCTTTACCGGCGCACTTTCTGTTACCGGCAAAACATCCGGCTGACCATATACTGTACATGAAGAAGAGAAAACCAAGTTCACTTTACTATCAAAACCATTGATAATATTGATCAATGAATAAAAGTTATTCCTGTAATATTTTAATGGCTGCTGTACAGATTCACCTACTGCTTTAAATGCGGCAAAATGAATCACTCCGCTAATGTCTGCATGCTTAGTCGCAAATTCTTTCACTTTCAGTTCATCACATAGATCAAGTTCTACAAATTCAGGTTTCTTTCCTGTGATGGCTTCTATCTGGTTAAGAATTTTGGGGTTAGAGTTCGAAAAATCATCAACAATCACCACTTCATATCCCGCATTGTAGAGCTCTACAACGGTATGTGATCCGATAAATCCCGTACCACCTGTTACTAGTATTTTAGACATTTTTAATTAACGATTATAGGTTGTAAAATCTTTGTGTTCTTTATTAATCAATGCATCAGCAGGTAAAGATTTAAAATATTCATAAGTAATCTTCAGCCCTTCTGCCCTGCTTACTTTAGGTTCCCAGCCAAGAATTTCTCTTGCTTTTGTAATATCCGGGCGTCTTTGCTTAGGATCATCAACTGGAAGATCCCTCAACACCAGCTTCTGACTTGTTCCGGTAAGTTTGATGAT
>JGI24806J26614_1000297_pt1 | contig 13974 bp, 9 predicted proteins | sample Kansoi200umMDA_FD_26614 | JGI IMG/M metagenome (IMG submission 26614)
ATAAAGGGTTCACGAAAGTTTTCTCCTTTTTTTTAGGACAGGAAGGACAACTGCTGGCTAACGGGATAACAGTGCCGGATTATTATTTTGAAGGAGATGCAGTTTGGCAGGAAACCCTGGTGAGTGCGCAGGGGAGAGGAAGGATGCCTGCTTTTTATAACGGCTTTAAATCATTATGGCTGGAAAATAAGAATTATTCCTGGATGAAATTGCGCAATGGTTCTTACAGGGATTATACACCTGACCATTATCGACTGGGGTATATTTTAACAGCTTATGGGTATGATAAATACGGGGAGGATTTCTGGAAAAAGGTTACACAGGATGCGGTAACATTCAGGGGCCTGTTCTATCCTTTTAACAGGGCCATTGAAAGATATTCAGGCAAAACATATCAACAGTTCAGGCAGGATGCCCTGCAGTATTTTAAGGAAAAGTCCTTCCGGCAAAATATTGCTGCTCCTTCTTTGACTTACATCACGCCGTTAAAGGATAATAATGTAGTGGATTACCAGTTCCCGGTTTATATAAGTAACGACAGTATCCTGGTAACAAAAAGATCTTATAAAGAAGTGCCCGCTTTTTATTTATTGCTGAAGGGAAAAGAAAAGAAGATAAAGGTTAAGGATCTTGTGATCGACGATCAGTATTCTTATGGCAATGGGAAAATTGTATATGCGTCCTTCCAGTCAGATCCAAGATGGGCAAACCGGGATTACAGCATTATCAAACTGCTGGATATACATACCGGTCAGCAAAGGCAGCTTAGTTCACGGTCAAGATATTTTTCACCGGAGATAAATGAAACCGGCACTGAGATACTGGCAGTGAATGTAAATACCAATGGAACAAATGAGCTCCACCGGATAGATGCCGCTACAGGTGCCGTTATCCGGAAGTTACCTAATACCCGGAATTATTTTTTTACACAGACAAAATATGTCGATGCCAATACCGCAGTATCGGCGGTTAGAAATCCCGAAGGGAATATGGTATTGGTAAAAGTGGATCTTACAACGGGGGCAACAGAGAACCTCACACCATTTTCCTTTAATGTGCTGGGCCATCCTTTCATAAAAGGAGATACGGTTTATTTCAGTGCCATGAATAAAAATGCAGATAAGGTATTTGCGCTAACAATGCACGATAAAAAGATATACCGGTTAACCCATAATGCTAATGGCGTTTATCAACCCGCTGTAAATGGAAGGGGGGAGATGCTCGTCTCCGCTTTTACTGCAGAGGGTTACAGGATCGCAAAGATCGATCCGGGACAGGCTGATTGGCAGCAAATATCCAACCTGGCTTTTATCGGGTCAACGAATGATTTTTATACAGATTCCTTATCACAGCGGACCGGGGAGCGGGTTTTATATACATTAAACGAAAGCAGTTTTGAAGAGAGCGCTGCAGGCAGGGTGAAGAACCCGGTAACTAAATTCCGTAAATCATTTCGCCTTATTAATATCCATAGCTGGAGACCGGTTGTAAATGACCCAGAGTTTGGATATATTTTTTACAGTGATAATATTCTCAATACGCTCAAAAGCAGTATTTCCTATACTTATAATTACAATGATAAAAGTCATACCGTCGGTGTCAATGCTATATATGCCGGCTGGTTCCCTTTTTTAAGTCTGGGTGCAGAAGAAAGTTTTAACCGCACGCTGGATACTGCGTTTGGCAGATCCGTATCATTTAATTCGGCAACTTTAAAAGCGGGTATCTCCGTTCCGTTAAGGTTCGTGGGAGGAAGAACAAATAAATTCCTGAGCTTCGGCGGAGGCTATAATATAGAACAGTATTATTATCGGGGTGTGGGTAAGAATGTTTTTAATAATAATGCGATCAAGTATTTCAATGCCTTTCTTTCTTTCAGCAATATCAGCCAGCAGGCTAAACAGCATATAAATCCCCGCTGGGCACAAGCCATATCACTCAATTACAGGGATGCGGTTAATTTCCGTGACAGTCATAAGTTTGTCGGGAATTCAGCTTTTTATTTTCCTGGTTTATGTGTGAATCATAGCCTGGTGATAAATGCCGCTTATCAAAAAAGGGACACACTGCCTGACCTGTTCAGCAATACTTTTTCCTATTCAAGAGGATACGAAGCATTAAGTACAAGACGCATGTATAAGCTCGGGGTGAATTATCATTTTCCCATTGTATATCCTGATTGGGGCTTTGCAAATATCATTTTCTTCCAGCGGATACGTGGCAATGCTTTCTACGATCATACAAATGCTAAGGCAAGGGTCAACGGTGTGCTTACCGAAATAATGAACCGGAGCACGGGAGGTGAGATCTATTTTGATACCAAGGTTTGGAATGCGCTGCCCGTAAGCTTTGGCTTTCGCTTCTCTCATTTACTGGATACAGACCTTTTAAATCCTCTTGTAAAGAACAAATGGGAGATCATCATACCAATAGGATTAATACCAAATTAGAAGATCACGGGTGAATAATTGCTGCCACCCTGACGTTTTCATGAAAAGAATGTTGAATAGAACAACAGTTTGAACTGAATGTGGAAATTACTATGAAATAACAGTAAAAATACTTGTTTGTCTCAAATAAGCCCCTATATTTGGCGACTGAAACTAACAAATATGACAGATCTGTCTCTAGCCGAGATCGAGCTTACCGGCGAGAACCATGTAATATCATGGCTAAACAAGAACGGCTACACAAACATCGAAAAGGATATTCTTCCATCCAATGAAACTGAAATAAGAGCTTCCGGTACTGTTGAGCACATCATGGTACAGGTTAAAACTTTTTTAGATCCCCACCGGCCATTTAAGGTAAGTGAATACACTGTAGATAAAATGACCCGCCGGGCCACAAACCTTAACCATGTGGCCTATATGGCATATGTAATAATTGACCTTAACAAAAACCTTGTAGGCGAGATCACCTGGGAAAGATTAAAATGATCCCTTTATTTTTAACCGGTCACATTCCAAATCACCCACCCATACTTTTTAAAGCAGAAAGGTCCTGTATTTTATATCAGGAATAAAAAAAAGAAATACCTTAATGTTTTATTCAAAACTAAATTTCAGACCATGAAGCACTTGTTTTCTTTAGCCATTATGAGTTTACTGTTATTAACTGCCGGCAATTCCTTTGCCCAGGCCGATAAGTCACAGCGCCCCAGCCCGCCGGCATTGGTTACACAAAAAGTTGGAGATGTAACAGTAAGTATTGATTATAGTCAGCCTTCAGTGAAGGGTAGAACCATTGGCAAAGACCTGGAGCCCAAAGATGGAGAGGTTTGGCGCACAGGTGCCAACGAGGCTACGGTCTTTGAAGTGGATAAAGATGTGAAGGTAGAAGGTAAACTGTTGCCAAAGGGAAAGTATGGATTGTTCACCCTTGTCAATGGTGATGAGTGGACCATTATCTTTAATAAAACATGGAAGCAATGGGGCGCCTTTAAATATAAAGCAGACGATGACCAGTTAAGGGTAAAAGTAAAAGCAGACAAAGCAAAAAGCTTTACCGAAAAAATGACCTTTACGATCTCACCATCGGGAAAAGTATCCCTGTTGTGGGGAGACCGGGATGTTGAGTTCAAGGTAAAATAGGGTCATATTTATAAGACTCATCAATAAATCTGCCCATAGTACCTCTCATTCTTTTCCAGTAAGATTGCCTGGCATTAAGCGGTATAAAATTCTCATTAAAGGCCTGCCTGTAATTAATAACGGGATCGATCATCATCGGTTCCATTGCCTTTAGCGTGTCCATTACAATGGGAATAATACCCAGATCCTTATCTACTTTGGTCCTGGCAAACCTTTTTATCAGTTTTGCCTGCAGGCCATCTGTTGCAAGGGCTATGCGACGGAATCCCATTTTCCTGGCTTTATAATAAGAGTAATATATATTCTCCGTGCTATGCTCAGCCTTGATCTCCGTAAAAACATGTTCCTTGGGGATACCGATCGCGATAGCATACAAGGCCATGATCTCACCTTCATAGTAAGGTGTAGCAACTGAAGATCCTGAGTATATTATGTTTTTAGCAATGCCTTTATCATACAGGTATTTTGACCAATAGACCCTTGCTTTCATCTGGCGCATCCATCCACCTTCTGAAAACGGAACACCTGGAACTACGATCATATCATAACTCTCCGCTGAAGCTTCATTCAGATAGCGTTCTGTTGTCTTTGCCGAAAAAGAACAGGAAGATATCAAACCTGAAAAAAATAAAAATACAATACATATGCTGACGGGGGTACGGAATACAGTTTTCATCACTAAAAAATTTTCTATATATCATAGGAAACAAAAACCATGCAAGAATAAAAATCCCGTTTCCGACTTTTTATAACCTGGATATTTTGTAGATCTTTATTTTTTCATCAAAGCTGTCGCCATGACTTTGTTGCGCCTGTATCTTTCTTACTACAGGCATTCCTTTAAACACTTTTCCAAAAGCGGCAAAGCCTTGCCCATCCTCTGTTCCCTGCATACCATGATCCAGTGCTGACTGATCACCGATGCAAATAAAAAATTCGGTAGTGGCACTGCCGGGAGTGGTACGGGCAAGCGAAATGGTTCCTGACTGGTGGGATAAGCCCGATTGTTTGGTGCTTTCATGTTCAATACCCGTGATCCTTGTTTTTAATGATGGATTGGTTTGCCAGGTACCTCCCTGGATGAGGCCGGTATTATTATCACTGGGCAATTCATCCGCCTTTAATACCCGGTAAAAAGAACTGTTGTTATAAAAACCCGAGTCAATGAAAGATAAAAAAGCGGCTACGGTTTTTGGAGCCTTTTCCGGGAAGAGCTCAACTTCTATATCGCCCAATTGCGTGTTGATCAATATGTGGGGATTTTTATACGCAGGCTGGTTACAGGTAATGGCCAACACCGCAAAGATTATAATAAGGAATTTATACATGAGTGCAAATTAAGACGTTTTTACGGTGGGTATGGCAACAGCCATTAGTTTTTAAGATTCACTATATTTGTGAACGAACAAATGCAGATCATATGAAAAAGATGGGTTTAATAATAGCAGGCTTATTCCTCTTCGCAGGAAGCTATAGCCAATCCATATCAAAAATAACAGTAGCCGGTACAACAGGTGTGAATATTATTTCTTTCGGGCTTGATGAAAATGTACAGGTCTATGTAACAAAGGAAGGTTATATCAATAAATGGGGCTTCGATAAATTCATTGGATATACCGAGAATTATGCAGGCACCCTGGAACCCTATGTGGGCAGGGTGGAGTACTATAGCCAAAATGACGATGAAGCATTACGTGGCAAAGTAAAATATATCGGCAAAACACTTTTGAACTATTATGCTTCTTATGAGAATGATGCCCTCAGGGGAAAACTCAAAAGTATTGGCTCCACGAACCTTGATTATTATTTGTCTTATGAAAACGAGGCATACAGGGGTAACATTAAGACCATCGGGCAGAATACTTTTACCTGGTATTCTTCCTTCGAGAATGAGGCTTTTCGGGGAAAACTAAAATCAGTGGGGCCTACTAATCTTGTATGGTATGGCTCATTTGAGGATAAAGCTTTCCGCGGCAGGATAAAAAGCATCGACAGGTACTCTTACACTTATTATTCTTCACTTGAGCAATACAGCGGGAGCGTTAAAACTGGCTCTCAGTTATTGAATATTAATGGTATAAAGTATTTTGTTATAAATTAAAAGCATGCCTTCATTAAGGCTTTATTAACCGCATCCGGTAAGCATTCATTGCTGTAACTCCCAGTTTTTTTATCAACCGGTAATTTACGAGGATGCCAACAGGTGCCCCAATAACGGGAACCAATTGGGCCATTTTTGCAAGGTCGATATAGTCCCGGTATTCCTGCTGAAAATTCCTCCAGTCAAACTGGTTGATATCATCCGGCAGTTCTTTCCGCTTCTCTTCCCAGTTTGTCATTTTAATATAGATGTTTTTCCTATGCACATCACTGGAAAAAGCCAGTTCAAAAATGTGCAGCAGGTAAACCCTTTCTTTATAATCATTCACATTGAATCCATATAAGGAAGCGATATCGAATAATAATTTTATTTTAAGCCCGATCAATATCGGGAAATCAGCCAGGCCAAGCAATATCCCGCCTGCGCCGGTTATGCCGCCTTCAACTGCGGCGGTCTTCCTGTACCATTCTATTTTTTTCAGGACCAATTCTTCACGACCCTGCAGGTCTGCATGCACCAGGGGATCAGACGTGGTATATCTTGCGCCAAGCAGAACGCCCCGTATCATTTGTTTTATGGCAACCGTTATTGCCCGGTGGATCTTTTCCGGGATCCAGTTATTTACTTTTGTCTGAACCTTCTTTGAAAGTTTATTCAAAATGGAAGGCCTGCGCATCATTTTCTTTTGCCAGGTGGTTAATTCTTCCTGCGCCATCTGGTCATATGCACTGATCATAGATTTTCTTTGTCATTATACTGCAATCTATGTACCGTTAATTTCACAGCAGGGGTATTTTCTTGTAAGCAATACTTTATTATTTGATAAATCCATATTTTACCAAAACCAGTTCTTCATCCCTGATCAGCCCGATACCCGGGGCATACAGCTTATATTCTTTCTCTTTTGGTTTCAATGAATTGGTCTCTTCCGTTCTTAAACAATTGACGAAATCCCCGGCAACGGTCTTTGCCTTTTCGGTCATACTGATGATCTCGGCCCTGTCCATTGCCACGCCCGGTGCGATCTCCTGGTAATACCTTGAACCAAGAAGCACCTGGCCGGGCATTGCAATACCCGCTTTATTCTTCCCTTCTGCGATCCAGGAACCCTCATGGTTTATTATTTTGCCGCCCTTATACATATCAACGTCCTCTCCAAAATAATAGATGCTGCCCGTCTGTTTGCAAAAAGCAAAATAATTCTTAGATATTTCTATAGTAATGCCGCTCACTGTTTCATTTTCCTCAACCACCCTTGTTTCTGTATTCCCGATCTTTTTTGTCTCGTTCAAAACGGTAATGACAAGCCTTGAATTTTCCCCGTCAGCCTTTCCTTCCAGCACCAGTTGAAAACCGGGCTCAAGAATGAAATAGGTATTCCTTCCCGATGTTGAGAAAGTACAGCTGTCCTGCATAAACATGTCTGTAAAGGGTTTGTTGTTCTGTGCGGGGACATTGATAAAGCTGAATAAGATCAGCGTATGGAATAGCAATCTTAGTTTCATTGTTATGTCTTTATTGCGGGATGAATATAAAGCTAAATAATTGCAGCATAACCGGTGGCTGCGCCAGGGTATAATTTATGATAACCCCCTTCTTCCATGTTGTATTTTAAAGAAATCTCCAGTACATTGTAGTAAATCTACTACAAATGTGCCCGGTAAGGTCTTATGCTTATTTCCTCCTGATAGTGTTTTCATTCCTGTGTTCCAGGGTAGAGGCGCAACAGGGCCAGGGCTTAACCCCCAAGTATTATGTAGAGCATTTTGGAGAAGAAGAAGGGCTGCCGCAAAATTCGGTCAACAATATATTTCCTGATGCCAATGGTTTTTTATGGATCGCTACCGAAGGGGGAATAGCCCGTTTCAATGGCAACCGTTTTTTACCCGTATCCACAAGGCCCGGGATCTCAACCAACAATTTTACCCGTATCAAAAACTTTTATGCAATTGGAAAAGACAGCATAATTGCCTACGCGTCAGCTAACAACATGGTTGCTCTTATTGTAAACAATACCATTACGGCTATAGAAAGAAAAAGTTATAGCAGGCATGGTTTACTTTTTCTGAACGGGCATGCTCCTATACCTGCACCCGCGTATATTAATGAAACAACACAACGATACCTGGGAGAATGGAATATTCAAACCGGCGGATACAATGGCGCAATGTATAATAAGGATACATTCCTGGTAACTTTGAATGACGGCATAGCCATTTATAATGCAAAAGACCTTGTTGCTAAAATAAGAATTGACAATTTTGATCCTGCCAGGTTAATGTATGTAAATAAGTATGCGGTCTATGTGGATGAAAAAAATAATGCCAGCCTTTATTCAACTTCGGGGTTCATTAAAAAGGAGTTATTGAATATACCTGCAAAAAGATCATTGCAGCTTTATAATAACAGTTTTGAAAGCAATTTTTATTGCGTTACAGATTCAGAACTGTACCGGGTCAGTGTGAATCAAAGAGGAGAATTGGATACGAAGGAAATATTAACCGGCCTGCAGAACGGGGATGATATAAGAAGCATTTATGAAAAAGACAGCAACACCATTGTAGCAGGGACTGTCCGCAACGGCCTCTATGTTTATAAACGGCAATTCTTTTCTGTAACAGAACCGTTACCAAAAGGAGAGAATGACGTTTTCTACCTGCAGCAGCTTCTTCCCGATGATCGCACGATACTGGCAGGACTCAATAAACTTTTCAGGGGCACACAGTATATCGGTAAAACACGGTCTTTATTTGCAACGCAAAATTATTCGTCATTAAAAGATAATAACGGGAATTACTGGTATGTATATTATGACAAGATCCTTCGTTCCCGTGAGCCAGGCATTGATGTTGACACCATCTTCCGGTTCAGGGGACAACCGGGCATGTTTTTCCAGGATAAACAGCAAAGGATCTGGTTTTCTTCGAGTGAGCAGTTCGGCTATTTTTTAAATGACAGGTTTACAGAGGTCAATATAAAAGGACTTCCTTCATCGGCTATAGCATGCATGCAACAGGATAATGAAGGCAGGTATTTCATTGCTGCAAACGGGGGGCTTTCCATCTTAACTGAAAAAGGAGGATGGCAATTGAAAGAGGTTCCGGAATTAAGATCTCTTGATGTAAGGTTCGTTTTGCCCGAAGTCAACGGCGAGGCATGGATCTGCACTTATGGAAACGGACTTTTCCATATGGCTGATGAAACGATCACTGCTTTCCCGCAGAGCAACGGTAAGATTTCTTATGTGCACTATATTTTTGAAGATGGTAAAGGGAATTTCTGGATGCCTACCAACAACGGCTTGTTTGTTACCTCCCGTGAATCATTGCTGGCTTATGTAAAGAATAAAAATGAATTGCCTTTTTATTACAGGTTCTCAAAAAAAGACGGGCTTCGCACAAATGAATTCAATGGCGGGAGCCAGCCCGCATACCTCAAATTACCGGGCGGGGAGGTAAGCCTTGCATCCATGAAGGGACTGGTTCGTTTTAACCCGGCCCGGATAAATTTTAATTTTTCTTCCTCGCCGATACTGGTAGACAATATCGGGCTGGACAGCACGGACCTTGTGCAGCGGGATAATTTTGAAATAAAAAGTAACGTAAATAATATCAGTTTCTCTGTATCCGGCGCTTTCTGGGGTGAAGAAGAGAATGATCTCCTGGAATACCAGGTAGTAGAAAACGGGAAACCTGCTGAGAACCGTCCCTGGCTGCAGGTTGGTTCATCCGGTAAAATAAATTTATTCTCTCCTTCGCATGGTGATTATGAATTGATCATTCGCAAAAGAACGGGATTAAAAAAAGATGATTACCTGTACAAAACCATAAGCTTCCGGGTATTACCCAAATGGTACCAGACAAAATTATTTTATCTTCTTGCAGTTATTTCACTTGCCCTGGTCTTTACCGGGATATCCTTTTGGCGCCGGCGCTATTACCGCAGGGCTAACCGCCTGTTGAAAGAAAAAGTTGACGCCGCTACCATCGAGCTGCAGCAAATGAATAATACCCTGGAGAAAAAAGTAGAAGAGAGGACCCATGACATACAACAGGCAGAGATAAAATTCCGGACGCTGGTAGAAGGATCCTTGGCAGGAGTATATATCGTACAGGGTAATGAATTCATTTATGTTAATCCAAGGTTTGAAGAAATACTCGGTTATGAAAAAGGTGAGTTGGCAGGGACAGATCCATTATTGATCATACGTGAGGATCAACGGGATATTGTAGCTGAAAAAGCAAGATTACGCTGGTCCGGGGAAGTAAATACCGTTCATTACGAAATAACCGGTGTGCAAAAAAATGGCAGTGAAAGGCAACTTGAATTTTTTGGGAGTAAAACAAACTACGAGGGTAAACCAACCATCATTGGAACAATGGTTGATATTACAGAGCGCAAGAAAATGGAGATCGAATTAAGGGAAGCAGAATTAAAATTCAGGGACCTGGTAGAAAAATCAATGGTGGGCGTTTACATTATCCAGGACGGGAAATTCAGCTATGTGAACCCGCGCCTCGCTGAAATGTTCGGGTATAACCAGGAAGAGCTGATCAACAGCATCGATACCACACAACTGGTTGAGCCGGAAAGCGTGGCTTTTGTAAATAAAAGCATAAAGGCGAAACTTGAAGGGGAAATAGAATCTAATAATTATGAAGCGAGGGGATTAAGGAAGGACGGGCAAAAGATCTGGATGGAGATATACAGTTCAGCAACCTTGTTCCAGGGAAAGAATGCGGTGATCGGGTCTGTACTCGACATCACGGACAGGAAGCTTGCCAAAGAACAACTGATAAAAGAAAAAGACCTGTCACAATCCATCATTAACAGCCTGCCCGGTGTATTCTATGTTTTCGATCAGAATGGCAGGTACCAACTGTGGAACAAGAACCATGAAACGGTTACCGGTTATACTGCGGAAGAAATGAGCAAACTGCACCCGGATAAATTCATAGAAGAAAGTAAACTGGAGGACCTGCATAAGCGGATGGAAAAGGTTTTTACAGAAGGCTATGCCGAGCTGGAGGCGAATTTCCTTAAGAAAGATGGAACGGGGGTGCCATATTATTTTAACGGCATCCTGATCAACTATAATGATAAGCCCTGCATCATGGGTGTTGGGATAGATATCAGCGAACAAAAGAAAGCAGAGGACCAGCTTATAATTGAAAAGGACCTTTCCCAATCCATCATAAACAGTCTGCCCGGTGTATTCTTTATTTTTGACCAGGACCGTACACACCTTCTCTGGAACAGGAACTTTGAAATAGTTACCGGCTATAGCTCGGAAGAATTAAAACAAAAGAAAGCGGGAATGTGTGTAGAAGAACCAGACATCATCCGGTTTACAAAAGCAGTAGAAAAAATGTATGCAACCGGTACTGCAGAACTGGAGGTCACACTGATCAATAAAGCAAAAAAGAAGATCCCCTTTTATGTTAATGGTATAGCCATTACGTATGAAGGAAAGCCCTGTATATTGGGAATAGGTATAGATATCAGTCAGCGGAAAAAAGCAGAGAATGAAAGGGAGCACGCTAATTATTTATTGAACGAGCGTATAAAAGAGCTTACTACCTTGTATCGTGCAGGCCTGGTATTGCAAAGAGAAGAAAGATCTATCATTGTCACGTTGCACGACTTTGTTTCCATGCTGCCGGGAGGATGGCAATACCCGGATGTCACAGCAGCCTGTATAACACTCGGGGAGATGCAATTCATTACTCCTGGTTTCGTTCCCGGTCCTTACAGTCAAAGTTCAACATTCACTACAAGTGATGGAACAACAGGTAAAATAGAAGTCGTGTACCTGGAAGAAAAGCCGGAGGAAGATGAAGGACCTTTCTTTGCTGAAGAAAGAAAGCTCATAGACATGCTTGCTGATATGTTGCGGATATACTTCACCCGGAGAGAAGCCATTGAAGCCCTGCAAAAATCCGAAGCCAACCTGCATACCATATTCGACAATACCGATACAGTGTATGCCCTGTTGGATCAAAATTTCCAGGTGATCGCTTACAACCAGCGTGCTGCTGATTTCAGCAAAAAGGAACTTAAAAAAGGCTTCAGGGTACATGACAACATTCTTGATTATTTCCCCGGCAACCGGCAGGAAGAGGTTGCCGGGAATTTTAAAAAGGCCATGCAGGGAAATAGTATCAGTTATGAGATAAGCTATCCCCAGGCTGACGGAAAATTGAATTGGTATTATGTAAGGATGTTCCCTATTAAAAATGCGGAGAGCGTGGTATTCGGTGCAATGCTGGCTGTATCGGATATTACAGAAAAGAAGCTGCTGGAGCAGGCAGTACTTGACCAGAAGCTGCAGGAGCAGAAAACGATGATCAGGGCTATACTGATCGGTGAAGAAAGAGAAAGAAATAAGATAGGCCAGGAACTACACGATAATGTTAACCAGATACTGGCGGGAACAAAATTATACCTCGGCATGGCAAGAAAAGCCAAGGAAGGCGGTGAGGATATCATCAATGAATCAATGGCCCTTATTGACAGCGCCATTGAAGAGATCAGGACCCTGAGTAAAGGAAAAGTGACCCCAATGAAAAAAGTGAACCTGGAAGAATTATTATACCTGCTTATTGAAGGCGTGGGAACAAATACGGATATCAAAACAAATTTTGTTTACCAGGGATCCGCACAATCTATAGCAGACGACCTTAAGCTTAATATTTACCGCATCATCCAGGAACAACTGAATAATATTTTGAAACACGCCAATGCAAAAAATATAAGTGTAAGGGTAGAGGCAGGAACCAATTCCATTCGTGTGCTGGTGGCAGATGATGGGAAAGGCTTTGACCCGGGTATGAAAAAGAAGGGGATAGGTATTTCCAATATGATCAACCGGGTTGAATCCTTTAATGGTACCATGTCAATTGAAAGCAGCCCCGGTAATGGCTGTACCGTAGATATCAATATTCCTTTTTAAAAGAGAAATATTCAGGAAATGATCTCGTAAGCCGAAGCGATCTTGCTGAGCTCCATCAGCGAACTTACATTCAGCTTGTCAAAAAGCCTGGTCTTATGCGTGCCTACCGTGCTTACCTGTATAGATATCTCGGCACCGATATCTGTTAATGATTTTCCCTGTAATAATAATATCATTACTTCGAATTCACGGTCGCTCAGCCTGTCAAAAGGATTACTCATCTTTTTTGTGATCACTTCGTCGGCGATAACTATGTACCGTACCTGCCTGGGATTTGTGTTGCTATTCTTTGTCGTTTTCATGGGTAGCAATACATTCATGAATTTTCTTGTTTCTTTCAGCGTCCACAAAAATGCTTCGGAATTTTTGCCAGGGATATAGTAAGCAACGGCAACACACTGTAGTAAATTTATTACCGTGAATGGTGTTTAAGAAGTGCTATAAAACCAAAACCGGGTATAAGAATATACCCGGGATACAGTTTAACCATTAAACCACTCAAATTGGTTACATCTTGTCTTTCTTTTGCCGGTAAGGGTTTAGGGATGGCTTTTCATAGATACCGGAAACTGCAGAAATTATGATTCAACTGGATTTTAGAACGGGACCTTCGATTGGTGTTTCTCGGTTAACAGGATACTTAGACACAACTAAAGTGAATCATATTCTGGTGCAAAGAAACGATCAAACAGTGTGTATTTTGTACGCAATAAGCTTAATGCATTGTCATAAATTTATGACATGGCTGATCGCCGCCTATGTCATTGGGCTGTCAAAATTCTTATATTACAGATAAATAATTCTAATTTAGCCGTTGAATCAGTCATCATTGATCCGCATTAAACAAAACCGACACTGTGAGACCTACAGATTCACATGGTAAAACTGAGAACAACCTCAGCATCCTGATCGCAGAGGATCACAAGCTTATCCGCAAGATCACCCGGCAGATCCTCAGTAACCTTTATCCTGCTGCTGTCTTTCATGAAACAGACAGCGTAGCCGGCCTTATTGAATTATCAAAGACACAATCATTTAACCTTATGGTATTGGACGTGCATCTTACAGATGGGAATACACTCACCGTTCTATCAACAGTAAAAACACTTCAACCGGGATCCGGGATTTTATATTTTACCATGTGCCCGGAAGATATTTATGGTAAACGGATATTGAATAACGGGGCAGATGGATTCCTGAACAAGCGTGCTGATGAAACAGAATTGCAGGAAGCAGTTACCACGATACTCTCCGGTGATAAGTACATCAGCCGTAAACTGCAACGGCAGATGGCCGACGAAGTGATCACAAAAAAGATGAGTAATCCT
>JGI24806J26614_1000298_pt1 | contig 13974 bp, 10 predicted proteins | sample Kansoi200umMDA_FD_26614 | JGI IMG/M metagenome (IMG submission 26614)
TTATTTCCGGAAACTCCATTAAAACTAGCGTTCAGATCAAAATCTTTGAGAGATATGCCGCCAAAAAAGCTATAAATTAAATCGGGTAACGCAGTGCCGGCTACTATTCTGTCTGCATCAGTATACGTTATACCATTTTTATCCTTGTCGTAATAGACGCTTAATCCATTAGAGCCAATTCCCAGCCATTGATTTAAATAGAACGAGCCAATCGGTTCTCCGTTGATATACCCATTAATAGTAGCTGACGTAAGTCCTGCAGCTCCTGAGGCGGAACCTGTAGATATAACAGTATAAGGTGAATTCTCAACCTTGTTTTTCATGTAGGCTATATTACCACCTACATTATAATTGAACGTTTTTGTGTTGTGCCTGTACTCTAATTCCAATTCAATTCCTTTGTTGGTAATGGTCATGTCTTTAACGTTCGTCCAAAGCGTGGTGGCGGGTTGAATCGGATCAGCGGGAGGAACCTGCAGTAAAATATCAGTAGATACTTTCCTGAAAGCATCTATTGTACCAGTTAAAGCCCCTTTCAGAAGACCAAAATCCAGTCCGACATCGATTTGTTTGGATGTTTCCCATTGAAGATCCGGATTAGCAAGCCGGGTATAAACGGTCCCGGCAGGATATGGTCCTGAGGGGTAAAGAGGATAACTTAAACTTCCGGATGTAGAGGATGTAAATAATGCCTGGGTCAACTTTGGTGGTATTTCCTGGTTNCCNGTTTTACCCCACCCGCCTCTTAATTTCAAATTTGAGAATGCCGAGTTCTTCATGAAATCTTCCTCGGAAATTCTCCATCCTAATGAAAAAGAGGGAAAGTATCCATACTTATTATTTTCTCCGAATTTCGAAGAACCATCTGCACGGAAATTAATTGTGGCCAGGTACTTACTATTATATTGATAAGTTACCCTGCCGAAGAATGATTGCAGTTCATTGATAAAAGCATAGCCTCCAGGCCGATTGCTTGCCAGGTCTAAGAGTTGACCAAGGCCGGGATTATATTGTGGTTCTACCGGGCCAACAGGAAACCTGTTGATGCTGTTATTTCTTCCCTGTACAAATATCCGTTGATAAGAGTAGCCGGCTAATGCAGAGAAATTGTGGTTGGTTTTGGTCCAGTTATACGTAAGATAATTTTCAATCAGCTTGTCGCGATTGTAGTTATAAAAAGTTTCCAACTTTCCATCCCTGAATGGTGATACACTGGCGATGGACTGAATATCATTTGTACCATTGGAATTATCAATACCGAAATTAAATTTGTACACGAGGTTCTTTAAAATTTTGAAGGAAGCCGAAATGTTGCCAAGCACCCGGTTTATAGTGATCATTTCTTTATCAAGGGTAAAATAAAAAAGTGGATTGCTGATTCCTGAAAGCACCAATGGCGTTCCATCCACGTCTTTAGCATAGTAAGTTGGGTTGTTACTAATGGCATCGCCAATAATGCCGGAGAAAGGCGGGCGATTATTTTTTGTTGTACTTACACCAAGAGCCACGTCTATTGTTAACCTGTCGTCCCAAAATTTTTGTGTGACATTGAATCGCCCTGAATATCTGTCCAGGTCATTTGCTTTAATGATACCTTCCTGCTTCTGCATTCCGAACGAAGCAAAGTAGGTTAGTTTGTCCGCGCCGCCGCTCAAACTGAGGTTATAGTTTTGTGTTAGGGCTGTCCTTGTTACTTCTTTTTGCCAATCTGTGTTGCCGCCTTTATCATCCAGTGTGCCTCCTGTTTTAGGAACTTCTACCCGAAATTCATCTGCAGTAAAGACATCCAGAGGGTTTGCAATATTGGATATGCCGAGGCTTGCTGAAAAGTTTAATTGCGGAGCACCCACTTTTCCTTTTTTAGTGGTAATCATCACTACACCATTAGCTCCGCGCGAACCGTAGATAGCGGTCGCGGATGCATCTTTTAATACATCTATTGATTCTATATCCTGCGGATTAAGAAAGTTTAATGGATCTCCACGGCCCGTTGCGGAGTTATCCAGAGGAACTCCATCTACTACAAATAAAGGAGTATTGCTGGTTCGTACACCGCCAGGCCCCCGAATGGTTATACCCAGGATCCCACCCGGTTCTCCACTTACAGAAGTAACATTCACGCCGGCGACTTTGCCCTGGAGCAATTGCTGAGGGGCATTGATAATGCCTTTATTAAAAGCGCTACTCTTCAGCGATTTCACAGCTCCCGTTACATCTTTTTTATTCTGCGTACCATATCCCACCACTACCACATCCGACAGGGCAAGAGATTTCGCCACCATTACCACGGGATATGAAGAAGCAGCAGTAACTTTTATTTCGGCGGCTTCAAAAGAAACAGAGCTGAATACAAGGACGTCGCCTTCATTTGCAGAAATTGTAAAGGATCCGTTTTCAGCTGTAATTGTGGAAGCCGAGCTTCCTCTAACCGAGACAGTCACTGAAGCAAGAGGACTTCCATTCGCATCCTTTACGGTTCCACTAATTTGCTTTTGCTGGGCCTGCGTTACCAGCATCATTGACGAGAAGAAGAAGATCAGTAAGACAGACAGCACTCTGGAATAACGTTGGGTTGGCTTTCGCATCATGGCAATTAATTTTAATTTGAGATATGTGGATAATAACAACGGTCCTGGTTTATCTATATCATCGCTCCCATTCAAAACTTAAGGGTCGCTGGCAAATATTTTGCAACGAGGTCTTCGTAATAGGGCTTTAGTTTTTTCCAATCGGGCGGTTCAGGGTTTTTTGAATAAAGATCATAGGGATTAAACAGCTTCACCCATGTCAGCATTTCCCTGTCATGATCATCAAGCAGGTGATCATAAGCTCCTTCGCGATGCCATGCATAAAATGAATGGTACCTGAGCATATACAAACCCGGTTCGGGCAAATAATTCTTCAGCATTTGGTATACATATTCATCATGCCCCCAGGACATATAAACATTTCTGAGTCCACAACCTTCGGTGTACACTCCATATTTTGAATTATATCTTTCATCCTTATAGTCCGGGTTATACTTGAAAAATTCGGGATAAACTATTTTTTCCGAATAAGCGCAACCGACGGGGAAAGTATCTCCGACAACGGCCCATTGTGGCTCACCAAACAAACAAAGAACCTTACCCATATCATGCATTAAACCAACCAACACCATCCAGTCGGGATGACCATCCCTCCTGATCGCTTCCGAAGTCTGTAAAAGATGTTGAAACTGATCCAGGTCAGTATCGGGATCGGAGTCATCCACCAATTGATTTAAAAAATTGAATGCATCCCAGACCGGCATTTCTTTTTTCGAGAAAGAAAGAAATTCATCTCTCTTTTTCATTACAAAATCGTAAGTCTGGTACGTATGATTTAACCGGTAAAATTCTTTTACGGTATCCCGCGCGGGCTCATCGTAATTCCGGTATTCATCTGTGGCTTTTGTTGTTACAATTGAATCGGGATCGGGATAACGTCGCAGAAGATCATCTTCCCACTCTTCCAGGTTTTTGAGTGGTACTGCTTCGAAACTGTTTGTATTCATATCAGGCAATTTTACTAAATTAGGTAAGGTAACCCTGTAACAGTTTAGACCTGTAACAAGGATATATTATCATTTGATCAATCAGCTGTTAAGAAATGAACTTGTTGGAGCACAACAATGCTGAAGCAACTCGTAAATTCTACATGAAGAAGGCTTCAATCAATTCGAAGGTATTTTCTCAGCAATCGTTGGTATTCCGTGGACACTAAAGTGGCAATTTTAGGCCGCACACAAACAGATAGAGACATCTTTTTTTACGAAACCGTTTTCGAAATATGTCATTTGACAAAATATGAGCGTAAAAATTACAGACCTGGCAAGACAATTGAACCTCTCTGTTGCTACCATTTCGAAAGCCCTTAAGGACAGTCATGAAATCAGTTCGGAAACCAAACAAAGAGTGTTTGAGCTTGCAAAGAAACTAAATTACACTCCCAATCCTTATGCAAGTGGCCTGCGCAAAAGAAGCAGTAAGACGATTGCTGTTGTGCTGCCCGAGGTGGCCGACAGTTTTTTTTCACTGGCGATTAATGGAATTGAATCAATTGCACACGACAAAGGATATCACGTATTGATCTACCTCACACATGAAAGTTTTGAAAGAGAAGAAGCCATATTAAAGGAATTTCAAAGTGGACGCGTTGACGGGATACTCATTTCTGTATCGGGTGAAACTTGCGCCGGCAATCATATTAAAGAAGTGATCGCCGCAGGGATGCCTGTTGTATTCTTCGACAGGATTTGCGAGGATGTTGAAACAGCCAAGATTGTAACCGATGATTTTGAAAGCGGTTATAATGCAACCAGTCATTTGCTAAAAGCCGGCTGTAAAAAGATTGTTTATTTGTCAACCTCCTCTTCACTCTCTATCAATAATAAGAGAATGGCAGGTTACATGCAAGCCTTAACAGACAATGGACTAGCAAATACCATCGATATCATTTCATGTGCCAGTGACGATGAGGGGAACTATCAAATCATCCACGACCTGCTGAAAAGTATTCATAGACCCGATGGCCTGATCGCTTCTGTCGAAAAACTGACCACACCCATTTATCTTGCTTGTCGCGAGATAAATCTTTCAATACCCGAAAAACTGAAGGTGATTAGTTTTACAAATCTCCAGGCCGCTCTAATATTGACTCCAACACTGACCACTGTGACACAACCCGCTTTTGAAATGGGCAAAGCTGCCGCTTCGTTGCTGTTTAAAGGAATAGAGAAGAAAAATTTTGATCTATCGAAGGAAAAAATCGTAATACCGTCTGTGCTTGCTGAGAGGTCATCAACTACCAGCCAAAAAATATAATTATTTCGACTGATTTCCTCCCATTTCCGTAAACGGAGAAATGAATGAATTTTCCTTCCAATGTGAGTTGTCGATTAAGTAAACATGCTTAAGTGTACACAGTTAAGGAAATTGACGCGTTGAGAATTTGAAGGCAGGATGCGACTCGATAGGCTTTTTCATTTCATCGTTCACAAGAGCGATCAGCTTCTGAAAATTCATGTCAATTTCATTTAATTGATTTTCCATTATCCAGCTCGCTGGCCCGCTGACATCCATGCCCTTTAGTAATTCCTGGGATGAAGTAAGCTTTGTGCTTCCGCCGCGTTCTTCTTCTTTTAGGTACACTGAATCAATTTGGTATTGATATGTCCCATCATGAACTAAAAGTTTGATTTTATACAGAAGACTTTTGACCAAATGATACGGCGCCTTTAGCCTGATACTTCCCTGCGCCGATATTTCATTATTGATGGCATCCGTGTTTATCAGCGGCGGTTGTTGCGTCACATAATCAGCAATTGCTTTCTGTGCCCGAAAAAACAATTCCAGTTGACTGGTATTAGCAACTGTTACTGTGCTACGATAAGCAATGCGATCACTATCCACATGCACGGTCTGTGCTATAACAGGAAGTGAAAAAAAACATGCGCCTATCCATATTTTTTGATTGATCCATTTCATAGTCTAAAATTGAAATCCAATGGTTACGAATGGGAGGTTTTTTTCTTCGTTCGAATAAGTCAATGTGCCGGCTATCACCATGCGATTTAAAGGCGCGATCCAAATTCCCCAGCCGTATCCATCATGCCATCGTTTTGATGGCTCGTTTTCTACCCACACACGTCCCACATCGTTAAATGCAAGGAGTCCGAGTGATCCCCTGAATAACCCAAGGTTCATATCATCGCCAAACCTCCAACGCAACTCGGTGTTGTTATAGGCTCTGCTCCGACCGGCAAAGCGATCAAAGCGAAATCCCCTTAAATTTTGCTTGAACCCAAGGTATTGGGCTTGTTCAAATTCATAATTTCCAAAAATTTTGCCGGCGCCAAAACTGGTGGACAGAATCAAGTGCTTTTTCGAAATAAAGTCAGTGTATAAAGACACATACCCACCAATTTCGGAAACCGGGCGGCTGATTGCTGTCAACCCGGCGAGAGCCCTTCCGTAGACATTCAGATCGATGCCTCGTGTAGGAATTAGCTCGTCATTTTTTGTGTTGATCAATATGCTTGCTGCCAGCCCTCCGTAAAATCTTGCAGAATCAAACGCTTTGTGACTTGCATCATAAATAGCAAAGGCGTTGTTATTTTGATTTTCGTTCGCCTCAGCTCTGAAGTATTGAAATACGGGTCCGTATCTGAATCGGAGCCATGAATTAAGCGTGTTCTGCGCTGACACAGAAATGTTGGCTATGTTATAATGCACACGGTAGTTCTTATGTCCTCCCGGTTGCGTTTTGTCAAATTCGGTATTATTCCCAAGGCCAAAGAAGAGCGTTCGTGTGGTTGGCAGTTGCATGTCGCCTCGAACCAGGAGATCAGTGTTCCCAAACACTTTTAGAAAATCACCATTGTATTTTATGTGGTATGCAGCAGGACCAATCCTGCGCGTAATAAAAAAGACTTGCTTTGACGCATAGGGCTCCTGTCTGAAGCCCTGCTTTACAATCTTGAATTTCGGACCGAGAAACAGACCGCCATCCACGGAAGTTTCAATTGCCAGGCTCAGTGATGCCGAATTATAGCGATAGCCCAATCTTGTGTAAAGATTGTTTTCCGGATCATTGGTAATTGTTTTTTTGAAATCGTCAGCGCCGGAAAAGCTATTCTGTTCAAAATTGACGTCGTAAACGTGTGCATTACTCACGTTACCTTGGTTGATAAAATCATCGCTTCCCGGTCCCCCAATCACTCTTATACGGATCGGTGACTTTTCACTTTTAAATGTAAACTTGTCGTCGCCTTCAAGCCCATAAATTCGGATCTCCTTGGTGACGCGTGGATCAAATGCTCTTTCATACAGAGTGCGGGAGATATTTTGAGAACTATCCAATTGGCTGCGCCGAACAGTAACGGATCGGTCTGCATTTTGTAGAATAGTAAACTGATCTCTCTCATTCGACCCGGTTATGCTCACCGTGGAGGAGAGAAACCGGTAATATCTCATCACTTCTTCCTTGAAGTATTTGCGCTTTTCTTTGAGAGTCTGGATGATCTTTCCTGCTGCATATTTTTGAGTTTCGGGAGGCTGCCGGCGCAAAGCTTCTTCAATTACTGAATCAGTCATCGCACGAAGAAATTCATCAACTTCATTGCTCCAGTCTGCCTCGGTCAATTCATTTAGAAAATAGCGATCAAAATTTTGAGCCGTCGCGTTGAAAGTTGTTACGTTCTTGGTCTTTGCGCGAAATCCTTGCAATTGGGGAAAGAAATTTTTACTCGCTAAAATTTTCATCAATATACCATCACCCCTATAAAAAACCTGGTCTCTGTCTTTGGGAACAACGTAAAATACATCTGAATGTCCTGTTGCAATCCAGTCCCATTGTTCCTCATGCCTGTCAAAGTCCATCACAAAGTTGTCGAGCAGCCTTGCTCTGAGTACTGACAACTGGTCAATTTTGATACTACCTTTTTGCTGCAACTCATAAACAAGCTCCTGCGTGTTAAGTGTTTTCTTTTCAAGATCTCCGCTTTTCTCTTCGGACGAGTCTCGTACTATTCCAGCGACGTCCCCTCCTCCCAGTAACATAACGAGATTTTTACCAAGCTTGTATTTTTTTAACGAGTCATCATTGACCAGGTAAACCAGTTTTTGTTTCATATACGGTACGTGGGCCGCCTTTGAAAATACTTCCATCGATAAAGCCCCGTATGGATAGGATGCTGAAACACCGTCCTTAAATAATTTTTCAGCTTCAGTTTGCCTTAACTGCAGGGGTATTGCATTTTCAGGAAACTTTTCCACAGAACGGAGTGACCATTTTTCTCCGTCTGCACTTTGTAAATGCAGGCTCTTTGTTTCCTTGCCACCACCAGGCTTGACGATTTTCATTCCGCCGTTTTCTTCAAAATCAAATACGGGCATCGTTACCGGCTCGGTCCATTCCTTTCGATAGTTTTTGCCGGTCAGCATTTTTTTAAGGCCTTTTCCGCTGAATGTTGAATCAGCGGCAACCCGAACCATTGGCTTATATAAATTCTTACTTGGGCTTTTGGCTGTGCTGTCAGTCTGCGCCGAGATGCAGCAGGAGGTAACAAGGAGAATTGCGATCCAAACGCTTCTTATGTAGAAAGTTCTCATCGTTGAACGACTGTTGGTCGAATCAGAGCCAGTCTTGGTAACATATCATAATATCATGCCAACGTAATCTATCCCATGTTGGGATGACTCCACTACATAAATAAAAGATTTGTTATGTGGAATATTTGTTTGTGTTTCCTTCCCCGGATGAGTCTCACTGTGCAGGCCATGTGAAAAGGGTGGACTCATCGGCATTTATGGATGATTTCACTTTTGCGAAGCACAGATGTTTGTTTCATTTGTCCAGCCTCCGCTGCATTTTATCAATTCGGCAGGGCGGGAAAGGTTGCAATTTGAAAACGATGAATCCACCGCCTGCGGCACAAAGTCTCGGTGGTGAGACTCATATCTTGCATAAAAAGTATAATTATTTCGTCTAATTTCGAAACCAGCCTCACAGGCGGTTTGTTACATTCCGTATCGGTAAATAATTGCAACCCTATTGGAGACGAAAAAAGTCAAGTAGGAATCTAACTCTCACTCTCTGCATCCAGCACTTCAATCGCACGATCGTAAAATAATTTTGCTCGTTCGTGAGTGCTGCCAATGCATACCAATCCCAATTTTCCAAATTCGGACAAAGCACTGACAAGATGAAACATTACACCCTCCTGGGTAGCACCATCGTACATAAGGGAGTGAAACATTGCAATATCCATCAAGTCGCCCGGTGTGAGGCCTCTATACTGATCGCTGCTCACATTATCGGAAGCAAAATAACATCGCTCATTGCCGCTGGCGGTGATGAAGTCGCCCGTTTCCGCATGATATTTTCCATCAGTTAAGAATTGTAACATCAGATAGGGATGTGTGGTGCCTCCTTTTCGAAGATTAATCTCAATGGCATAATGTTGCCACAGACCATCATCCTGCTTAACAGAAATAAAATCTATGGCAAATCGTCCCAATGCACCTTTTTCCGCTAACGTGTTCGCGATTTTTTTTCCTTCTGCAGCAAGCGTAACACTGTATGATCTATCTGCGGGGAAAATGGCACCCAAAAATATCTGTCCGTCATCGCCACCCAACAATTGGTCATGCGTGCTTACAACGTCAATATGTTTGCCGGGGTTAATTACACATTGAACAGAAGGAGACATTTTTACATCACCCTCCAGGAACACTTCTACGATTCCACCCATGGAAGCGAATTTTTCGAAAAACAAATCTTCGCTTAAGTCTTTGGCAACAGTCTTTACTTGTTGCGAGAAGGAAGCTGTAAGGTTTTGTTCAAGCCTGTCATCCCCCGGTACGTTGGGATAACGGTAAATCGCATTCCCTTCACCGCTGAACCCTTCATTGATTTTAATCACAGCTTTTCGTAATCCCGGATCTTTTCTTTTCAATGCAGCAAGTGACTTAATGACCTCTTGTTTTGAACTCAAATCTTCATATCCGTCTGGCAGGTTTACGCCACTTTCCCTGAATGTTTTCCTGCCTCCGGACTTAGAGCCTTCATAGAATTTATCAGGATCTGTCCCAAACAACGGAATACCCAGTTGCACTGCGAGCGTTTTTTCCAACCCTGTTATATTGAAGCATGACAGATGGGCTGTTTCACGATTGGTGATGTTTTGCCTGATTTTTTCTATCAGCCGGGGTCTGTCAAGTATCTTTTGCGTGAGCGACTTTGCCGAAGAATCAAAACAACTAAGCATGATCAAACGTTTTCTCGCATGGTGACCTGTAATCCCTGGCAATAGATTTAAATAGTAATCGATGATCACTTCCGGTATGGGCACACTGGTTACATAGATAAGTTTGGTCAACGGCATCCGAAGGAGCATCAGCATGCATAGTAAGCGTTCTTCATAATGAACAGCGCCTTTAACTTTTGAAAGAATTTCATTATCCAATGTAAGCGAAGGAATGATGACTACAGTGCGTTCTGCAAGTTTATCGGGAAATACTTTTTCATACTGTGTTTTCATGGCTCGCTGGATCTCATCGAAAACTGATCTTTCGACTTCCGAACCGGGTTCGGGAAAATGATTATTGCGAGTGAAAGTTTTGCGGGTGATATTCGGTGATGTCATTTGAAGCCTTTCTGAGAAGTTAACATAATGCCATGAGATGTGGGTACTTTTCCTAAACAAATTTTTGAATGTCTTGAAATTGTCGACCCAGGCAATCTTGATTGCCGCAGACAGTATATATCATATTTTTTAGAGTATAAATATTTTTACAAACTTTAGAACTATGGCCTGGTTGTCCATCATGGCAATCCATATATTCCCCATTTTGTCAATAACCAATCCACCTGTTCCATCATTTGCCAAAGAATTTATATTATGTAACTTATGCCGGTAGTTAACAAATTTTCCTGTTGCAGGGGTTGAAAGAGTAGATTCCCTGGCTTTCACCGTCATCCATAACAAGTCATTACGATCCTATTCGAATGAATAAAAATAACCGGCAGTGACGGAGTTGCTGCCAAGCGGATTGTAATCATATATTTTGAATGAATAACCGTCATACCAGTCTGTTGCTGGTAAGCAACCATACAAATCCCTGCATATCCAGCATAACCTCGTACACTTCATTATTAGATAGTCCTTGCGCAGTTGTAGTTTTTTCAAACGCCGGAAGCGGAAATGAATCATGAATAGTTTTTTCCTTGCGAAAAGCTCTTTTCAAAAATTAAAAAAAATAAACTGGGTATGAGAATGTTTTTATAGAACAAGTGGGCTTGCATTTTAATAAAAAGTACAGTTAGTTATTAAAGTAACCCTACCCCTTAAATAAGGTGTGTTAACAAATTAAATCCACCAGTTTCAGTTGTTGACTTCTATTGTAATTAATCATTTCTTTGATAAGCTGATTTCTTCTTCCACTATTTTCTTTAATCTTAGAACGAACCAAGATGAAAAGGTTCTATTTTTTTATTAGTAATCCTCATTTGTTTTTTCTCTTGAAAAAGATAAAGCAGTGTTTGTGAAAACGATATTATTTGTTATTGCGTGTGTTGCTACTATTGTCGGTTGCCGCTCCTGTCCTCCCGCGAAGGATGTAATGAATGGTCGTGCATCGGAGCGACATGATCGCCGGAAATTTCGTGCTGTCATATACCGCATCGATGGAAGACACATGTGGGCGAGTGCAGGTTATGGCCGCTGGTATACTGGAGTGTCTGAGTGTTGGCCGGTAATGCAAAAAATCGGTGACACTGTTGATGTAATTTCTTGGACCGAGCACTTTACGAAACTATAAAACTTACGGTGTCGCATTACGACCTCATCACCTAAATAAATTCTTTATGAAAAAAAACTCTTGATGGTAATCCCAGTGGTTTGTGTTTATTTATTCTCTTGTAAAATTTATGTGACTTTTTTCAATGCTACGTGAACATTCCTAAGTGCGGTTCTGATGTCTGTTCACACTTCCCGGTTTTTTCATTCAATGAAATTCTAAATACGATCCCGGGAATATCCCTTAATCCATTGTTGCCGGAGGCTGTAAATGGCCATGTCTTGCCTAAATGCGTGGTAACACTTGAAATAACCGGCAGCGGTCTCTTTATAAGTAGTAGTAAGCCTTTATGTCTTTCTTCTTCGTCCTTCAATTCTTCAAATTCCCCCCAGCCAATAACGCTTTTCCAATTTCCCATATCTTTCATCTCATCTACCTGGAAACAAACTTTTGGATTTTTGCGCATAACGTTAACTTTCATTCCCTCGTATGTGTGGCAATAGATGTACTTCCCGTCGTAGGCATAGCTTATAGGAACAACGTAAACCCTATTTTCACTGTAGCAGCCGATACGTCCCACGATTTGCTTATGAAGCAGATCTTCAATTTCTATAGGCGACAATGCTCCTAACATAAAATGTTTCCTTATCAGTAAAGTTATTTTACACAGTTACTTCCGTGAAATGATTAGTGTCAGTGATGTTCATGATATTTGTCCAGGCGAGGAGGGAATATCGCAGTCAGGACGTTTTTCAGTGATTGGTCCTCTTCGGGTTTGCGATGAGTTTCAACGATTCAGCCACCTGTTATTGGAATGGTATCTGTATAAACCTCCTTGTTTACCGTGATTTGCTTTGTGTGATGCAGCCAGTCAATTGTTTTCTTCATTCCCTGCCTTAAACTCATAGGGCTATAATCAAGTTCCAATTTTGCTTTGCTTGTGTCCTTTGACCAATTATAAGGCAACTTTCTTACCCATTCCGAAGTAATGATAGGTTTTACTCCAAAAACTTTTGTCCTTATATCCTCAAACCACGCGATGCTCCTGATGATCGAATAGGGAAGATGATACAAGCGACGACGAATATTTGTAAGTTCCCGTATCAATAAAAAGAATTCGTCATAGCTGGCATTGTCACCTCCAAGAATATAATCCGAACCGCTGCTGGCTTTTTTCATTACGCCGATAAGTCCGCTGACTACATCATCTATATATACATAGTTCATTGTGCCTTTGCCATTGCCCGGAATAATTTTCCATTGCCCATTTATATAGTCCCTGATCATCATCGTGGCCGTGTTGGCATCGTCTACAGGTCCGGGACCATAAACTTTTGTGGGATGTACTGTTACTACAGGCAAACCTTTTTTATAATAATCATTGGCAAGTTCTTCGGCTTCATTCTTGGTTCTTTCGTATTCTGTATGAAGTTCCTTGCGCCTGGCAGAAATTTCATTTGTAGGATAAATAGTCGCTGGCGGAAGAACCCCGGCCGTAGAAACAAAAAGCACCTTCTCGACACCTAATTTATAAGCAACGTTAAGCGCATTCTCCGTGCCTCCAACATTTACATCGCGGTAGGTTCCTTTATCTTTCATCCACATCTTGGCCAGACCTGCCAGGTGAAACATTTTGTTGCAATCCCTCATGGCATTACCTATACTTATTACATCCAATATATCACCCGTAAAAATCCTGATGTTTGGATGATGGAGCCCTTGCATATTACTTGACTGCCTGACAAAAGCATGCACCAGCGTTCCCGAATTAGCTAATGAGATTGCCAGGGATTTACCAATAAAACCGGAGGCGCCGGTAATAAGCACTCTGTCCATGGACACAACTCAATTTTTATTCATGAAAAAAACAGCACCGGAATTAATAAATGTTTTATTTATAAGATCAAAGGCATACATGCCATTTTTATCATCGTCTTCCAGTTTCTCCGCCTGTACATCGATCAGCAGCCTGGCGTTTAATGTGTCAATGTATAACCCTTGTAAATTATCAGACTCTCGGAGCGGAGTTTCGTAGGCGGCAATAGCGTAATCTTTGGCACCCTTCTCATGTATGGCAAGTATGCAGCCATCATTGCGTAATAGATAAAAATATCCCCTGTTAAAAGCTAACCCTTTGAACTCTCCTTTATCGCCAAAAGCAATCTCCTCTACTATCTTATTGTTCTTCTTGTCATAGATATAAATCCTGCCATCATTATTTCTGATGTACGCTATGTTGGCCTCGTCAACTTGCGTGAAGGCTGAAATCGATGTATTGTTCAGAACAAGAAGTTGTTCAGAATTCGACGAGGGCCGTGTTTCGTGCACAGCATTGACGGTAGACCTGGTGTTACGGGTTAATATAACGCCAGCAATAACAATCAAACAAGCAGCGAGAGCCACCCGCTTATAAATCGCACCGCTTCTCGCCGAATGTCCCGTAGGCTGATCTGTTGTTGATTGAAATAATTTTTTGACAACCATATCCACAAAGCCGACTGGTATAATCCTGGAAACAAAAACGTAGAACTTGGAAGCCATGCCTGGTAAAATCAGCCTTTTTTCTCTGAACATGCCTTCGATACCTGCCTCGGCTATACAGCGCGGGGCTTTGTGCATAATATTTACAAAGAATTTGTTCAGTTTGCCTTTA
>JGI24806J26614_1000299_pt1 | contig 13963 bp, 11 predicted proteins | sample Kansoi200umMDA_FD_26614 | JGI IMG/M metagenome (IMG submission 26614)
AAGGAAAACATCATTTATTCTTTGTATTTAAAAAAGATGAGGAGCCAAACAAAAACCTGGCTTCATTAACCTGGGTGCAGTTCATAGGCGGTAAAGAAGTGAAAGTCAAAATGCCTGCAGCTGCTAAGCCAGCAACCGCGGCTACTGTTACCACTACTACTAAACCAGCAACTACCGTCGCAACAACGAAGTCAAAGACTTCACCAGGTGCTACTACCGGGAAGGCGCTGTTTGATAAGAGCGATTGTAAGGCTTGTCATGCCATTAATAATAAACTTGTTGGTCCCTCACTGAAATCCATAGCCGCTAAATACGGCGATAAATCAGGCGCAGCCGCGAGCCTGGCAGACAAGGTGATTAAGGGTGGCGCTGGAGTCTGGGGCCAGGTTCCCATGACCCCGCATCCGCAACATACAAAGCAGCAAGCCATGCAGATGGTGGAATATATTTTAAGCCTGAAATAATAGGTTTTATTATTTTTATGAAGAGCAGCTGTTCCGTTTGGAGCAGCTGCTTTTTTATTTAGCCGAATATTATGTTGAAGGACTGATGATGCTTTTTCACCACGAAGACACGAAGACACTAAGGAGCACGAAGGAGTTTTGAAATGTCGCATACGGCCTTCGTGTTTCTTCGTGCCTTCGAGCCTTCGTGGTGAAAAAGCATACTCGACCCGCTTTCTTTCCAATTTTTAAATAATTACACTTTTTGGGTATTGAAAAGGGATATGTCGTGGTATACCTTAGCATCCTGAAAAATATTCAATGAAAGAAAAAACCGTAACAATGTAAAATCAGTACCGGGCCGAAAACTTACAGAAAAAGGAAATTTAAGATCCAACGCAAATCAGGAAGTCCTTAGAAAAATTCAAGATTCTCACCCAGCATTGTTTTACTGATGCAGTTTTCCTTTACTGCAATCCTGGTTGTTTTAAACAGTAGCTAATCAACCAGGGCGCCTCTCTCAAAGATTCACCAGAAATTATTTTTCCACGTAGTGCATGAATGACATGCAAAGGCCGAGGGATGCTCATGATGTTTCATGCCCCTGGTTTAAAAAATAAAATTTCATCCGCTCATGATCGCAACGCATTATACAGAAACAGAAAACCTTCAGCAAATCGCTGACATGGTACCGCAACAGGAACCCTTCCGGTTCATTGACAGGATCACGTACGCGGATGACACGCGGATTGAGGGGTATTATCACTTTGAAAAAAGCAACCCTATATATAAGGGACATTGCCCTGGCTATCCCGTTACGCCAGGTGTTATCCTAACAGAAGTTATGGCACAGATAGGCCTCGTTGCATTCGGATTATATCTACTGAGCAAGTCGACAAGGATGGAAGACCTGGTAAGTAAATATATGCCTGCATTTACCCGCTCGTATGTAGACTTTCATAAACAAGTGTTACCTGGAGAAACCGTGTACGTGGTTTCGGAAAAAATCCTGTTCAGGCATAAAAAACTCGTTTGCCAGGTAAAACTTTTTAACAACAACCAGGAACTCGTGGCTTCTGGAAATTTATCAGGATTCATGCACACAAAATAAAAGCGCAAAACCAAAATCATTATGCATACCAGGAAAAATTATAGCCATTCGAACAGGGTCGTTGTCACCGGTCTCGGGATCATCGCGCCGAACGCAACGAACATCAACGACTTTAAAAATTCCCTGGAGCGCGGATTATCAGGCGTGAAATTTCACAAACACCTCGAGGAAGTTGGGCTTGGCTGCCAGGTTGGAGGAATCCCTGATTTTGATGACACGCTCCTGGAAAACTATCTCTCCGCAAATACAATCAAATACCTGACCAGTACCCCAATAAAATACGCTTGTACCGCGGCGCTGAATGCATGGTTTGATGCAGGACTTACCATCGACAAAGAACAAGTGGATTGGGAAACCGGCTGCATCATCGGCTGTTCCGTTTGTGATGTGAACCAGATAAGAGAAGTTACCCGCATGGTTGACAACAATGAAACAAAAAGACTTGGCACCAGGCAGATAGAACAATTAATGAACAGCGGCGTGAGCGCATATATATCAGGGTTACTTGGAATTGGCAACCAGATTCAAACGAACAGCTCTGCCTGTGCCACGGGAACGGAATCCATCCTCCTCGCCTACCAAAGAATTAAAAATGGTTATGCAGACAGGATGGTTGCAGGAAGCTGCGAAGCACCCTCCAGCTATATCTGGGCAAATTTCGACAACATGCGTTTGTTACCCAGGAAATATAATGAATCTCCCCACGAAGCATCAAGACCCTTGAGTGCATCTGCCGGTGGATTTGTACCTGGTTCCGGAGCAGGCATCCTGATTTTGGAAAACATGGAGGTGGCCGTGAAAAGAGGTGCAAGAATATATGCGGAATTATTAGGCGGCGCAGCCAATTCAGGCGCGCAACGTAACGGCGGAAGCATGACTGCACCCAACCGCGAAGGCGTGGTAAGATGCATCAGGCAGGCGATTGAATCAACAGGCACTGATCCGAATAGTATAGACCTGATCTCCGGCCACCTTACAGCAACCATGGCAGACAAACTCGAAGTAAATAACTGGGCCGACGCGCTGCAAAGAAAAAAGCGATCTTTTCCTTTCATCAACTCGGTGAAGTCCATGATCGGGCATTGCCTTAGCGCGGCAGGTTCTATTGAAACGATCGCAGTGATTTTACAGTTATACCACAAATTCGTACATCCAACCATTAACTGCGACGACCTGCATCCTGAAATTTCAGAAACCATCAACAACCACAGCGTTCCCCTTGAAGCAAGATATACAGATGTAAGAAAAGTGATCAAAGCAAATTTTGGGTTTGGCGACGTGAACGCCTGCCTCGTACTATCAGACTATAAACCCTGTTTTTAAACCCTAATAATCTCCATCATGGAAAGAACATTCTTACTCAATGAACTTGAAATTATTTTATCTGAACATATCCTTACCCTGGATATGGCAGCGCTGGAAAATATCAACAACCCACCGGACCTCATCAATGAATCCTTTGCCTGTAAATGCCGCAAAACCTGCTCCAGGCAGCGTTGCTCAGAAAAAGAAAGCCGGAAACCCGGACAGTCAGCCTCCAATCTCTAAACTTTTTAAACCATAATAATTTTTCAAACCATGAAAAGGACAGAACTATTTAACCAATTCAAAACCATCCTGGCAGAACACATCCCGGGAGATGAGCAGGAAATCATTGCTACAATCACCGAACAAACAAACCTCGTTGATGACCTGGGCATTGAATCCCTGGACGTCGTAAATATTGTAATCGATATGGAAGACAACTTTAACATCCAGATAGACAATGATGCCATTAAGAAAATGTCTACTGTAGGCAGCTGCCTTGACCTCATCCAGGAAAAGCTGGAATTAACCCCTACAAACAGTAAAGCCGCCTAAGCTTCAATAAAAAAACAATCGCACAAACAACCGCCAAAAAGCCTTAAAGCTTAAACCTCAACTTCAAACCAGAACCTCAAACTCAAACTTCAAATTTTTAAAAACAGAACATGAAAACAGAAAAAATCGAAATCGGATCAAGCATCTATGATGTAAATGTAAAAGCGCTCAAAGACGGCGAACTGGAAGCTTTAAAAGACGCCCTGTACAAAAACAGGATCATCGTAGTAAAGAACCAGGATCTCAACGAAAAAGAATATTGCGAATTCGCCGCTACATTCGGTTTCCCTGTTCCTTACCTCCAAAGTCATTATAACCATCCTGATTACCCGCTGATCTTTATTTCTTCAAACGTAAAGCAGAATGGTAAACAAGTTGGCGTTCCGCGCACGGGCGGCTACTGGCATTCAGACACAGCATTCGAAACCAATCCTAAAACCATTACCATGCTGATGCCTAAAGTGCTTCCTAAAACGTCTAAAAGAACAACAAGGTTCATCGACATGAGCGCGGTGTATAACGCATTGCCTAAACATGTCACCGACCAGATTGATGGTGGCAATTTCAAACACAGCGGAAGATGGCGTTATAAAATCCGTACGGAAGACGCCGGTCTTGACATCGCCGAAATTCTGGAGCTGATCGATTATTACCAGCCGCCGGTTTCGCATCCTGCTGTAGTGGTTCACCCGGTAACCGGAGAAAAAATCATTTATGGTAGCCGCGGATTTACCATCGCTGTCGAAAATAAAACAGGCGATGAATCGAATGCCTTATTAAAAGAAATTTTCGACTTCGCAGAAACAGAACAATTCATCAGGGAAGTTACCTGGTCAATGGGAGACCTTATCATCTGGGACAACCGCTTTCTCGTGCACAGTTCCGGACGTGCAAAAGCACCGACGGATAACATTCACGAAGAAGTGAAAAAAGAAGAAGAAACTATGATGTACCGCATTACCATGGAAGATGGCTACCCTCTTTGCGCAAGCCTCCTTCAACCTGCCGTTGCAGTATAATTTCTCACCCTTAAAATCTTTTCATATGGAAATCGAAATGGAACGGGAAGCCCCGATAACAGAGGCGTGTAATATGATCAAACTGCCGCTGAATATTTCCCAGGAATTTATGGCCGGCATTCTCAAGCCCTATAAACCCCATACCACATACCTGAAGTCTGCCAGGATCCTGCAATACCAGGATCCTGCTGCAGCGCAGGCTTCAAAAGACCTTGTGACCATTGAAGGAACTTTTTCGATCCCTGACAGCTGTTACATCGACAACACCGGGCATTTTAACGCGGTTGAATTTAATATCTGCTATAACCAGCTCGCCTATGTGCTTTTCGGTTCCTGCATTAAAACCGGAATTCTTCAGAAGCTCGTTCCATACTGGGATGAAAAGGTGAACATGTCTTTTGAAAGTTTTGTAAGGAACCAGTTGTCTTCTATGCTGATCGTAAAAATAGAAGGAAACTTTATCAAGCCCATCGACAGTGATCACTTCTTCGCCACCCTTACTATCAGCCGTATCATCTGGGCCGGTGAAACACCGTTTGTTCATACAAAAATTTCTTTTTCCGACGATAGCGATGGAAGGTCTTTCGGAACCGTACTGCTTGCCTTCAATAAAGAAACCGCCCAGTAATAACATACAAACCCACCCAGACATGACTGCAAAACAAAAACTGGCCATAAAGTCCGCTGAAACGGTTTCAGCGATCCGCGCGGTAGCAAATAAAGAAAAGGATCCTACCATCCGCTGTAACGATTACCTCGCGCATCATTTTCTAGGTTCGCGGTACCGGTTGCTGACCGGGCTGCTTCCTCAATGGATTATGAAAACTGCTATAGAATGGATGTCACCAGGAAGTTATGGCTTCATCATCACCCGTACCAGTTTATTCGACCGCATTCTTGAACAGGAAATCGCCAACGGCGTTTCCCAGGTTGTTGTCCTTGGCGCAGGATACGACTCCAGGGCATTTCGTTTCGCTGAAAAACTGAAGGGTATTAAGGTTTTTGAACTCGACTTCCCGGGAACCCAAATGTATAAAAGAAAAAAGCTGGCAACGCTGGTCCGCCAGGTACCGGAGAATATTGTTTTCATCCCCATTGACTTTAATGAACAATCTTTCGACCGCCTGCTATTAAAGAAAGGTTTCTCCACACAGAAGAAAACGGTTTTTCTATGGGAAGGCGTTTCCTACTACCTGCCTGAAGCGGTAGTGAAGAAGGTATTGTGCTTCGTCAGTAGCTGCAGGGAAGGAAGCTCCATCGTTTTTGATTACGCAACGCGCGACTTTGTAAACGGCGATGTAACAAGCTTTGGAGGAAAGCAGATTTCAAAATGGCTGAAAAAAATTGATGAACCATTCCTGTTTGGACTTAACGCAAATCAGACCAGCGGATTTCTCAGGAAATGTAACCTTACTATCGTTAATGACTATTCGCCGGAAGACCTGGAAAATCTATACCTCGTAAATATGAAAGGCAAGAAGCCGCGTAGAACATTAGGGCATGTACGAATGGTACACGCCAAAGTTTAAAACCTCTTAACCTAATATTGTGAAACAACAAGCGCTGAACGATGCAGATATTTTAAGATATCCGCATCCCATCCTCCCTTCAAAAAAATTAAAAAAGAGTATCAGGCAGGTCACGCTGTTTAATAAAAAGTATGTTCTGTACCGCGACAACGATGGTAATCCCGTGGCCATGCCAGACGTTTGTCCGCACCGCGGTGCACTCTTATCCAAAGGAAAAATTAACGCTGCCGGCGAACTGGTGTGTGCTTACCATGCATGGCGCATTGCGGCAACCGGCCAGGTTACCTGTCCTTCTGTTCCGAAAAGAAGTTGTAAAATTCCTATGCTGAGAACCTGGGATAAATATGGCTTTATATGGATTGCAAATGCAGACGTACCTGATAGCGCGTTTCCCGAATTTCTTGACCCGGAATACGAATTAACCGGTGCGTTCTCTTCCCTGTTTAAAGCGCCCCTGAAAGTGGTGCTGGACAATTTCGGCGAAATTGAACATGCCTTCCAGGTGCATAAATTCATAGGTCCTTCAGAAAACATTCTTGACACGGTAAATTTTTCAGTAAAGATCCAGGAAGAAACAACGCTGGGATACCTTTCCTGCAAATACCGGAAGCTTCCTTTCTTTTTTGGGTGGTCTATTGGAACGAAAAAAGACGACCTCTACCATAATGACTGGGAATTTAAGTTTACTCCCCTCCATGGTTCATATTACAATTACTGGACGGATAAGACCGGCAAAATCAGGCGGCCCGTATCATTTATTGTAACCAGTTTCCTGGTACCTGTCTCTGAAAAAGAAGTAAGGGTACAGGTATTTCTGCAGATCAAAATCGCCAGTCGCGTTTTACGGTGGTTTGCCCCCCTGCTTAAACTTTTTACGACGCTGATCACCAGGTATGAAATTGAAGCAGATGGTACGATAGCGAATTTCGCAGCTGAAAATCCTGAAGACGGCAGCAGGTGGAGATTAACCCATCTTGACAAACAGATCATGGCTAACCGCCGGCTTATGGATAGCATTTATTTCGCAAAAGAAGAAGCAAAAGTGGTGTGATCCTCCCTTCTACATACATCAAGTTCTTTCAGTACTACTGAAAGAACTTTTTTTTTCGAGGGGTTTAGCAGTAATATACCTTTTTCTTTTGCGCTATACTTTCCTAACATAGAATGAAATCACTCAAAAATGAGGGTGATTCCCTCCCGGGTTCCCTGCCGATTTCTTCTCATATTGAGGTGTGGCACACCTATAGGTGTGCCACACCTCAATATGCACCTGACTATGACCACCTATTGCGCAAGGCGATTTTCATACCCCTATATTTGCACACTGAGAAGATCTCAGCTCATCTTTACCAATCAGAAAATCAACATGGATGTAAAGCAGCAGACACGGAGGGGAAGACTTATCGAAAAACACGAGGGATTACAAACAACACTGGTGGGTATCCTGGTGAGCGCTGTTCTTGCTACCATTAAAGCAGTAGGAGGGTTGCTGGGGAACTCCTATGCGTTGATCGCTGATGCGATAGAATCTACCGTTGATATTTTTACATCGGCGATGCTATGGCTGGGATTAAAATATTCTTCCCGGCCGGCAGATAAAAATCACCCTTATGGCCATGGAAAAGCGGAGGCCCTTGTTTCGGTGGGGATAAGTTTTGCACTCTGTGCAGCCGCTGCCATTATCGCAATTGAAAGTATTCATAACATCCGCTTTCCACACAAAACGCCGGCGCCCTACACGCTGGTTATCCTGGTAGTGGTGATTGTTACCAAAGAAATATTGTACAGGTATGTGCTCAAAAAAGCGGACAAGATCCGAAGTGATGCGGTAAAAGCGGATGCCTTCCACCACCGCAGTGATGCTATTACCTCGGTTGCCGCTTTTATAGGTATTAGTATCGGCATCATAGGTGGTAAAGGCTACGAAGTAGCAGACGACTATGCAGCGCTTTTCGCCAGCGCCATTATACTGGTAAATGCGTATAAAATTTTCAGACCGGCCGTGGGAGAATTACTCGACGAGGAGCTTGATCCCAAGCTGAATGAAAAGGTAATTGAATTGGCGAAACACGTTAAGGGCGTAAACAAGGTAGAAAAATGCCATACCCGCAAGATGGGTGTGCTGAACCATGCGGATCTGCATATCTGGGTAAACAAGGACCTGACAGTAGAGGAGGGACATACCATTGCGCACCAGGTGAAAGAGAGCATACAAGACAAGCTCCCGCAATTCGCAGACGTGATGATTCATGTTGAGCCGGGCTAAGGGCAGTTGTACAGATGGCTATTGAACGATATCCAATACTTTATTTGTGGTCTCACCACGAGATGCTGTGGCAAGACGCGAGGATTTTTCAGTTATTATTTTACTGTTTGTTTTTCGGGCGATTTAATTCAGCCGGTCGGGGCCAGTCTGACAAGACGCTCTACATTCTTTCATCCCCATGACTACTACTTCGCCAGTTCCTTAAACTGTCTTTGTCAAAGACTTAAAGCTGCGCCGGCTGACGCAGCACGAAAATACCAGTCAGTTCTCAAACTCTATGCATCTGACTACCCCATTCTGCTACCGACCAGTCAAACGTTTCTTTTGTCTCTGATCTGCCGATCCTCCGCCTTACTTCCAGGCGCAACCAACGGCCATCGACCAACGGCCAACGGCCATCGACCAACGATCGGCCATCCTTCTCAATAATTCAGATTTTTGTTTTAATTTAGCACCCTAACCCCCTCCCCTTTAGCTGTTAAAACAGCCAGATTGCCGGTTGAACCCTTGGATTTTCAAACCCTTTATAAAATGAATATGATTAAAGTAAAGCCCGTTTTTAAGGCCGTTCCAGCTATTTTGACCATCCTGCTTCTTTCCTTTGTTCCAGGAAAAAATGAAGTCCTGAAAGCAAAGAAAGCAGAAGCTGTTATTACAGGTACTGATCAAACAACGATGCCTGTAAACGGCACGATATTGTTTACTGAACGAAAAAATGGACAGGTTAAGATGGAGCTTAAGATCACTGTGCCCAACAAAGCCGGACAAACCGTTGCAGTTCACTTTCACGAGCACGGGGACTGCGGTGATGCTGGTAACAATGCACATGGTCATTGGAACCCTACGAATGCTAAACACGGACAATGGGGTTCAGCGGAATTTCACTCCGGTGACATCGGTAATGTGAAATTGAATGGGAAAGGAAAAGGAAAGATTACTATTACTTCAAACCGTTGGTCAATTGGGGGTGATGAGAAAACAAATATTCTCAATCGCGCAGTGATCGTACACGGTGGCGTTGACGATTATACCACGCAACCCACCGGAAACTCGGGACCAAGAATTGGTTGTGGAGTAATTTCTATGAAGAATTAACCTACTTATGTTAACCAACTGAGAGGAGAGGCAACCCGCCTCTCTTTTTTTTGCATGCTAACCACTGTCATTTTTAATCGCATTATTTTATCGCTTAATACCTAAATCACTTATAAACCAACGCTGTTTCATTCTTAGAGCAATTGGGAAACAGAGGGAACACTAAATTTTAAGCGCCTCTGTGTTTCCTCACTGTGTTCCTCTGTGTACTTTGCGATTAACCTTAGGTGATACACCCATTTAACCGCAATGGAACGCAAAGGAACACAGCGAGGAAAAACAGAGGTTGAGGATTAAAAAAGCAATAGCCATCGCTTTATCTCTATGATGGCAAGTGAAATACAGTAATGCCATTAAAATTGGCAGCTGTGTTCTCCGTGACCAGGCCCAACCTGGATGGTCCAAACTCATGGGGTATACGCAAAAGTTCCTTTCCGTCTACAAGGAAAATAATTTCTTTGGCAAGCTTAACCGCCCGGAGGTTATACCCTTTTTTTATTTTCTCTTTAACGCTGCAGGTATAAACATAAAAGTTCCGGTCTTCAGGCTGACGGTTAACAAACTTTAGCCCGTCTGCGTTTAAGGGAGGGAAGCCTAACCTGATATATCCGGCATGGGCAGATGGCATGATCCTGTAATCCTTTAAAGGAAACCAACTATTTCCCTGCCGATAAAAAATATCAACTTTTTCCTGCATGTTTTCTATCAGCATATCCGGATTGCCATGCGGGGTTTTGTTCAGGATAATTTCACTCAAGGTAGATGTGTATGGAAGGGTAAAATGTTTTTCAATAAAATCTGTCTCAGTCATATTCGCGTAAAGCAACCTTTCCGCTTCAAGCGGAACTTCCTGACGCCTCAGGGCGCTTCCGTTCATCATCCCGGTAATTACCAACTGCTGACTTGTGTAATCTATAGATGCACGTAGATAATTTTTCTCATCAACGTACACAGGATAGATGCCGGCTGAGCCGGACAAAGAGTCATTCTCTACTTGTACAGTGATTTCATATTGATCCAGCAGATCTCCTTTAAACGCTGCATGTACCCCCTTTGCTTTTTCCAATTGCTGCAGTCCTTTACTACCCGTCCTCCACTTGCCAGCTTGATGGGTGGGAATCGTAATATTATTCCAACCTGTTATGGTGGAATCAAATTCATCCCAACCCATAGTGTATAAGATCCCATCAAAAGTCACGCTTCCATTCGCATACAAGCCGGGCAAAGCGCGACCGGACCAATCCTTTTTTTCTGGTAAATTCATCGGCACAGGGAGATCATCGAGATAAATTTGAAAAGCAGTGCCATTTTTATACACGGAGATTTTATGGTAAACATGCAGGTCAAAAGAATCAGGTAATGCCAGTTTAACCGTCTTTATCATTCTTCCATCTACCTCCTGCCAGCTAAGCGAATTTCTGGTCGCATCCACAAAAACCTTAACGTATTTTTTTTCGCTGAAAGAAAAGGTCACACCTGCCTGCCTGGCAGCAGAATCTAATTTAAAGTTAGCCTCAAAAAGGAAATAGGAACTCGCCGAAGCGGGGATTTGCGCATGTGCCTCAATGTTATCTTGTTGAAGGAATGCCTCATCCCTCACCTGCCAGAAGCCACCTTGCTTTTTCCATTGCTTCCTGCCCGAGTCCAGCGTATCGTTAAAAACATCCTGGAAACTCGGTTTCGCCGGAGGTGGAAAATACCCGGCGGTTTTAACAGATGTGATAGGATCGGCATGCATCGTTTTATTGAAAAAATGAATCCTGTTGATGTATTGTCCTCTTTGTTCAGCATTCTTGTTCGCCATGTAAATCATCCACCATTCAAAACCATTCGGACCTTTTAATATATTAGGCTGGCCCGGGGAAAACAAAATGTCATCTGGCTGAGCCGCCCCATAGTCAAAGAGCGCCAGGTCCAGAAAGCCAGACCTTCTTCCCCGCTTGCTATGAATAGCAATAATATTCTCACCCTCCTTCAGCAAAAGTTTGATTGAATCCGCGAGTATGGAATGATAGCGGCGTCCTTTGCCTGAATATACCATCACACCATTCAGGTACACCTCCGTATCACCATCATGGTTGATGCGTAAAACAAGGTTTCCTATTTCGCTTTTTTGTGCCGTGAATGTCTTGCGCAGCCATATATCGTCCGATTGCCAGTTTGTTCGCGTGATACGCGTTGTTGAATTCCTGGTCACTTCTGATCCAAACCCGGGCCTGCCCTTCAACCAGTTGTTTGTTGAAAACTCCATTGAAGCCCAGTTGGAAGAAGGCAGGCTGGTGATGAAAAAAAAGCTGTCCCTCGCTGCCTGGTTATATCTTAAAAGGTTCGGGTACGCGCTTTCCACAGCAGGCTGATTGGAGGCAACTAACGGGTATGGGTACTTGCTGCCATGGTGAAAGCCCAGCGGGTGGTTTGCCTCTGCTACTCCCAGCGCATAATTTCCATATGCAGGTGAAGTATGGTTGGCGTTATACATCAGGTAATAGCGGTTCCTGTATTTGATTACCCAGGGTCCTTCTTCCACCCTGTTGTCTGCCGTTTCCCAGGTGTTTGGAAGGGAAGAAAACAGGTATACCGCCGGGCCGTCAAAGGTAGCAGGGTCGTTCATAGGTCTCGCCCATATCGTGTTCCCATCTGTGAACTTCACATAGTAGAGGTAAAGTTTTCCATCATCATCAATAAAAAGTTTGGGATCTATCCGGTTTTCCAGCCAGTTCTTTTTATCTGGCTCTATGTATGGCCCCAGCACATGCCTGGCGGTAGCGTGTCCTATATGCACGATATTTTTGTTCGCCCCCCAATAATTTACAGACCAGTAGAGGTGAAAATTTCCATTCAGATAGACCATATCATTAGCATGGATCTGCTCATCGCCTACCCCGAAAGCCGTTGCCCATTCATTCTGCATGGAGAAAACGTGCACGGGGCCTTTCCATTGAACAAGGTCCTGGGAGCGAAAAAGATTCCCCCTTGTGAAAACACCGCCAATAAAATACTCGCCATTGTACCTCATCACGCCTGCATCGGCAACACCGGGCAATACGGGGTTATTGATTGGAGAGTGTAATTGCGCGTGCGCTGGAAAGAAAAGAATTGATAGGACGAGGTATAAGAATGATGACCTGGTATTGCGTGCGGAGGTTCTTTTCAAAGGAGCTGGCAATAAGAAACTAAAAATGGCATGCATGCAGTTGTGCTTGTGATTGAACGGAATGGAACGGATGTAAATAAAAATAACGAATCTAACTTTCCTGCCATTAAAAATACCGGACCTTCATCACCAAAGCGCTTTTGAGTAATCCTGCACTAAAACTTTTGAACCACGGTGATAGGAAGGCACAGTGAGACACAATGAGTTCGCCGTGTCTCACTCCGTGGTTCAAATCATTCAAAGTGAGACACTACTACTACTTTGCTATTCTACTTATCAATGAAATAATTTTGTTATTGACTTTTGATATCGCTGGCTTCGACTTCTTCTTTAATGGCTTGAAGAATAAAATCAAAGCCATCTGCTATATCGCCCTCCCTACCCGCTTTTATAACAAAGGATTTGGAAGGAGATGAACTCATGTTCAGCCTTTTTAGTTGATTGGGGTCAACCATCAGTGTATAGTTTCCAGGAGACAAACCCAGGTAACTGAAATATCCATCAGGCTCTGTGAGCGTTTTGGCAACAAGTTTATTGGACTGATCATAAATGCCCACGATCAGCCTGCCCTCCCCCTTTATCCCGTTCTGCCGTTGTATGGAAACCGTTCCGGCCACTTCGCCCACAATGTTTACCGGGATCTCAATCAGCAACACCCGGTTTGGTTGTGCGACCACGCTGAGGGTTCTCTTCCGGATCTGCCACGCGATATTATCGAAGCTATTGCTGCTTAATTCAATAAAATATTTCGTGTAGGGTTCCAGGCCAACTATCCTGATGGTGCTGTCTTTGTTCACGCTTTGAATGTTTCTTCCATTGATATGAAGGTCTGGTCCAATTACTTTGGGTTCACCTTCGTCGCGTTTGCCATTCCAGTTGAGATCAAGGAAGGTGAGAATTAATGCACCCGCGCGGCCCAGATTGTTTTCTTTATTTGCTTCGAGGTACTGGGTAGCGCTTTCATAAATAAAGCTACCCCGGGCTGACTGGTTAAATGTAGTCGTTTTATTTGACTGCCGTACTGAAAAATTCCCCTGCGCAAAAGAAAAATTATACCTCACTCCCACCCCAAAGCTGGTCAGTCGGCTGACGAAACTATTTTCAAAGGAAAGGTTGAGATATACTCTTCCTTTTAGTGTCTTTTCCATTTCCGCTTTCACCATATTTACCCGGCTGCTGCTGTATTCATATTGTACCTGCGGCATGAACCGGATATTACCAGGTAAGCGGAAGAACAGGGAAAGATTGGTATAAAAAAACGGTTTAATATTATTCTGGTATTGAATAAAGGTTCGCAGGTTAGAATTCACTCCATAGATAATACTTGATAACAGGAACTCCGCATTTGTAAATTTGCTTTTTGGAAGCATAAACTGGTTGACGGAAAGCCTTGAAAATGTAGTGAAATTTTTTCTCCGGTAAGGAAATGATATAATAATGCGATTAAAAATGACAGTGGTTAGCATGCAAAAAAAAGAGAGGCGGG
>JGI24806J26614_1000300_pt1 | contig 13958 bp, 17 predicted proteins | sample Kansoi200umMDA_FD_26614 | JGI IMG/M metagenome (IMG submission 26614)
CGATGACGACCTGGACATGCGCAAGCGGACGATAGGCAAATCTCCGCATCTACAGTTCGACTAAGAAAGAATGTAGACGTTAGAGAAAGCGAGCTTGTGTTTTGTAACGTAGCCGGTGAGCCGCTTGACCGTACCATGATCGGGCGCGAGGTGTTAAGGCCAGCGATCGAGAGAGCCGGAATCGAAAAGAAGATTACACCGCACTCGCTTCGCCATACCTATGCCAGCACTTTGATCATGCTGGGCAGAGACGTTGCACAGGTGTCGAAGTATCTCGGACATTCCGATGTCTATGTCACCATGGCAATCTATACGCACTTCGTAGAGCGCAAGCACGACACCATGGACGATTTGGAGCAGTTAGTGCAGTTGAGTTGAGGGCAACACGATTGAGTCAAATCTATAAGGCACGCCAAGGCACAGATTTGCTTAAGAAAGGAAAACACGGTAAGGCTAACTAGTTGATATCGCTCTATGCGAAAGTGGCGGAATTGGTAGACGCGCAGGATTCAGGATCCTGTGGGGTAACACCCGTAGGGGTTCGACTCCCCTCTTTCGCACCAGATAAAATTTAGCACACAAGCCTCGCTTTCTCTAACGTCTACATTCTTTCTTAGTCGAACTGTAGATGCGGAGATTTGCCTATCGTCCGCTTGCGCATGTCCAGGTCGTCATCGATGGGCGATGGAGCAGATTGAGCTAATTCTCGATGCCAAAAAAACCAACGGTCCGTTTGATTACTCGGTAGAATGACGCAGTGAAAACGATGAAACCATCGAGGAGTTTTTGGCTGATAGTTCTTTTGACTTTAGCAGCGAGCGCATGCTCCAAAGAATCAGAGCAGCCGGGTCAAAGTCCAGACTGGAAAAGAGGCAGGGCCGTTTACGTTGCCAACTGTGTTGCATGTCATAACAGCGATCCGTCAAAAGATGGCCCCATCGGCCCCGCCCTCAAGGGTTCACCGCCAGAATTGATTGAATCTCGAGTTCTACGCACACAATACCCCCCCGGATATAAACCCAAACGAAATACCCAGGTCATGCCCACTTTCCCGTTCCTCAAAAGCGAGATTCCCTATCTCGTCGTCTACCTGCGTTGACAGGTTACCTTAAAAGACCGAGCGCCAAAACAAAGAAGATTCCCGTCAGCAAGAAACCCACCCACAGAGCGCCGGCAACGGAGTCCAAGGGTTTCTTGGTAGCGCCTTGGGTTCCGACCAAAGCGTTATACTCCACCGCAGCGATAATAATAAGAGTGATCAACCAGAAAAGACCTTGGGCGGCTGATGGTCCCACCAATCCGGGATAATGCATCGCGGCCCCCATGAAAAAGAGCATAGGGATGGAGAACACCGTATTGGTCCTCGACGTGAGCCCGGCGCGCCGCCCCGCACCCGCGGCAGCAGGTAATGGCTGCCCTCCCTGCGCTGCTTGATTCGCCGATGCGATGACGATCTGTTGATTTGGCCAAATCACAAGCCAGACGTTTAAAAACATAATGGTTCCCAGCAAACCGCCCAGGTTAATCGTAACGCCATATTGAGAACTGAAAAAGGCTTCTCTTCCCATCTGGTGCAAGCGGATTAAATACATCAAAAGACCCGCGAGAAAAGTCACCATGGCACCCCAGCGAAACCACCATAGTGCGCGCGGTACAAGTTTCTGGATCACTCCCGTTCTTACGGGCGCTTCCGTTTCGGCGAAGAACGGAGTCTGGACGAAATTGAAATAGTACAGAATTCCAATCCACGTAATACCCGCCAAGAAATGAATCCACCGAAGAAAAAAATGAAGGACTTCCATAGCTCTCCCCTCCTTCTACCTCTGACGATATATCAAAGGGATTAAACGGTTAACGATTTGGCTTTTTATATATTAGTGGATGCTCATTTTTGTCAAGGAAAAAACACGCGTCTGTTGCGCTGGGGCGATTCGAAATGGTCGATTAGGATTTATAATATTAACCACCACAACCCTTGCGCTACAGCGCTTGAAGATAAGCTTGACCTGACTATAGAACTATGCCATTTTGCGTGCTATCTTTTGTCTCGGCTTCATGGAGTGCTTCTGATTCGTGAAACAAAAAGTAAGGCCGTGAAACCTATCGTCGCTGCAGCTCCTGAAACTCGCCGCCGAATCCCCTCACTCGAGGGCGCGAGCGATCCTTTCAGCTTCGTCACCGATGAACTGCAACTTGTCGAGGAGAACTTGCTTCGCGCTATCCGCTCGCGCGAACAAACACTCACAGATATTGCGGGCCATTTGATTTGCGGCGGCGGCAAAAGAGTTCGGCCCATGGTGACTCTTTTGGCTTTTCTTGCTTTCGGTGGAAAAAGAACACAGGACATCGTCGATATCGCGACCGCAATAGAGCTCATTCACACCGCGACATTGCTCCACGACGACATCATTGACCGGGCGGACACCCGGCGCGGCAAAGAGTCTGCCTACAGGAAATTCGGACTCAAAAACACGTTAGTAGCGGGCGATTTTCTTTTCATCAAAGCGTTTGAGTTCGCGGGAAAATTCGATGAGACCGTTGTCGAATGGACAGCGGATGCCTGCGCGCTTCTCACTGAGGGGGAAACACTTCAAGGTTACTTCAATCGTAATCGTACCGTCACTCTGGACGACTATGTCGAAATCGCAAAACGCAAAACCGCCTGCCTATTTGAAACAGGCGCCAAAGTGGGAGCTTATCTGGCCGGCGCCAATTCCGCATCGGTGGAAGAAACCCATCGCTACGGCCTCAACATGGGTATCGCCTTTCAAATGGTTGATGATATTCTCGATGTTGTAGGCCAGATCGAGCTCCTCGGAAAGCCGACTGGCATGGATTTGCGAGACGGCAATCCTTCGCTGCCAATCATCTTAGCGCTCAAAGCAGAGCAGACCGCCGTTTGTGAAGCCTTTCAGACCGCGCAACCTACAGAAACACTCGTTGCCGCCGCCCTTAATGCCATCAAATCGGGGCCCATTATCCAAGAGGCCAAATCCATATCTCGGGGATATGCTGAAGAAGCGCTCAAGTCAATCAGGAAGTTTCCTCCTTCCCTCTACCGCAACGGGCTCAAGACCCTCGTCCAATTGATTATCGATCGAGACTTTTGAGTCTTTACAACACGGCAATTATCCTTCACGTGTTCTTTCAATTTGAACACCGGTGATGTCATCCCTCGACAATCCACGCGATCGCGCGATTCAAGCAATGTTCGACAGGATCGCCAGGCGCTATGATATCCTGAATCGCATTATCAGTTTTCGCCTGGACAACACGTGGAGAAGCAAAGCTATAAAAGAGGTTCTAAGAAGCGGCGATCAGTTCATCTTGGATCTAGGCGCCGGGACGGGTGATCTCACTTTCACCGCAGCCAAGAAGATCAACGATGGTGGCCGAATCGTTGGACTGGATTTTTCCCTAGAGATGTTAAAGCTAGCACGGTCAAAGCAAAGCAGCGCGAAAAATGGTGAGAAGACGTGTTTTATCCAGGGCAGCGCAACGTTTTCTCCGTTCAAGGACTGCGCCTTCGATGGGGTCATGACCGCGTTTGTATTGCGCAATGTGTCCGACCTCTCTCTGTTCTTTGCTCACGCGTTCAGAGTCCTAAAGAACGGCGGAAGATTCGTGTCTTTGGATATGTTTCCACCAAGGAAGACCTGGTTTTCAGCGTTTTACTCGCTGTACTTCTACCGCTTAGTCCCATGGATCGGCGGACTCCTCGCCCATGATCGCGTCGCGTACCGATATCTGGCCGAATCGGTCGAGAATTTTCATCCGCCGGAGAGAGTTGCGGAGCTTCTCGAACAAGCGGGCTTCAAGCAAATAACTATTCGAAAGTTTCTCAACGGGGCAGTTTGTATGCACGTGGCCGAAAAAACCAGCGCATAGCCACGTACATCGTAGATCATGCGGACTTTTTCCAGCAGTTTTCTCCTGTTTTTCTATCAGATCGCATTGGGAGGTCTCTTCGGACTGTCAGCCACGCCCTTTCACGAACTCGAGAGAGCGTTCTACAAATCGACGGCCGGTGTTTTGTTTGTAATAGCTGTACTGGGGTTCTGGGGAAAGAGCCACCTGTATTGGCAGAACATCTCCGTCGAAAATAGCTTTGCGACTGTCGCCGAGATTTTATTTCACGGCTTGTTTGTGATTTCTTTCGCCGCCTATATGATCTCTCTCTGGGGTGAAAACCAGGAATTCAGGGCGCGGAGTTTTGCATCTTGCGTGCTCTGCGGCACGACCGGACTGATTTTCAGCGCTCACGGTTTTTACCAAGCTCCTTTCTGGTCCCTCGAAACTTTCGTTTACCCCATTGCCTTCTTTTTGTCCGCTCTACTCCTTGGAACGGTCACCGTGGGTATGCTACTTGGACATTGGTACCTCATTGATACGGGTCAGTGCCTTGATCCATTTATCCGCATATACAAATTTTTCGTCGTCGCATTGGTCGTGCAAACGATCTTTCTGCTCATATCGCTGATCGTACTTTATAACTTCGGTGTTTCCGAAACCGTTATCGGCCTAGAACGTTTGTGGACGGATCATCATACGCTCTTCCTCACACGACTCATCTCAGGCCAAGTCGCTCCCTTGATCTTGTCCTGGATGATCTGGCGAACACTGATGATCCCGCACACCATGGCCGCGACGGGTCTGTTTTACATCGCCCTACTAGGCGTCTTCGTTGGAGAAATTTTAGGAAAGCAGATCTTGGCGCTGACCTCGCTACCGTTCTAACCGTAGCAACTAGTCAGCCAATCGATCGAGGATACGTCTTAATCTTTGTAATCCGCAAGCCGCCCGAAGTCCATCCGAGATCATAGCCAATCCGTTCCCCTTCCCGGAGATCGAGGGGCGTCTTTGCCTCACCGGAAAGAATGACCAGATCATATGAGAAACGAACTTCTCGCCCGCTCTCTGTCCGAACCACTCCCATATTGTTAGATGGGAAGAGCTTAACTATCACACCGTGGTGGTAGTAATCCTCTCCGAGGGGCGGTGTCGGATTATCTTGACTATCACTGATGATCATAGCTTAACATTCCGGGAAAACACTAACGCATCAATGGCTTTTGTCTCGCTATTCGCCCCTGCAGTTCCATCAAGCCATCCAGAACCGCCTCGGGTCGCGGAGGACATCCAGGGACGTACACGTCGACGGGAATGATACGATCAATTCCCTGAACCGTCGCATAGTTATCATAAAAGCCACCGCTCGCGGCACAAGCACCAAACGCCATCACCCACTTGGGCTCAGACATTTGCTCGTACACACGCTTCAAGACCGGGGAAAGTTTGTGATTTACCGTCCCTATAACCATCAATAGGTCAGCCTGTCTCGGGCTGAAGCGCGGCAATAGCGCGCCGAAACGGTCGATATCGTACGGAGACATGGATAGAGACATGTATTCCATCGCGCAGCAAGCGGTCGCAAAAGGGTACGGAAACAGTGAATACTTCCGCGCCCAACCAACAGCCTTGTCCAAACGAGTCAGCACAACAGAATCTGCCAGGAGTTTCTCTGGACCCATTTTTGATTCAACTGAGTAGTTCTCGGGTTGCATGACTTCCCGCCCCGCGCGGTTAGAACTTACGATACTACTTCCCCCTCAGCTAAACAATAATCGGCCGGCTGCTGTCAAAACGTCAGCAGCAGCCGCCCGCAGGCAACAAAGTCAAAGCTTTACCACGTTTATTGCCTGCGGCCCCTTTTCTCCCTGTGCGATTTCAAATTCTACCGATTGACCTTCGTTCAAGGTTTTGAATCCGTCCCCTTGGATCGCTGTGTAGTGAACAAAAACATCACCACCGCCCTCTTTCTCGATAAAACCATATCCCTTGGAGTTGTTAAACCATTTTACTTTTCCTGTTGCCATTGCTTAGAACCTCCTGTCCACGTCGCTTCAACTCCGATGCAAACTCGAATCCCGCAGTCGTGCTCCCGCGAGCCCTGGTGACGCACACTCTCGCCGCGCAATTCCGGTGACAGCCCGGAAATCGACCAACGACTCAAGTTTTTGAATTCGATGCAAGTTTGGACGATCCTTTCTGTAGGGACGGACATTAGATAAAGCCGAGTATTGTTGTCAAGACAAAATTTTTCTGTCGCTCCATCGGTATTCTGCGGTACGTGTGGCGCCTGGGATAACGATGGCACCTCGCAGGGCTGTGCATCTCTATCCGCGACTATCGCGTTCGTCGATCGAGAAGCTCATTATTGATGGCAATGGGTCTGACGAGCGTTGGTAAATGGTCGGTTGCTCTGGAAAGCGATTATCTCCTCGTATGCTCCCGCGATGCCCTTCAAAGCCTCTAATTGGCCGCATTATCAAAAGCGCCTGGGTTTGATATTTCAGTCAGCTGGGGTGCCCAAAGACATTTGCCTATTCTTTGAGCAACCCCTAACCGTTTGAATCCAATAGTAAAATTCAATCAGAGCTGTCATTTACTGAACGAAAACGATTTCATATTGACTTCGTGTGTTTTTTTCATTATAAATGGCTTAGTTAGCGTTTGGATGATCGGGTAATACCTTGTTTTCAGAGAGGTTCTTTTGCGTTAGCGGTGAGTGACCTAAAAGGCGACCGGATGGCCATTTACACTGAAATCACGAAAAAGGATGCGACGAAGATCGTCGAAGAGTTCACTCTGGGTGACCTCGTGTCCTGTTCTGGAATCAAGAATGGTTCGGTCAATACTCACTACCTGCTGGAAACCAAACGGGGGCGATTTTTCGCTAAGATCGACGAAGTCAAAAGCGAACTTGAAGTAAAACAGGAGTTGGATCTGCTGTTTCACCTCAGGAAACAGGGTTTCCCTTGTCTGCAGCCGCTAAAAACAAAAACGGGAAGGTATTATATTGAGTTCAGGGGTAAATGCCTCACTATTAGTCGCCATCTGGACGGAATCGAACTCCCAATCGAGTCTCTTACCGGGAGCCACTTAGGAATTCTCGGCCACACATTGGCCAACCTACATCTAATCGGAAGAAGCTACAAAAAAGGCATCGATAATCGCTTTGGATTCAGCAGAATCGTGGCAATCTATCGGGAGGTACGCCGGCAGCTTCCGTCTCACTTGAGAAACATTGTTCGGGTCTTGGATGATGAGTTCTCCTACCTCGAGAATTACCTCGACAACAACCTGCCTAAAGGAATTATCCATGGAGATTTTTTCCCAGATAATGTGAAGTTCAAAGGCAGCCGGTTGGTGGGGGTGATGGACTTTGAAGCCGCATGCAGGGGTAAGCTCATCTACGACCTAGCCACGGCGGTTAATGCCCTCTGTTTCGTTGACCAGCGTTACCGCATTGATCGTTTCGAAGCATTGATTTCCGGCTATGAAAGTCTCCGACCTCTCTCTCTTCCGGAGTGGGACTCGTTTCCCAATGAGCTACGTTTTTCCGCCTTGCGGTTCACGGTCACGCGGATTAAGGACTTCTATCTCAGAAAAACAGATGACAGCCAACGGGTCTACAAAGACTTCAAAGAGTTTTACGATCGGCTGTTGGTGCTTAGGCGGGAAAAGAGTGGCGGCATGGAAGACATACTACTTGCTATGGCAACCGGGTATGATTACCGCAAATACCAGAAATCGAAGCCTTCCAAATAGCCATGTAACCGACCAAAGTTAGGTATTTCACGACCCTGCATTATCGGTTCTGCTTAAGCCACTCAGCGTGCTCATTTTCTTCTGAGCATCGCGACGGATAAGACGAATCAGGGACCATAGCATCAGCAGGACCCCGCAAAGAAACAAGGTTCGTCCGCCCGTCAAAACGACATAAAAGAAATTAAGTTTCACCCTCGCCGCGTTGTATTTTTCCCTGTCCTCGTTGATGCGGCGAAGCACCTCTTCGTTTTTCTGATGATCGAGCTCCTGAAAGCTCCTGTACGATTCTTCTAAGCCAGTTTGTTCAGTTCGGTGTAACAGGTTCTGATATTTAGTTGTCTCAACTGCGCCCACTATCCAGTTTCCAATTCCTAGTACGAAACAGACAATCCCTGACATGAGTAGATAACTCGAATAGATGTCGCGTGCCTTCATTTCACTACTCGTGTAGCAGAATTCCCGGTTAGGGTCAATTTTGCTTAGCTTGACACACCGCGCCTACTGCGGTACGGTCACGTTCAGTAGTATCTGGACACCTTATCCAGAGTGGTGGAGGGAGCGGCCCTTCGAAGCCACAGCAGCCGGTTCCGGAAAACGGAATGCTGGTGCTAATTCCTGCCTCCCCGTAACTCGGGGGGAAAAGATAAGGTGAGGTCGAGCCTCTTCTTATCTTTGAGCTAGGAAGAGGTTTTTTTTTGCGGAAGTGAACTTTGAATACTCGCCTTACAACCGACCAAATCGAGCGCTACAGCAGGCAGATTATGATCCCCGATCTCGGCGGTAAGGGACAGATCCGGCTCCGGCAAGCTCGAGTTCTAATAATAGGGGCTGGTGGCCTAGGCTCACCGGCTGCCCTCTACTTAGGAGCTGCAGGCGTCGGGACTCTCGGCCTAGTTGATCCTGATCGGGTGGAATTGTCGAATCTACAGCGCCAAATCCTCCACACCACGCTTGACCTCAGCCACCAGAAGGTAGAATCAGCCAAGGATAAAATCAGCAAACTCAACCCTGACGTGGAAGTCGTCATCTATCCCGTTCGGCTTGAGGAAAACAACGCCGCCACCATCTTTTCCGGTTATGATTTTATCGTTGACGGCAGTGACAATTTTCCCACCAAATTTTTGGTTAACGATATCGCCGTGAGTATGGAGATTGCTTTTTCTCACGCTGGAATCGTCCGGCTGCAAGGACAAACGATGACAGTCGTGCCTCGGAAAAGTGCCTGCTATCGTTGTCTCTTCAGAGAGCCACCTCCTCCCGAAGAAATATTGAATTGCCAGCAAGCCGGTATACTCGGAGCCGTTGCAGGGACCGTGGGTTCGATCCAGGCAACCGAAGCGATCAAGTATCTTACCGGCTTTGAGGAAGGATTGCTGACAGATCGATTGCTGACGTACGACGCAAAATCCATGACGTTTCACATGGTAGACGTAAACCGAGACGTTCATTGCACGGCCTGTGGTGTAGAACGAGTCGCAGCGTCGAGTCTTTCTTCAAGCACCTAAACTCAAACAACGAAAGGGACAACCATGAGCTTCGTCAGAGGGCTTCAGTGCAGAGAATGCGGACAGGAATATCCAAAAGAGCCGCTTCACGTGTGCGAAACTTGCTTCGGCCCTTTGGAAATTGTCTATGATTATGACGCCATAAAAAAATCCATCGGCCGTGAAAAAATCGCGTCCCGTGACAAAAACCTGTGGCGCTATCGCGAATTACTTCCCATCGATGGAGAACCGCAGGCGGGTCTCTATTCGGGTTTTACCCCTCTCGTCCGTGCCCGGAGGCTCGGCGAAGCATTGGGCGTCAAAGAACTCTACATCAAAGACGATTCAGTGAATCACCCCACCTTTTCATACAAAGATCGCGTTGTTGCCGTGGCGATATCAAAAGCCATCGAGTTCGGATTCGACACCGTGTCCTGCGCGTCGACTGGAAATCTCGCCAATGCAGTCGCGGCGCACGCGGCGAGAGCTGGATTGAACTGCTATGTTTTTATCCCCGACGGGCTGGAACAAGGGAAGATCATTGGTTCCGCCATTTACGGACCAAAGACCGTCGCGATCAAAGGCAACTACGATGACGTGAATCGACTCTGCAGTGAGATCGGCGACAAATACGGTTGGGCCTTTGTCAACGTCAATTTGAGACCCTACTACTCCGAAGGCGCCAAGACCCATGGCTTCGAGGTGGCGGAGCAGCTCGGTTGGAAGCTACCCCGACACATCGTCGTTGCATCCGCCGGTGGGACGATCCTGCCCAAGCTCTCGAAGTCTTTCAAAGAACTCGTCAAAGTCGGTCTGGTTGAAGACACCGGCTACAAGATCTATTCTGCTCAAGCCGCCGGCTGCGCCCCGATTATCAACGCGCTACAGAAAGGAACTGACTTGATCAGTCCGGTAAAGCCAAACACAATCGCGAGCTCCATCGCAATTGGAAATCCGGCTGATGGCTATTATGTCCTTCAAGCTGTGCGGGAATCGGGCGGATGGGGCGAAAGCGTAACCGACGAGGAAATTCTTGAAGCTATCCACCTCTTGGCTCAAACCGAGGGAATATTTACCGAGCCTGCCGGGGGGACCGAAGTGGCTGTAACCAAGAAGCTCATCCAAAACGGCAAAATTCCCCGGGAGGAGTCTATCGTCATCAGCATCACCGGCAACGGCTACAAAACTCTGGAAGCTGTTGCCGGCAGCGTCGAAAAGCCATTGACGATCACGGCAACTCTGGAAGACTTCGATGCACTTTACCAACAGCTTAATCCGACGGTGACAGCAAAAGCCGCAAGCGGTTAAAATTCACTGGTCTATCGAGTGGCTGTGTCAGCATCGCTCCATTTCTTGCAAGGATCGTGGCAAGAGTCTATCTTAGCTAGTAAGGTATCACCAATGTTTTTTCTATAGATCCGAAGGAGGTAGTTTTATGCCAGTGCGAGTTCGTGTCCCGACCCCGCTGAGAAAATTCACTCAGGGCGTCGATGAGGTTAGCGCGCAGGGCGCCAATGTTAAATCACTCGTGGAAGATCTCGAGAAGAATTTTCCCGGCATCAAGGAACGGATCTGCGATGAAACCGGAAAGATCCGCCGTTTCGTCAACGTTTACGTCAACGGCGATGACATCCGTTTTTTGCAGAACCTGGAAACCGCGCTAAAAGAGGGCGATAATATTTCTATCGTCCCGGCCATTGCCGGGGGCTGCTAATTTCTTACAGAGAGCGACGATGGCACGAGCCACACCTAATCTCCGATTGGTTTCGGTCCCGTCGGCGGAGCCCAAGAGAGCCGAATCCATCCTAGATCTGATCGGCGATACCCCTTTAATAGAACTCCGAAAGCTTCCGGCAGGGCTACCGGCCAGCGTGCGAATTTTTGCTAAATTGGAGGGATTCAATCCGGGAGGATCGGTTAAGGATCGAGCGGCGCTGCGGATGGTCCAAGAGGGCATCCGTACGGGAAGGCTTAGACCGGACAAGACAATTTTAGACTCTAGCTCGGGAAACACCGGGATCGCGCTTGCCCTGATCGGTCGCGTGCTCGGTTACCCGGTGGAGTTAGTTGTTCCGGAAAACGTGAGCAGGGAACGGAAGCAAATCATCCATGCTTACGGGGCAAAGATCGTCTATAGTGATCCTTTGGAAGGCTCCGATGGCGCCATTCGGCTATGCAGAAAAATCCTCCAAGAAAATCCCGATCGCTATTTCAAGCCGGATCAGTACTTTAATCCGATGAATCCTCAGGCTCATTATGAAACTACGGGTCCAGAGATCTATCGGCAAACACAGCAAAACATTACCCATTTCGTTGCGGGGATCGGCACCGGTGGAACCATCATGGGCACAGGCCGATATCTCAAGGAAAGGAATCCAAGCATTAAAATCATCGCCGTGGAACCCGACGATGCGCTCCATGGCCTCGAAGGCCTCAAGCACATGGCGAGTTCAATTGTCCCAGGCATTTACCACGAAGAAGAATTGGACGACAAGATCTCTGTTTCCACCGAAGACGCCTACGCGGTGGTTTATCGTTTGAGCCAAGAAGAGGGAATTTTAGTTGGTCAGTCGTCAGGCGCAGCCATGTTTGCGACTTTGAAGCTCGCACGCAAGCTTCACGACGCCACCCTAGTTACGGTATTCCCCGATTTCGGCGATAAATATCTCAGCACAAATCTCTGGGTCGGTTGGCGTGATCGGATGGCGGTGGGAAATCTAACATTCTCCATTTAGATCCGATGGAGAGCCCTGGTGCAGGTCAGGGCAAAACCTATTGAGCGGTCGCCGAAATAGATAAAACCAAGGCCCCGCCTTCGTGCGGAGGTCCTCCGAGTAGGAAATTTCCCCCATTATTCATGCGTACAGTGGTATCCACGACCGGTTTATCTCCGTGCTGCAAGCGCACTTTTAAGGCGACCTGTTTGTTCCGAAACTCCTGAGGCGTTACCGTTAGAGAACGTCCACCCGGAATCTCAAATACGGCGTTTCCTTGCCAAGCCACATTCTGTGTTTCCTCTTTAAGCAGTCGGTAAGAGCGATATTTCATCACCTTCAGCTGATTTTTCATCGTATTGAGTTTCGGGTCGATTTCATCGCTTTGATTGTTGGCCAAGATTGTCCCGATCTTGACGCGGACCGTCTGGGAATTATTTTCCGCGCCGTTTACCGAATAAGCCCCTGCGAGGCAAATCAGACAACTAAAAAGAAGGGCTCGTTTCAGTATTCTCCCCAGAAGACTCATCTTCACCTTCTTGATTTTGATACAACCAAATGACAGTTGTTTTTGTTTCGTCCTCACGCAGCAACGCAACGTTCCGTCCGTGAGCGTCAATCGATTCGACGGCCGCAAAGTTGTTGCGTTGCGACCCTAGCTTCCAAAATGAATCCAACGCGAACACACCGAGTAGAACAACGATTACCGCCGGGACAGTCCATGCAAGTCCCGGCGCGGCAATTGTAGACCGCCCCCATTCCATGATTTCTTCATGCCAACTCCGCTTTTTTGTAATCCGTTCTCGAACCCCAGCCCAGAACGGCTCGAAGGCGATCTGCGGTACATTGGACACCAAAAGGCTCTTCAGTGAGGACTGCAGTTTTTCCAATTGACGTCGCTCTCCGTCACACAGTGCGCAGCTTTCAAGGTGCAAGCGAATGATTTCGGCGTCAGATGCGCTTAACTGGCCGTCTAGCCATCCACTCAGCGACTCTCTTATTAGCTTACAGTCTCTCATAAGAACGCGCTTAACTTTTCCTGCAGCTTCTTTCTTGCGTAGTGAAGTCGGCTCATGACGGTTCCTTCAGAGCAGCCCAAAATTTCACCGATATCCTTATAGGAAAGACCCTCTACTGTTCTTAGTATGATGACGGCCTTGTGTTCGGGAGTCAAATCGTTTATCGCGGACACCAGTTTTTCTCTCAGCTCTCGATCGTGAACATCTGAAAATGGGTCCTTGGCAACTTCGTTTTGCTCCTCAAAGAGTCCATCCATTGTCTCGCGAAAATCCAGCGGATTTCTTTTCTGCCGTCGCTGCAAGTCAATCGCCATATTTACCGCGATTCGGTAAAGCCAGGTATAGAAGGAAGACCCGCCTTGAAAGCTCTTAATTTTTCGATAGGCTCGAAAAAAAGTCTCTTGCGCCACCTCTAGAGCATCCTCGCGGTTGCGAAGCAATCCGACGATCACAACATAAATTTTTTGGTGGTATCTTGAGACAAGTTCCTGGAAGGCATCTATCTCTCCAGCTTGACACTTCTGGACCAGCTCCCAGTCGCTTGACTCCACAATAGCCCTGCTTTTTAGACGTCTCCCGGCGAAGTTTTATTCAGCATTTATCGAGTTAACCAGCCGAGTTATTATAACAAACTTGAATTTTTCACGCATTTGTTTACAATTAGATTGATTTCCCTACACTTTTAGTCGGCAACTCTCGATAAAAGAGGACTCATTTATGATTGTTCGTTGTCCGAGTTGCAAGACCACTTACAAAGTCGCCGACGAGCTTGTGAAAGATGCGAAGCCGGCGTTCCGTTGTTCCCGGTGCAAGCATGCCTTCGAGCTTGAGTCGGCCGAGACGCCGGAGAGGTCTGTTGACAGTGCACATGCAGCCGCGAGCCCTTTCTCCAAATCCCAGCAAGAACGGGAATTGAGCTTTACTTTCGCTCCAAAGAAACAAGAAGACGGAGAAAACCGCAAGGAATCTATCCATTCGCCGAGACAAGATTTCGAATTTCCAGCCAGAAGTGCTGAAGACCAGTCTATGGGCAATGTTGAATCAACGGTCGATGAACCATTGGCTTCTCCTGAACCCGACCCTGGCATCGGAGCCGACCAAACCCCCGATTTTCCACCTCAGCTGTCGCC
>JGI24806J26614_1000301_pt1 | contig 13944 bp, 3 predicted proteins | sample Kansoi200umMDA_FD_26614 | JGI IMG/M metagenome (IMG submission 26614)
CAGGAATTCATAATCGCTGCCGGCGGGTAGCTGCTCGTGTTTTCTTATCGTAATACTTTCCTGCAAGGCCTGATCTGATTTACATTTAATGATTAACCATTGGCAGCACTGATGCCAAACGGCAAAGTACACTCGGCTTGTGTTGCTGAAACTTCTTCATCAGCCTGCACGATCTCGTGTTTTGAAGCTGGCATGGAAACAAGTATACTCCTGGCGGTGGATGCCGTAATCTCTTCCAACGTTTTATCGCGAATCACCTGGTCTTCTACTTTATGAGTAAGGATTACATCCGTAATGTAATCCACGTAATATCTTTCCTCGATGAAGTTGATCAAAACAAAGAATTATATAGGTCACTGCGCAACCCTGTTAGTGTAATAAAGAGTGTGGACGTAAAGACAATTTCCAAGTTCAAACACGCGCCAGGTTACACAATCGAAGACATCAAACCAGCCGAATTGGATAACGCTCTTCGCAGACCGATGTTCGTCACCCTGGAAATAACATACCTGGCGGATAGAGATGCTTTGCCCGAAGTACCGCTGACGATGCGGTTTGAAGACCTGCCGCTCACGATCTGGTTCAATTCTTCTTCCGACAGGAAAACGGTAAAGTCTATTGACGACATAAAAACAGCGATCAGTGATGCCAGCTCCGGAGGCATCATGCCGAAGTACCTTGAAAAAATAAAAAAAGCAGACCAGGTCATTGCAGAAACTTCCGCGACTTTACACGCACACAGGAATCTTGCAGAAGATTACTGCAGCATCAAGGCAATTGAAGTAGAAGACATCGCTATTTGTGCGGACATGGACGTAGAGCCATCCGCAGACATTGAGCGCATTTTGTCGGAAGCATTCTACCTGGTAGACCAATATTTCAGTACAGACTTAAAATTCTATTCCTTACAGGAATTACTTGATACAGGAAAAGCAGTAGATGATATTTTCGAAGGGCCTCCTTTGAAAAATGGTTTCATTGATGACACACAATTGCAAAGCACCAATCTTAAGCAGGTGCTGTTTGTCTCCGACATTGTGAACATACTCATGGACATCCCGGGGGTACGCTCTGTTAAGAATCTCGTGCTCTTGAAATATGACAAAGATGGGAATGTTGCGCAGCGGATGGAAAATGGCAAGCTGGTTTCGGAGATAGCATCCTGGGCGATGAACGTGACGTATAATCACCAGCCTCGTCTCTATATAGAAGCCTGCAAAATACTTGTATTCAAAAATGGCTTACCGTTTTTACCTGACAGGCTTGAATTGAATGATAGCTTCCTCGTTATAAAAGCAGCACATGCACAGCCGAAATATGCGGAAACAGACAACGACCTGGCTGTTCCCCAGGGAACTTATTATAACGTTACTGATTATTACCCGGTACAAAATTCACTGCCGGAAACTTATGGAGTGGGTGCGTTAGGACTTCCTTCCACCGCCACTACAAAACGAAAGTCACAGGCTAAGCAATTGAAGGCCTACCTCATGTTCTTTGAGCAATTGTTATACAATTATCTCCACCAGTTGGCGAATCTTAGCAAACTCTTCAGTTTAGATAAAACAGTTGAGCATACGTATTTCGGAGGGTTTATTTCGAATGAACTCATCAGCGGTCTGGACGATGTGCCAGGTGATGAAGGCATCTATAACAGCTTTAGCAAATCTAAACTTGAGCAGCTGCTGGAAACCAGCACTCCGAAAGATCCTGGATTTCTCGACAGGCGAAACCGCTTCCTTGATCATTTGTTAGCGAGGTTTGGTGAGCAGTTCAATGATTACGCGCTGATGCTTTATTCTTACACTGACGATAAAAGAAAAACAGATGAACAACTGATTCTTGATAAGATCGATTTTCTCCAGGCATACCCTTTTACGAGTGCAAACCGTGGGCGGGCGATGAATTACAAAGATCCTGCCCATGTGTGCACCATCGACAATATGGCGGGATTACAAAAAAGGATCGAGCTGCTGTTGAATGTTGATGACTTCGGCTACCTTAATTATTTTGAATTTTATGAAGAGAAGAATGCAGATGGAATTTGTTTGCCGAAATGGCGGCTGGTAGACGCTGCAGGAAACATTTACCTGACCCACACCGAGAATTATCCAACACTCTCACCGGATGATGCGAAACTCCAAATTGCAGAAGTATACGAAGCACTTACTAACGCAGGACGCTACACGACGGTGAAAGATAAAAAATGGACTCTTAGCCTTACAAATAAAACTGACCAGGTGATTGCCTTAGCCAGCCAGTTGTTTCCTACCAAAACTGCAGCTGTTGCTGAGAGAGATAAAATTATTGCATTTGGAGAACAGGTGAAGATGACAGAAAAGTTGTTTATAGTTGAGCATTTGTTGTTAAGGCCGCGAAATAAGAGAAATCCTGTTTTGTATTTTGAATTGTATGAGGAGAAAGACATAGATGGAAAATTTTTCGAACGTCGCTGGAGACTGATCGATGCATTGAGAAACATTTATCTCAGCAGCAGTACCAGGTATGTTGATCCGGAACTCGCTAAGGCAACAGCCGAAGCCCAGGATGAAATTGATGCTGTTTGTAATGTTATTCAAAGCACCGCCAACTACCAGATAAAAAAAGAAATCAAATGGGTTTTGAATTTACTCGATGCAAGCGGTGAAATAATTGCCACCAGGAAACAACATTTTGCTACAGAAGCAGCAGCGATCGCCGCGCGTGACGAGATTATTCATCTTGTTGGATATTTCGGTGCGGAGAGAAAGCCACTAAACCGCGACCAGTTATTGGCTACCGAAGAAATTCCGGTGGATGAATCCATTCCGGAAGGAGACCCATTATTGCCTGTCTGTCTGAATGCAGATTGTGAAGGCTGTGGTGATGAAGATCCATACTCTTTCCGGCTCACCGTGGTAATAAACGGCGAAGACGGTCCTGCGGGAACTGATATGGATTTCCGCCAGTTTGCCGAGCAAACCATTCGCCTCGAAACGCCGGCACACCTGGGCATTAAAATATGTTGGGTAAGAAAAAAAGACCTGCTTGTATTTGCCGAGGTCTATTGTGCCTGGCGAACAGAGTTCGCAAAGCCGGAACCGGATGCTGTAGAATTACATAACAGGCTGAAGGCATTGCTTGAATCATTTAAAGCTTTAAAAAATATTTATCCACCTGCGAGCTTGCACGATTGCGCAGATGGAAATGATGAGAACAGGGTTTTCCTCGGCCGCACTATTATATAATTATAAAAAAGATCGTTATGAGGTTCGATTATAACTATCCCGATTTCGTTCCTGACCAGGTACTCACCTCGGATCACCTGAACGATATGTTCGGATACCTGGACAACCAGGGCCGTATGACACGTTCTAACCTGAGCGGTATCGGTATCGTTTGCGGATTACAGGTAGAAGTCGCTGCGGATAGAAGCTCGATTACCATAACGAAAGGAGTAGGTGTTACTTCTGAAGGTTATCTCATCAGGATGGAAGAGGATGTAAAGTATGAAAACTACAATGCATACGACCCGGTAAAAGAAGTTTATTATGATCGCTTCGTAAATACAGCTGCTACACCGAAGACACAGCGTTTTCCATTGCTGGAACTAAAAGTAAAAGTGATCGGCAATACAGATACACCACTTACAGCGCTTACCAATTTCAACAATTATGTAGTGTTGCTTTTTGTGGAGTTACTCACTACACAAAGTAAGAACTGCGATCCCAACTCATGTGATGACAAAGGGAAGGAAGTAACGGCTACCATTAAGCCACTGATGTTTTCTAAAGGATTAACACCGCCGCTGGAGCAAAACCTGATCGGCAAAACGGGTAATCCTTTTGAGTTCAGTCCTTTTTATAGTTTACCGGAAATAAGAATGCCCAGGTATGACGTCGTGAATACGCAGCCCGCACAGACAGAAGACATACTCAATGTATACGTCAATATGCTGAGTGATGCGTTTCTCGATAAAGTGCAGGCTGCTTTAACCAAAGCACATGAAACCTTCAAAAATTTTCTGGGAACAAATGCTGCAAACCCTTTGTCGGATATAAAATCGAAGTTTAATTTTTTAAGAGGCATCTCAACGAGGAGCGAACTTTTATACCTGCAATATCATTACGATATTATTTCTGATTTGCTGGAAGCTTACCAGGAATTTCGAAAACTGGGAAATAGCATATTAAGCACCTGTTGCCCTGATGCCACTTTGTTTCCGCGCCATTTATTATTAGGTGAAGTAGCGCCTGCGGACACTATTGCCCGTCCATACCGGCATTATTTTATTTATTCGCCGCTATTTGAAAAGAGGAACCTTATTATGGAATTGAATTTCCTTTTTTCCAGGATGGTGAAGATGAAGAATAATATTGGCATCCCGCCATTTGTTGCTGCTGCATCAGCACCTTCTGCAGGAACCCGAATTACACCCAGCCGCCTGGGCAGTGGGCCGTTGTCAGCCAAAGCCATTCCTTATTATTACAAGGCGCCACAGCTTTATACTTCGTGGAGTTTTGATAAGACCCTTCGTGGCGTAGCGAATCAGAATCATTCTTATCATGCGCCTTTTACTTCTCCTGCCGAACCATTTCTTGCTACACCGCTGGCATTTGACCTGGAAGAATTTAATTTTTTCAGGGTAGAAGGACATATCGGGAAGAAGTATACGGATGTCATTTCAGACATTACCAGTTTAAAAACTCAGAATCGTTTGCCCATCGAGGTCATTGCGTTAAGCACCGGCGAACCGGATCTTAAAAAACTGGGTGATGGAAATATCAGTTGCAATGTCCGCGACCTTCAAACGAGTTATGAAATCATCAGGAGGGAATGGGAGGCAACGATTGGCAAAATGATTGAATACCTGCATGATGTAGAAAAAGAGGCCAGGCCTTTGTTCAACGAATATAGTGTGGGCGCTGATAAATATGGGGAATACCTGGTCTTGCTTCACAAAGGAAAAACATTCATGGTAACTGACCTGGAAGAATTCATTAGTAAAGCTGTTGATTTCATTGTGCCGGTGTACGAATTAATTGAGAAAGAAAGTTATGGGTTTAGAAATTTCCTGATTCAGCAGATTGAAGATGACCAGTTAAGTCAAAATCCGGAAAAACATCGGAGGGAGCTGGCTCTTGCGGAAGACCTTATCGATCATTTCGACGAAGTAGCGCTCACCTGTCTGAAAGGGGGATTCCGCGCCATCATCCAGCAGTTTAATAGCCGCATCAACGAGATATACAGCAACATTTTTTTCAAACCATTTGTGCAAAAGCATCCTGGCATACAGCACAAAGCCGGTGTGCCACCAGGCGGTACCTTTATCCTGGTCTATCATAACAAATCAAAAGCGAACCTGAAAGGGCAATTTAATATCCGGGCGGAGGTTACAACCGGTGCATCTATTTTTGTTGCCGGTACCGGTAGGGTAGTTAATACAAACACGAATGCTACTGTAATTTTCAACCAACTGAGTTGTTCGCTGGTAGCGAATAGCCTACCGGTGGTGCTCACTTTGCAGGTGACTTACCGCAGTATATTTTTTTTCCTGAGAACTGAAACGAAAGAGTTGACAATAAACGACCCTGGTGAATCACCCATTACTATGAATTTTCCAGACGGTCCCTCCATTCGGATCACCATCCAGGATAAAACCAATAGTGTTTTTAATTCGCTGAAAAATGGCGAGGTGATCGCAGACTTTTATCTGCCTTATATCTGCTCTTCCGATTGTACGCCGATCCAGTTTGTGATCCATGAAGCGGTTAACCTTGCGCCTTCAGCTAATGCAGGACCCGACCAAAACCTACAATTGCCGAAAAGCGAGACAACTCTTGATGGCAGCGCATCAAAGGACCCGGAAAACAGGCCTTTATCTTTTTCATGGCGTTTAATTAGTGCGCAGGCGAATGTAAATATTTCAGACAGTCAGGTAGCGAAACCGGTGGTATCAAATCTCGTAGAACCCGGTGAATATGTTTTTGAACTTACTGTGCGCGATGTAGAAGGCGTAGAAAGCAACACGGACCAGGTAACCGTTACCGTTATCGAGGCACCTGACCTGGCACCAACGGCTAACGCAGGAGAAGACCAGAGAGTATTGAAATCTGTAGCGTCTGTTGATTTGGTAGGAGTCGGCAGAGACCCGGAAAATAAACCGTTGACATTTTCCTGGACATTGGTGACCGGTCCTTCGCAGGTTGTATTTTCAAGCCCAACCGCGCAACAAACTACTGTTACCAATCTTACTGAGCTCGGAGCGCATCTATTCCGTTTTACTGTAAGTGATGGCCGGCAACAGGCAAGTGACGATGTTATCGTAACGGTAGCTCCTGACCCGGTGCTTGAACCGGTAGCTGATGCCGGCGGCCCTTACTCGGTGACGATTCCACGGACCTTTACAGAATTAAATGGAAGCGAATCAACGGAGCCCGCAGGCAAACCATTATCTTATGTTTGGGAAACACAGGATCCGCAGGTCAGCATTTTCAACTCGAAATCGGAAAGGCCCGTTGCTTTCAACCTAAGCGTTGCGAAAGATTATAAAGTATTGTTGAAAGTGTCAAATGAAAAAGGATTGTCTGATGATGATGACGCCCTTATTCGGGTTTCGGGAAAGAATCGCGATACTTGTATCTCCCTGGAAGAGATGATAGATGACTTCCTAAAGTTTACTTCCAATGATTCGGAAAATTTCAAAGCATTCAGAGAGGGTTATCCTTCCATTAAAGAAGTAGATGAATATTTCCAGTTGGCTAAGAAAAATAAAATCGGAACGCAGCCGATTTCTACCCAGCTTAATTTTTTCGCACAAACAGTATTTACCGTCAACATCAATGGTACTCAGAGCAGGGTCAATATCCTTGATGCTCTAAGCATCTGGATGCGACAGCTGATTGAACTTATTTTTTCAGCACCGGATTCGGAACCTGGTGAAGAAAAAAGCAGTACACGAACGATCGGCATGAGATTGTATAATATGATGTTGAACTTTGCCATGTATATGGGATGCATCCAGTCAAATCTCGTGGATACAAGTGTTAATACAACCAACCTGTTTGAACAAATACAGGAACAACTGCAAAAGTTGGATCAGGCTTTTGTGATGAAACTAGACAACAACCAGTTTATGGCGCTGCTGGCATTAAGAGACATGGTCAATGCTGAAATGAACCTTATCAGTATGAGAAACCAGGAGGCAGCAAAACCAATATATTTCCAGGTACTGAAAAATATCTTATCACACCTTGATGCTATTTTAAAAATGTAATGACTGGAAATAATATCATACGGCAACAGTACGTGCAGCTTGACTTTAATGGCAGTGCTTCAAGTCCGTTTGCTATTCAACAAACCTCATCTGCGTGGTGTCATGAGCGTTTGCTACCGGCCATTGGCAAAGCGTTGGAAAAATATGCAGCATATGATGAAGTGATCCGTATCAATCATATCAATATCGATATGGATGAGGGCAGCGATCCATTCAACCAGCTGCTCGCGGATAAAATTGCAACAAGTATTGATGAGCTTATACGTAGGAAGATAAGTGAATCCAATAAAGGGTCGAAAGAAGTGCTGAATAATCAAACGTCGGTTGTTGAGTCCTTGTTCTTTTTCCTGCAGCATGGATACCTGCCGTGGTGGAGCAGTATCAGGAGCATCCACGATTTCAATGAAGCATGGAGGGAACTGACGCAGGGATCTATGGAGCAGCATAGGCAGTCGTTAGGACGATTGCTTATGGATAATCAAATTTCATTGAGGTTTGTAACATCCTTGCATGCAGATGCATTTACAGAAATCATTTCACTCATTACAGGAATACCAGGACAAGCAATAAATAAATTCCTGGATAGGATCAGCTTGCTTGCTACAATTGTTGCTTCAACATCTTCCTGTGAAAATTTTATTGTTGAAGCAAGACAAGTCTACCTTAACGATTTAATACACGGAGTCAGCGAAGTAAAGGCAGCAAAACAAATAATCACCTTACTTGGTAAGAAGTATAAAGTTGCAGCAGCTGAAGTTGAAAAATACCTTGTGGAATATCCATTTTCACTTATGGATGAAGTAGCTGTTTTCATTGATGATAAAAAGTCTGATGATCCGCTTGATGAGGTACTGGAAGTCCCAGATGCGCCTGCATCAGATCTATTGAAGGAAGAAAAAAAGAGAACCATCCAAAACGATGAGACTGAGCTTCAGAAATATAAACAAAAAACAGAAGGCATTTATATTGATAATGCCGGGGTTGTATTGCTTGCTCCTTTCCTGCCAGCATTTTTCGAGACAGTTGGGCTGCAAGTCGATGGGATCATTGTCAATAAAGATCTTGCTGTAGCCGCATTACAGTGGCTTGTATCAGGTGACGAACAATATGCGCCGTTCCAACTGGTATTGCCGAAATTACTTTGCGGCTTGCAACCGGAAGATGTGGTGGTAATCTTTCCAGCCTTGCCTGAGATCATTAAGAAGGAAGGAATAAATCTACTGGAAGCAGTTATCAAACATTGGAGCGTTCTTGGCAATACATCGGTTGCCGGGTTGAGGGAAAGTTTTTTAACCAGGGATGGGAAGCTTAGTTTAAAAAGAGACGAATGGTGTTTACAAGTGGAACAAAAACCTTTTGACATGCTGCTTCAAAATTTGCCCTGGAACATCAGCATGATCCGCTTATCATGGATGCCGCAGCTGTTAAGAACGGAGTGGGTCAATTAATGGCTTCGCGTCACTTTGCGTATCCTTCGCGTTCTTTGCGGTAAACCCTTGGTGCAGCAACCAATTAACCGCAAAGGACGCGAAGGACGCAATGAGAAACGCAAAGTTATAATACAAAGAGAATTGTTTAAATCGGGTGATATATCGAAAACGCACGGTGCGGTTTTGCAATCAAAAAACGCACCCACTGCTTTCTTCCGGAAAGCAGGTGAGGAAAGTTTTTTTGGTCCGAAATCAACGTCTTCATTTTTCAGTCATCCCATCCAAACAAAACTTAATGTAAGCAGTCCAGACGACCCGCAGGAGAAAGAAGCAGATGCGGTAGCCGAGCGCGTAATGCGTATGCAAGATCCTGTACAGGTAGGGGCAGGAGCAGAAACATCCCAGCTTCAGCGGCAGGAGGAAATAGCTCCAGGCACCCCGGAAACCGTGGGCGTGGAGGATACAATTCAATGTAAGGCTGAGGTTAAAGAAGAAGTACAACGAAAAGAAGAAAAGAAGGAAGAAGAAAAAATCCAGCGGCGGCCGGTAGGCGTGCGCGTTAGTTTGCAGGCTAAGAATGCAGGTAAAGACGGTGGCATAAGCAGCCAGCTCTTCCGGTTTGCAGATGCGTCGGCAGAAGAAGAGCCTGCAACATCTTCAGCAGGAGCAGGCGGTTCGATCGAACTGGATAGAAAGCATACATCCCTTTATCGTTCTGATACTATTACACAAAGTGGTCGGGGGCCGCCGCCAACTTCCATACCATTCGAGCAAGCTTTGTCAGCTACGAACGGCGCTGGCAATCCGTTGCCGGGTGATACGAGAGAATTTATGGAAAGCCGCTTCAATGCAGACTTCAGCGGCGTAAAAATCCACACCGGGTCCACTGCCGAAACATTGAGCAATGCCATCCATGCGCAGGCGTTTGCCCATGGCAGTGATATCTATTTTAACAGTGGCAAATATGCTCCCCATACCGCTGAGGGTGGTTCATTGCTTGCCCACGAGCTGACGCATACCGTGCAGCAGGGTGCCAGTAGGGTGAACCCTCCTTCATCTCACACTGATACCGTTGCAACAAAAAGGAAACTGCAACTTTCTGCATCAAAGATAATTTCCAGGCAGCCCGCTCCCTCTGCAATGAATTCATTCCCTGGCACTGATGAAACCGTTAGAAAAAATATCCCGCCGCCTGGAAAGAGAAGGACACTCCGTGAGATGCGCAGAGATGCCTTTCACATTGACAAAAAAGAAGATACTGCTACAGTAAACGATAATGCGACACTTGCTGCAAGTCCAACTACTGCTGGAATGAGCAGTGACCAGGCTATCGCTCCGGATGCCAGCCCGCTCCTTCACCAGTCTGCTAAACCCGTTTCAGAGACGCCATCGGCTATCATACAAAATAAAGAGGAAGTCGATAGGAAGCAGGAAGAAGAGGATACAGCGCAGGTTGTTTCCAAAGCTGGTTTGCAGAAGAAAAACATTTCCACTTCGAAACTGCCAGGGGAAGCGTCGTCAGCAAGCCAGGTTTCCCGGTCGGCAAATGGAATGGAGAAAAAATCAATGATATCCCAGGCTAGCCACCTGCAGGTTCATACTGAAGAGGTCATCACTCCGGACAGCCAGCCACATGAACGCGGGCCTCCCGTCATTGCTGCGAAAGCGGGTAGCCCTTTCGTCCAACGTTCATGGTTAGGCGATGCCTGGGATGCCGTTAGTGGGGTAGTTGGCGAAGCAGCCGCCATCATTGCAAATGGCCTGGATGCAGCGAAAGAATGGATATTGAGAAGGATCAGGAGTTTCGTACAGAATATTCCCGGTTATGGTATACTGGCGCTTATCCTGCAATACGACCCGATAACGCATGAACCCGTTGAAAGAAGTGGAAGAAATATTTTACTGGCAGGCTTGCAGTTAATACCCGGTGGTAGTTTATTCAGGCAGGTACTTGAACGAATTGGTGCAATTGATGAGGCAGGTGCGTGGATCGATACCAGGATTGGCGATCTGTTGTCCATTGTATCTTCTATCGGCAGCCGGTTTGAACAGTTCGTTAATGGGCTGTCGCTTGATGATATCGGTAACCCGGAAGGTGTATTGAATCGCGTCGCAGCACTTTTCCAGGGCATCTTCAATGATGTCACCGGTTTCATGACCAGGGCAGCGGTGGATTTTCTTGAGATGATCAAACGTATCATGCTCCGGCTGATCGTTGATTTTGTGAGAGCGCGTGTGCCGCGGCTTTACCCGTTGTTAAGGGTAGCATTAGGCCACGATCCTGTTACCGGTGAAGAAGTTCCGCGCAATGGCCATAACATTTTGTACGCTGCCCTCGATGCTACAGATGCTGGCCGTGAACAGCGAAGGCAGATGGAAGAAACCGGCACTTTCGATCGCGTGGCCGTATGGATTGACCGCGCCATTTCGGTGTTCTCGACTGCCTATGATTTATTAAGACAGGCATTCACCAACCTCTGGTCATCGGTTACGATCGAAAATCTTTTCTCACCCATAGAAACGTTCACCAGGATCTATAATGATTTCGCTGCACCCATCATCCTGGTAGGAAACTTCCTCCGTGACCTTGCGATTGAAATCATCCGACTCATTAAAGACGCGTTGCTGCGGAGGCTGCGTGACTATGCGAGAACGGTAAGAGGTTATTTCCTCGTTTCTGTAATTATTGGAAGGGATCCGTTTACAGGCGAGGTGGTCCCTCGTACCATTCCGAATATCATCAGGGGCTTTATGGGACTGATGGAAGGAGGCGAAGAACAGTACCGGCAGATGGAAGAGTCGGGTGCCATTGCGCGAACGACGCAGCGCATAGACGCCGCCGTTGCAAGGCTGAATATGACCCCGGCGTATATTATCCAGTTGTTCACCAGTCTATGGAATTCGTTTGGACTGAATGATCTTGCACATCCTGTTGAAGCCTTCATCCGGATACTGAACAGGTTCGGTGAACCTATTGGAAGACTGGTTGCTTTTGTAATCGAGATCGTCAAAATCGTGGTGGTGGTGATTCTCGAGATCATGAACTTCCCATTTGACCTGATCAATAATATCATCACCCGCACCATGTCCGCTTTCGAAAGGATCAAGCGGGATCCGATTGCGTTTTTGAAAAATTTACTAAGGGCGATCAAGCAGGGATTCATCCAGTTCTTTAATCACATCCTCACCCATTTACTGAATGGATTGACGGGATGGCTGCTGAGTGAATTAAGAGACGCCAATGTGCCTGCACCAACTGACTTTACTTTGCGCGGAATCATTGGTTGGGTCTTACAGGTTTTGGGTATCAGTATGGAAGCTATTTGGGCAAAGCTGGCGGCACATCCGAGAATTGGCCCGCAGCGGGTAGCACGGTTACGAAGTATGATTAATACTTTGGAAGGAATCTGGACTTTCATCAGGGATGTGCAGGAAAGAGGAGTGGCAGCCATCTGGGACAAGATACAGGAGCAGCTTTCTAACTTATGGAATACAGTACTTGATGCAGTGAAAAATTGGGTTATGGAGAGGATCATCACCCAGGTGACAGCAAGATTGTTAAGTATGCTTGACCCTACAGGTATCATGGCAGTGGTCAATAGTGCGATTGCTATTTTCAGGGCGATCCAGAGTTTTATCCGCTACCTGCGACAAATGCTGGAAGTGGTTAATTCTTTTGTAAACGGCGTTGCGGATATCGCAGAAGGTAATGTGACGACAGCCGCGACATATCTTGAAAATACCATGGGTAGGGCGATGCCAATTGTGGTGGGCTTCCTTGCCAACCAGGTGGGGTTAAGTGGAATAGGAAGACGAATTGGAGAAATGATCACGAGAGTCAGGGAAATGGTTGACCGCGCACTAACCTGGTTGGTGAACAGGGCGGTGGATACGGGAATGAATTTGATAGATAGGGTGATGGCAGCAGCCAGAGGTGCAGTAGGAGGAGGTGGAACCGCGCAAGAACGATTGACAAACGCAATGCGCGATGCGCAGGCAGTAGCAAGTAGGTTCGCTGGGACAAGAGTCGGTGCACTGGTACTTAGGCCATTACTTGCGGGGATTAGGCTGAGATATGGCCTGACCAGTATCAATTTGATTCCTCAAGGTGAATTTTGGGCGGTTCAAGTAGTTATTAATCCAGAGTTAACGGGAACAACTCCCGCAAAGAATGAAGGGGCTGCCAGCTCCTCCCAGGATCGTTTTACCGCTGCGAATGGAGATCTTTATGGAATTCAAGATAACCCGGGAACGTTGACAGATTTTCGTGTTAATAAGGCCTACATACAGCATGTTACTAATAGGCCGGGCGTAACTACAGCGTATGTAGCCAACGTGCCTGTTTTGGCTGAATCAAATGCTACTCATCCGACTCCAACAGATGTAGCAACAAGATACAAGACAGGCGCCTTCCAGGATCAAAATGACTTAAAAAGCAGATTTGCACTCATCATTGGAGTAAACTCATGGAGGGATCTAGCTGACCAAAATGAAAGAGCAGTTCAAAATGCAGTAGCACCATTTCAGTGGTCAGATTACTCAGTTGGAATATTTGGTTTTTCATGGGTTCCGCGGTGGGGCAAGATAAGATCACCGGTGGGACCAAAAGTTTATGATCCTGTTAGTATTGACATAGTAAGAAGAGAATCAAATTCCTCTGCAGCTATCCGAGCGGCTGCTCAAGCTCATGAAAGGTCATTTATACGGCAGAGTACTATTCCATATGGTCAATTTAGAGATACTATCCATCAATATCCTCACACAACGTTTGCCATTAATAATTTGAGAGAGTGGAGTCAAAATGTATACATTCATACCGGTGATGCTGATGCTGTTAGTTTGTTAGCAGGCGCACAACCAATGAATATGGCTGGTCTTGAAACAAAAGCACGGCTTTTGTCTACTGCTTTGTTTTCAAGATATGATGAAATACTACGAGAGGAAACAGAAGCGGGGCGCGAAATGCCTGCAATCGTTTCCGGTGGATATGAGTTTAGATTGAATACTGAAGGAGGGGATATTAATTTAGATACACAAGCAGTAACTTACTTATCCAACCAGTTAGATATTAGGATAAGAGAACGAATCGCGGCTATCAATCCATCCGTAATTTATTTTCCTGAGCCGAATACAATTTTTAGATCCGATCCTTCAAATCGTAATATTATCCTTTTTGGAAGAGGGTCAGGTGAGGGTGCAAATTTACTTCGTACCATTTTGAGGACGAGACCCAGTGGCAGGGCATTGTTTGATGTAAGA
>JGI24806J26614_1000302_pt1 | contig 13934 bp, 13 predicted proteins | sample Kansoi200umMDA_FD_26614 | JGI IMG/M metagenome (IMG submission 26614)
CAGTAGCGTGTCCAACTCCCTGTGCAGTAGAACTAATTTTTTCACTGATCGCTTTTTCAAATTCAGTATCCTTATCTGATATTATTACTGCGTTTTCATCAATAACAAGTCTGTTCGCGTCTTCAATGCCAAAGTAAGATATTTCAGATAAAAGCTTTTTTAGATTTAACACTGCACCAGGACCTATTAATAGCTTCGCTTTAGGATTTCTGTGTGTGCCTGAAGGTAGGAGATGAAAGACATGTTTCTCTGGAAACTCATATACGGTATGCCCTGCATTTGGTCCACCGACTCTTAACAAGCAATCATATTCAGGAGCAATGTGGGCTGCAATTTGCCCTTTACCTTCAGAGCCAAATTGACCACCAATAAGCACATCAACAAGCTCATTAAATGTAGAGGGAAGTAATTTAAAGAAACTTGCTACTCTAATAAAAACATCATCCTCATTACATCGATCTGTATCAATAACTAAATCGGCTTCAGATTCTAAAGTGTTTACTTCTTTTTCAGTTTTATTGCTTTTATACTCACTGTATTTTGCTTTTGCCTTTTGTTTGCTTATGCCGCTTAATTCGTCGCGTTTATAAAATCTTTCTTCTAAACTTTTTACTGAAGCTTTGAGGTGAATGTGGAATACAAAATAACTATATGCATCTCTTAGATGTTTTATTTGGTTGTAAATACGGCAAGAATCAACCAGATAATAATTATGGTTAGAAAAATCCTTAGTAAATAGTTGTTCAAAATATTCCAAGACCCAACGCCCTTTGAATTTAGTATCAAGTTCCTCACCGTATTTTTGGAGGAAATCTCTATCTAATGGTTTGCCTTTTGCTTTTTGCTCCGTAAGTAACTGAAGCCCCTCTTTTGTTTTGCAATGCTTAAAGCTAAAATTTTCAACAAGTTTCTTTGCCAGGGTAGATTTGCCGGTGCAAATTTCCCCACTAAGTACTAAAATAATTTTCCTGTCTCCCATGTTGAGGTTTCTTTAAAGATTATTAGAGTTGAACGATATTTTGGGTTGTATGTTTTTCCGGGAAATAGGTAAATATTTACTTTAATGCTTTTTGTAATTAATTCATCATGGATAATGCCTAATATAATATTCCAATCGCCTTTTGCTTGTCCTGCTCCTATTTGCGGCATATGTACTGAAGCTCCAAGTTCTTGTGCTGTTTTTGCAAGACCGCTAAGGCATTTTTTTAAGTCATTATATCTAAGAGGTATTTCGCCAGCTTTAGGAAATAGCCCTTTCTGGGCAAGCATTTGAAATATGTACAGCTTATCAGTTACTTTAACAAGGTTACTTTCACCAAGTTTAAAGTGCTGTTTATTTTTTGACCATTTTTCTAATTCCGTTTTGGTAGTAGGATAATTTTTTGATAGTGATTTGCCAAACCCCATTCCTGTTGCGGCACTTGTATTTACTACTTGCGCTATAATTTTTACATCATTTCCTCTTGGCTTTGTTGCATCTCCATATTCAATCATTATCTTCCTATTCTCAATTTCTAAGTCACGAACCGATCTTGGTACCACAAGTATGGCAACACGATGTCTGTTATCCCTCTTATAAGGAGAAATGCCAATTGCGTACATATCATGAGTTTCATTCCTAAAAATTTCCCAAGAAACCGAATCTCGTGCTGTCCAGCCAGGGGCAGTGCACTCTAAACTCTTTGAATCTGATGGCACTTTAAAATTATCAGGAATTTTATATTTGAAAAATTTTGATGATTTCCAGTAGTCAACAATTAATTCATTATTTTGATTGAATATTGCTATAAGAATTGCGCATGGCTTATCAATAATTTCTGCGAATCGCAAAAAAACGGACTCCAATGAGGCATTATATTTACTTGATAATTCCAATAACCCTTCAATTGTAAGAGGGGTATTATTCGCGTCATTTGAAAAAACTCCGTACGGCAACTGAATCTCTGCAGCAGCAATATTACATAATTGTTCCAGTTGACGATTCGCTGTTGGTTCATCCTCTCTATTTCTAATTTCAGCTTCACAATCAGAAAAAAGAGTATGTCCAATTTCATGGGCAACCGAAAAGTTAATCCGGGTAGGTTTTTGAAAAGGATTATATTGTATCTGAAGATGCCCTTTTCGTAAAGGAACTATCCGGGCATCTATGACAGAATCATATGGCAGAATGTCTATATGAAGAAGTTTAGCCAACTCAATCGCGCTAAAAGGTGGCCCTTCCCACCCCAAGTCAAATGCATCCAAAACCAATTCTCTGGCCCTATTTCGAATTTCTTCAATGGGATCATTGTTGTCTGATTCTTGCATTAGTTTTATTATAGACTTATGTTTCCACTTCCCAATCATTCAATTATTTTTTGGCAATTTAAACCGAAGATCCCATTTTAAGAATTTTCAATAATAGAAACAGGCAAAGCAGTGTTTAAAGAATAGTAAAATATCCTCTAAATCGTAACGAATTTATGATTGAGCGCTTTTATAAATTTAAGAAATCGGTTTGAAGTATACCCTTGACAAGAATTTACCTGTCTGCTATACTACCAACATAGTTCTTTAAAAGTAATAGTTCCACCAACAATGACGATACTTTCGGTCGTTGGATAATGGATACAGAAAGTCTCTGAGTGTTTTGTATTTAAAGCATTTAGCAAGCAACGTTAAATACACCCAGCTAAAAAGCTGGGTTTTTTATGTTGCTTTTTGCGACTTAATTTTAAGATATGTTTTTTCAACCTTTCGAAAATCTTAATCAAAAACTCGATCAGGTAGATACGAAAGTATCAATCCTTTCCTCCTTCCGTTCCGAGTTCAGCGAATGGAATGAAGTATTTGAATTGATGAATGAAATTAAGGAAGAACTAAAGATTGTCAGATACCCAACCCTGAATGAAAAAAATGAAGCGTGGCAGAAGTTATACAGGCTACGGGAAAAAGCATACACTGAACGGGAAAAAGATTTTAAGTACATATCAAAGGGGCATCTTGATGAACTTCACAGCAAACTTGCCGGACTACGATATAGTGCCTTAGAAGACTTTATTGTTTCGAACTTGACGTTTGGAGAAATGAAAGTCACAAAAGAGGAAATGCGGCAACGCGGTCAAGAGTTAAATGAAGCAGCAAAATATTTTTCGTCTGTAAAGCAGGAAATGTCAAGAGAGGATAAAGCAGAAATACATGAACGAATACTAGATATACGAGAGAGCCATGATCGTTTTTGGGAAGAAATAAAACAGCACTCGAATGAACTAGAGCAAATAAAATACGAAAAACAAAAAGCCTGGGAAGAACGACAAGAAAGAAAAAGGCAGGCAAAAGAACGTGTTGAAAACAACTTAGAAAAAAATAAAGGAAAACTGGAAAATGCTAAAGATGCATTGGAGCGTTTTGAGAAACAAAAAGCTAACCTTGAAGAAAAAATTGAATCAGCATATTCTGATAACTATCGAGAAAAACATGAAGAGTGGCTTGATGAGGTGAATGAAAAAATTTCAAGAGTGGAAGAGCAAATAGAGAGACTGGAAGGATGGATTCGAGAGGATGAGCAAAAGCTTGACTTCTGGATAGATTAGGTTGACAAGCGAATTCTAATTAGAGACACTTTTAATAAAGAAAATTTATCCAAAAGAAATTTTTTAATAAGATTGTTACAGAGTCCATAAACAAGATATAATGCTATTGCGATTTACTGGAAAACATTGTTCCCACAATTGCTGTGATTCATTACCGCGAATATTAAAATCATCAGGAAACCATTCAATTGCTTTTACTTTTTCTGGTTTCGGTTCCATTATACCTCTGTTGAAATAATCTCCAGCAACTGTCCATGCAGGTACAGGCTCATTCTTGGGAAGCCAAATAAATGGAAAATCTACTGAATGACTTTTCCATCTTATAATTCCATTTTCAATGAGTACAACCATAACAGGAAAATCTCCTAAATCTTTATATCTTAAAAAAGTTGCTGTTTTTGAAGCGCCAAAATAATTTGCTGCTCTTTCAATGACACTGAGATCAAGTTTTCTTGCTTTTACCATTTTTTTAAACAAATGTGATGGCATCAGTAATTCACTTGCAAATGCATTAGCTTCTGTTTCTTGAATGCCATTGGCATACCATTCAGAAAGTGTTTTATCCGTATCTGTAAAAATTGAAAAAACATTTCTATGTAATCGGGCGTGGCCGATTTCGTGAGCAAGTATATAATTTATTTTGGGCTGATAAGTAACCGCAGAATTAATACTTATGATGGCCGAATCTTTATTCATTAATATCCTGCCTTCACTACCATCTATTTCTTTTCTGGTTACCATAAGGCCACAAGACCAGGCTATTTCTTCCATTGTCATGTCTTTGGGCTCGGTCCAACCCAATGAATCCAATAGCTCTTTTGCTTGTGTAGCGGCATTATTCATCTTGGGGTCTATCCAACTTATCTTTTAAGGCACTTATTAATTGCAAGAGTTCCTGATCTTCAGCGATTGAGGCTTCATCTTTTTTAGAAATTTCTTCAAACTTTCTAAATAATGGTTGTAACTGCATGGCTTCATCAGGATTCAGTAATTTTTTTATTTCTTCAAACCCAATCTCTTTTAATCTTTTTATCTCTGCTAAAATATTTGTATAACGATTCCTATTGAGCAACGCTTTATATTTAGCGGTCTTAAGTCTAATCTGCTGAAGATGTTTTTGGATAAAAGTGTCATCCCTATATTGTTTTTCAGAAAAAGCATCTTCTTCCAACCGATGGAAATTCATTTCAATCAGTAGGCTATAAAAATGATTTAATATTTCTGCGTTTGATTTTTGCATAATCATTCCATTTCAAAATAAGGAGACTCCTTGATTTTTTTAATAAACCCTTCTCGTAGTTTGTACAATTGCTTTGGTGTTTTTTCCATGAATGTTGCTATTTCATTAGATTTCATACCTTCTTTCACACATTCCCAAAAAATTGCAAAGTCGCTATTCTCATTAATTGATTCCACGATAACACTTATCTGTTTGTTTATAAGGATTTCTTTTACCATGTCCAATTCATCAGGTAGGGGGTCTTGCAGATAGAACAAACTATCCAGGCCGTCGTAAACAACTTTATTTTCTTTTGCTTTCTTAGTTTGTACTTTTTCAACCTCCGTACTGATGGTGCTGTCTGCGATTAAAATCATTTGCTCAGACAAGGTGTATTTATCCTTCCATTCCCATCTTCCAGATAAAATTGCATCATAAGAATAAGAGATATAATAATCCAGCGGGTTTTCTCCCAATCTTGCTTCAGTATGGGCACCAAAAACCGTTCTTTTTTTCAGCCGGAAATTTATATGGTCTCGACATTTATCCAATGCCATAGCCCACTGTTGTTCGATATCAGGTACCGACTCCAGTTTCTTATGATTCTTCTCAAAGTATTTTCCTGTTTCTGTTTCCACTGTATAATTAACCGGAAAAAATTTTTTTACCCATTGAGGGAAATTTTTTCCGGTTCCGGTTAATAAGTATATATAAGGCCATCAGGCTTAGCTCAAAAATAAAGATTATGGAATCAACTTTACAAAATACTGGTGACAAGCCCTTCAAAATACTGTCCATTGATGGTGGGGGTATAAAGGGGCTTTATTCGTCAGCCATTTTAGAACATCTTGAACAGCGCTTTGGCCTTGCTTCCGATTATTTCGACATGATCTGTGGCACTTCTACGGGCGGTCTGATTGCCCTATGTTTGGCTTTAAAGATGCCTGCTAAAGAGATCAGTAAAATTTATGAGGAACATGGTCTCAAAATATTTCCCAACCGCAATCTTTTAGGAGGAATAATCCGACAAACCTTTTGGAAGGGTAAGTATTCTGACAAACCATTAAAAGAGGTCCTTCATAATGTATTCAATGAAAAAAAGATTGAGGATCTGAATAACTTGGTATGTGTTCCTTCCTATTCTCTCACCGATGCAAGGCCATGGGTCTTTAAGAGGGACCATGGCCAGCTTGACCGTGACAATAAAGCTTTACTGGTAGATGTAGCGATGGCAACTTCTGCAGCACCCACCTATTTTCCGCTCTGTGAAATACCATATTGTGACCATAAGCAATTTATTGATGGCGGCGTATGGGCCAATAATCCGGCCTTAGTTGGTGTGATCGAAGCACTTACTTATTTCGTTGGCAAGAATAAAGACTTTTCATCTATAGAAATTCTTTCCATTAGCAGTTTAAATAATACAGCAGGCAAACCAATTGGCCTCAAGCGGGAACGCTCTTTGATCAATTGGCGAAATGACCTCTTTGATACATCGTTGATTGGTCAAAGCCATTTTACAGATTACTTCATGACCAAACTCTGTGAAATGAATGAAATAAAAATTCGATACCAAAGAATTCCATCAGAGCAGATTTCTGCAGAGCAACAGCATCTTGTTAAACTTGATTCATCCTCCCAGAAGGCTATTCGATTTATGAAAGGCAAAGGAAATGATCGGGGACTTCTGGCCAAGAAAGACCCTGCCATCGAAGCATTTTTCCAACATCAAAAACAATATAAAATTCAATCATAATGGCAAATCTTCACAATGTATTCAGCGAATACAACCGGATTATCCGGCTCTCGGACACTAAAAGAACGGAACTAATTCTTGTCAGAGATAACCTCAGAACAAGGATTCAAAAAAGGCATGATCAATTTTCAGGGATCATCAAACCCTACCATGATCTGGAATTTCAGAGCCAAGGTTCCTTTGTGATGGACACCATCATAACACCGGTGCGTGATGATTATGACCTTGATGATGGAATCTATTTTATAGGAAGGCTATCCAAAGACAAAAGGCCCGGTCCTGAAGTCTTTCACAAAATGATTATCGAAGCGATAGGTGCTAACTACGATGATGTAGAAAAGATAATTGACAAAGCCACCTGTGTAAGGGTTTTGTATAAAAGCGGTTTTCACATTGATCTGCCTATCTACTATGCGGACAATAAAGAATGCCCAGATTTAGCAGACAAAGAAAGGGGATGGATACTCAGTAACCCTGTCGAATTTATCTCTTGGTTTGAAGAGAAAGCGCGGTCTGGATTCCAAAAGGCCTTCCTTTATGAATCGGCCCTATATGACAAATATCAAAAATGGCTTACGGATATTCGTAAGAAAGATGTGCAGTTGCGGCGGATAGTTCGATACCTCAAAAGTTGGGGAGACCTGAGAAGGGAAGAAATGCCGTGTGGACTTGTTATGACTATACTTGTTGCTAACAATTATTATGAGCATGAGCGCGATGACATCGCATTAAAGGAAACGTTGGTGCTGATTCAGGCTGCGTTAAGGAAATCTTTCATTTGTGAACGCCCAACTACACCTGTTGGGGAAGACTTACTTGCTTCTTATAAAAACAAAGATGCTTTTATGAACTATTTGGGACAGTTCATTGAAAATGCCAAGCAAGCCTTACAAGAAACCGATCCGCAAAAAGCTTGTAAGTGCTGGCAGAAAAGCTTGGGTGACCGTTTGCCATGCCATGTCGTATCAGCTATGTCAACAGTTATTGGATCTACTACTTCGGCACTGGCTACAGGTGCTGCCAATTCAAGACCATGGGGAACTATATTATGAGCAACGGATATACTGCTTTTATTGCTCAATTAGATAATGCCATTGCAGCTTTCCCATCATTAGATAGGGTTGTAGTGGATGGCAAAAAGATTCTAAAAGGGATACTTTCAGTAATTGATAAAAACGGAAGACACTGGGAAGATTATTCTGTAGAAATCCATGCTTCAGAAAATTTCCCGAGTGAATTTCCATTACTTTTTGAAATATTAGACAAAATTCCAAAAATCGGGGATTGGCATATATACGAAGATTCACTTTCCTGTTGTGTGAAAGTAAAACCGGAAGAAATTATTCGCTGCAAGGCAGGTATTACGGTAACTGATTATATTCAAGAAGAAGTTCTTCCATATTTATTTAACCAGACTCATCGTCGAGTAGAGGGTTACTATATCAATGGAGAATATTCCCACGGTACAAAAGGCATTTATGAATTTTATGCAGACATATTGGCGACGGGGAATGATATAAAACAAACCATTAAGCTAATGCAGTTTATAGCAATAAATGACCGCCCTAATCGAACGAGTTCTTGTTTTTGCGGTAACAAAATTAAATTTCGTCATTGCCATCGTGACGCATATGACAAATTAAAATTAATAGACAAAGAGGTATTACAGCTTCATGCATATAATATTGCCAAAGCAACGGGGCTGTATTGCTAAATAAAAGATCGTATGCAAACAATACTTGAATGACATAACATAACAATTTAAACTTTCCTTTTATTGACGTAGGTTTATTTTTAGAGAGCGTTAGTGGCGTTTTATGAACGTAAAAATCAAACTATTCTTTGCGCAACTTACTTTTCAATATGCTGTATCATTTTTTCATTGCTGTTTTAATAATATCAAAAATTAGTCAAATCTTTTAATAATAATTAAACTTAAAAATTATGGCGTATGTTATGGTAACCGCTGATTTTCCAAATGTAACTTCACAGCAGCGAGAAAAAATTTACGAGTGTTTGAAAAATGAGAAATGGACAAAAGTTACTGAACCAGGTAGGGATATTGATACTGTCTGGTATGCTTCATTTGTAGAAGCAGTTTCTGAAGAAGAAGCAATTCGAATTAGTATCAATGATTTTGTAAAATGTTCAAAACCTTATTGTAGTCCTAAACTAGCTTTACATTGGGGACCACACAAACCCACGTTTCATGGTCTAGTCTAATACATACATATTTATTGCTAATTTGATCTGTGAAAATACCTGCATATTGAATTTAGTAATTCTCAACTATCTTGAGAAACTCGAAGCAATAAGTAAAATTGTTTATTTGGTGACTTACTTTATTTGTTCTTATTTATTGCAAAACAAAAATCCCAATGCGGGATTTTAAAATAAATTCAATTGCATTCCATCATCTCTTTTTATTTCGATAAAAGGAGTGCTATCAAATTTAATCGTTGGGTTAATGTGTTCTTTTTTAGAAGAAGCAAACGAATTTCTGTACAAATGCCAGAGTGTTGAATTTTCTTTCTCTTCAATCTTGAATATGCGAAGTGGCAGGAGTGAGATACGATATGCAATTACAAAATCATTAGGCATAAGTGCATTTGCACACATCACTTCACTGCGCCAAATGCCATTCAGAAAGAAATTCAATGCACACATCTTCACGCAGGTGCGATCAATGTCAATACCATAGTATTCGTGTCCGCGTCCCATTATTTTATGGGATGCAATCAGCATTCTTCCTGAACCACACGCAGGATCAAGAATGCGAAGTGGTCGAGTATCTTCAATGTTGTTTTCCTTTGCACTATGAGTAATAGAAGCCATAAAATCGCAAACATGTTGTGGAGTAAAGAACTGCCCATTTCTTCCGTTTGAAATGTGTTGCTCAAAGAATTCGCCAAGCACATTACTTCCTGAGTCAGAATGAAACCGTTCTTCCATTTCTTGAATAAATTGTGCAAACGCATTCGGAAATTCAAACCTCAGGTCTGAGTCTTTATACTTTGCAATTGTTGTTAAATACTCTTCTTCATAGTACGAAAGTTTGGTCTCCGGATTAATGGTACATGCTGCAATCGCCATCATAAGAAAATCGTCAAATACCTGTGCCAATGAAAACCGATGGGCGATTTTGAATATAGTTTCTGAGAAAGTACTTTTTGAGAAAGCTGTGGTAGCAGTTTTTTTGTTATGTTTTGATGCCATATTTATTTTTTCAAAACACTATAGCACACACACTGAATGAAATAGCAATAGCAGTGTATAACATCAGTTTTCTCTGTAATTACTTATCTTGAAACTGACATGAAAACATACCCATATCAAAATACTGATCTGAAAAATATAAAAGGAGAACATTGGAAAGATATTCCTGGGTTTGAACTGTATTTTAAAGTTTCAAATTATGGACGCATCAAACGACTTCAGTATGAACAGGAATATATTGATGGGAGAGTGTATATCAAACCTGTGAAAATAATCAAACCTGTTGTCATGAACATTCGCAACGAGTTTATGCACGATACAATTTTTTTCTTACGCACTACCATCACACTTCACAAACAAAAATATAACTACTCAGTAGCACGCCTGGTCTATCACTGTTTCAAACAGCCTATAGACATGGATGATGCCTCAATTGTCATTTTAGCAAAAGACAGGAATGGATTGAATGTGCGACCTGGCAATTTAAAGGTGGCATCACTTGCCGAAAAGCAACAACGGATATTTCAATTACACCGCAGGGCACCACTGGTGATAGGGAAAGCAGCACGACAAAAAGCAATTGCAAATGTCAGATTGACTAAAAACAAACAAGTGACTCAATATACCAAGCAAGGAAAGAAAATAAAAACCTATCCAAGTATTGCAATTGCTTCAGGGAACACTGGCATTAGTCAGAGCCACATTAGCAGCAGAGCAAGAGGTGTTGAATACTCAGCAGGAGGCTTTTTGTGGCGTTTTGGTAACGCCAAACACATTGACATTAGACCCCTTCTCAAACGAAGCGAAGAGCGTCGCAAAAACAACAAAGAAATATTTGGAAAAAAAGTATCTCAATACACCATGAAAGGAAAACGCGTTGCACCCTATCCTACTATTGCTGATGCAGCAAAAGCAACGGGAATACATACCGGAGAAATTTCTTTAGTGCTCCAACATAAGCGTGCCAGTGCTGGTGGATTCTATTGGATAAAAGGATATGGACCCACACGGATTGATTTGTCAAAGCATCAGTATGGCGATGCTTTGCGATCAAAGAACAGGCGGCGACCTATCAAACAATATTCAATTAAAGGAAGGTATCTGCAAACATTTGAAAGTATTAAAGCAGCAGCATATGAAGTTAGTGTCAATGTCACAACGATTATCGGCGCATTAACCGGAAAACAAGAAACTGCTGGTGGGTATAAGTGGAAGTATGCAAAACGAAAATTATAGTTTCTTTTAAAGTAAAATCTTGATATAGTATTTGGGTGACTTTATCAAGCGGAACAGAAGGTAAATCCCATATTGTGTATGTTTTTATAGATGCTTCAAATCTTTGGCAAGCACAAAAAGCGAAGGGGAAGTTTCTTGACTATGAGAAGACAATCATTTATGTCAAAGAAAAATTCTTAACCTCACAAGTTCGCGCCTTTTTCTACACAGCTTATCCAGCAGATGGTACCAGAAATTATTCGATGGATGGCAAGCATAAATTCTATACTTTTTTGAAGAAAGGGCTTGGTTTTGCTGTACGTAAAAAGGAGCTCAAACGAATTAGTAAAACAGATGAGTATGGAGCATCTATTCAAGAGAAAGGAAATATGGATGTCGAAATGACCGTGGATGTAATGTACCATATAAAGAAATATGACACTGCGATCTTCTTTACTGGGGATTCAGATTTTCTTGCTCTTGTAACACATCTTCGGAGTGTTGGAAAGGAAGTATATGTGTTCTCCTCAAAGAATAATATTTCTCAAGAGCTAAGAACAGGTGCTAATGGTTACTTCGATGTGCTGCTCATAAAAGAAGATATTTGGGGAAAAGAATTAAAGCACCGACAGGAAAAATAAAACCACCCTCCGCAAGGAAGGTGGTTCTTGGATGTAATGCCCTAACAGTTAAGGATAACCATTAGTCATTTTTATAGTATCATTCTGTTCTAAAAAAGCAAGTGGATAAAGAAACATGGAGTAATTTAAATAACTATATCCCTACAAATAAGAAATTTTTCTGTCTTACTTAAGTAGCTTATTTGGCTATTATAAAAAGAAATTGAAGTATGTTTTGTGATCGTCATTACAATAGAATAATTGGTATGCAAGATTATTATGCAGCTAATTGAGAACTGTGAAAATTAGGATCTATGGGTTGACCGAAAATTCTATGCGCGTTAGTTCCAACTTCGTCCACCAGGGCGCGCACCAAGGGACGGAGCATACTCAATGAGTTGTTTCGCCCTTTATTTTTAAAGTTTTTTTCCGGTTCCAACCGTCCAAAAACATCCTCAACGCCATCTTTATATTTTTTGATTGGCATCAGCCATTGTTGCTTATAAATAAAGAGCTTTTTGTCATTTAAGACCCAGTTCCAACCAAATCTGTGACAGATCTCTTTTTTCTGCTGTATATCTCCATTATTGAACCGGGATACAATATTTGTAACAAATTCCAGCTTGTCTTCTATCTCAATTCGCCAATTAAAGAAGCTGCTCTTGAGTTGTTCTTCTTTTTGTTGAAGGCGAATCAATCGTTGCTGTTTATCATGCTTCTTTTCTTGATAAAGTTCGGCATCAATTTCACCTGAGATCCTCAACTCCAGCAAAGTGTCAATTTCTTCCTGAGTTTTTAGCTCCTCTTTTTGAAGTGATTCAAGTTCAGTCAATTGTTTTTGAGATTCTTCGATGTGGTTTTCGTTCAGTATTGCAATAGCCCAATCCTTATACGAAGGCTTAATGTCATATCGTTGCAACTCTTCTTGGATCATGTCCTCCATGGTAGATTCAGGAATGTAGCAAGATGCAGAACAGGGATTCTTTTTCCTCTTAGTACAATGATAAAAACTATAGGATTTTACTTCTCCTGTTCCTTTTAATCTTTTTGTTTTTCTGCATGCAGTAATCGAAGCGCCGCACAGTCCACATTTAATTAATCCTGTAAAAGCAAATAAATGACGCTTTGGGCGAGGTCTGCCTTTGCGTCCTAAAATCTCTTGAACCCTATCAAATTCCTCAATTGTAATCATTGATGAATAAGCCCCCTTATAAAGAATTCCGCTACGATAAAAATAACCGTAATAAAAAGGATCTGTAAATATTCTATACAAACTGCTACGCGATATTGGCTTATTACCCTGAGTGCGCCCAGGACGCGTTCTAAGACCATATTCATTATTTAAAATGGAAAGTATCTTTGGGACTGTGTTTGCACCACCAATAAGCAAATCGAAGCCCTTTCTGATAATATGCCAGCGATCCGGGTCAGGTATCACTGTATTTGATCCACGTATGCTTGATTTTGTATTTAAATAACCTAATGGTGCAGAGCCGGGCGGCCAACCCATTTCAATTTTCTGCTTTAGCCCTCTTTTGACATTAACTGATAAATCCCGGCTGTATTGATTAGCTTCACTTGTTTCAATGCTAAACAGTAGGGCGTTATCTTCTGATTTGTATTGTCTGTGGGGAGTTAAGATTGAACTAATAATATTTTGTTGCAACATCCATTGAAGTGAACCGCTTTCAAGGGGATTTCTACTTAATCTGTTCAGATGCCAGCATATAATTCCTCTCGCTTCTCCTTTGTTGATTCGTTGAAGCATTTCAGTAAACTTTGGTCTGTTATTTGGCTTATGTGCCGAGCCGCTTTCAATATAGGTATCAATGATTATCAGCTTTTCACGTTCAATAAGCCGTTGCAGTTCTGCAAGCTGACCTTCGATAGATAAAATTTGTCTGTCTTCATTCTCTGAAGATTTTCTTGTATAAACAAAATACTTTGTTTGATCTTGCATAGTTTTATAAAAACAAAAAGGGGCAATGAAGATACTATTGTCGCCAGACTCAAGTTTTCATTGCCCTTCTTTGCATTCAATAAATAGTATGGTTATAAACTTGAATCTGGCGATTCTAGTATAGCAGTATCTCTCTCTAATTTGTCAACATTCTTGCCATGACCTAACAAAACAAAAAAGAGTAAACTCTCGGCTTTGAAACGAGCTTCTTTTCTTGATAAAACGACCCCTTCTTCTTGTCGGAAAAGCTCTATAAAACTATCCAATTGTTCCTCATTTAATGTCATGGCAGGTATGTTATGGATGACATACATATTATTAGCGATATAAGCACAACAAGACAGATAGGCTATTTCTCCTTCTTCATACAATAGCC
>JGI24806J26614_1000303_pt1 | contig 13930 bp, 18 predicted proteins | sample Kansoi200umMDA_FD_26614 | JGI IMG/M metagenome (IMG submission 26614)
TACCAGGTGATAGAGCCAAGAATGGATATATTATTTAAAGGTGCAAAGATAAATGTATTTATAAAACGAAGTTAAAATACGGACGTGGAGCGGAAAACCTCACAGGTTCAAAAAGCTGTGAGGGTTCGCGGAATTAAATACAAATGGTTAACCAGAAGTTTGCTTTGCATTAAATGTACCTGGCCGGTTGACCATTAAATTAGTAAATTCTTCAAAGCGCTGTATAGCTTTTTCAAAACCGCTAAATTGTACTTTGTTGGGATTGTCAAAAAAATCGTACTCTACATCAATACATTTAGTTTTGATGACACGTTTCCATGTTCCTATTATTTGCCCGTCAAATAATATCATATTGTCATACCGGAATGCAGATGCAGGACTATTCTTGTTTTTAAATAACATGATCGAACTTCTGTCTTTGTACCCCATAATGAATTCGTCATATATTGGCAAGAGATGAATTTTTTGAAATTGATTTTTGGGCAGGCTGGTGCCCGGGGGGAAAAAATATTCCCTGTTAGCGATTACTTCCCTATGGAATAGTGATTTAACCATTTCAATACCATTTTTACAGTCAGTTAATGCCAAACCTGACCATGTTGAAAAATCCCTTATCGTTGCCGGTCCCCTGCTTGTAAAATAACGTGTTGTGAGTTCAGCCAATGCCTCGACACGATTTTTTGATTTAAATTCCGGGACCCTTTCCTCCAGGAGTGAATAAGTAAATTGGTTTCCCTGCCTTGCTCCGCTGCAAATAATTCCATCAAGTTCGGCTTGCATCATTATATAGCTTAACCGGTGTCCCTCTGCTTCAATTTTATTTTTTATAAACTCCTTATTGATAGAATCTCTTGTGAGTTGTTTATGCCCACGGAGCGTTTTGATGAGTACATTGTTGCAGCGTTTGAAAATGGTAGCAGTGAGCTCGAGCTTGCGGTACATGTAAGAATTAAGGGCGTGTACCCGCGGCCTTGTAAGCATTAACATCCAACGAATGTCTTTTGCGGCCACAAAATGCCAGGTAGGCCTTAGTAAGTGTGTACGCAAAATGTTACCTTCTTTAAAATCTTTCTCAATGTCGGTATCCTTCAAAGGGGGTAAACGCAGACCCAGGCTCCACTTTGTTTGAGCATATTCCTGTGCCTGAATTGCACCAAGCCACGCAACCATTTCAACAGCAGTTTTGAAACTGGTTTTGACAAGTTGCTGGTTTACCAGGCGGTGTTTTGCAATTTCCGATGAGTTCATTTTTAACGTATGGTAATATCATTGGTAGAAAATGTACCAGGATGCCCGGTTTCAACCATCTTAACGCTAACCCTTAGGTTACTAATTTCCATCCTTTAAAAGGTTTTACTGTTCCGCAGGTTGGACTGCCATCCCTCCCGGTGCCTGGAACCCGGGCTTCAAGTATCGCTGATGGGTCCGCCAGCATCTCCTGCAATGTACCCAATGTAATGCCAGACAATGGTATTTTCAGCCGACGGCTCCAGGATGTGTCCGATTGCCCTGCATAAGTACCGATGTCTATGTAAACAAACCGTTCCCGGGATGTCCCTTGTGCAAATGGCCCAAGAAATGTTGGAATGGGATCTTTACTGTTTTTAAAACGTAAATTAAATTCAAAGGTTAAGTCTGCCTGGCTGGATCTTTGCTTTTGGATTATTTCGTAATTACTTCCGGCGCCTTTTTGTAATCCAAAGTCCACCCCAGCCGTTGGTTTTTCCAATACAATCCGAAATGTCAATTCACGTTCCATGGTTTATAACTTTAGATAAAATTGTCCCGTGTTGGGATGTCAAAGGTTGCCAATTTTCTTTTGAATAGTTTGTTTATCTGTCTGTGTCTTTGCAAGTGAAAGAGCTTTTTGAAAATTTAATTTTGCTTTTTTATTGTCAAGGTCGGTATAAAGTTCACCCAGCAGCGTAAAGTAAAAGTGATTGTCTTCCAGGTTTAGTTTTTCCGCCTCTGCAATTGCTTCAGGCTTTCCATTCGTTTTTGAAAGTGCATAAGTCCTGTTGAGAGCAGCAATTGGGGAGTATTTTGTAATTAATAATTGATTATATAGCTGTAAAACATTTTCCCATTTTTCTTTTGTGTCAGCTTTAATAGTATGCCAATACGCAATACCTGCCTCTAAGTGATAGGTAGAAATTTTATTACCTTGTGATGCTTTTTTAAGAAACCAGGCACCTTTTGTAATCAATTCATAATTCCAAAGTGTTTCGTCCTGGTCCTGGTACAGGATTATTTCGCCATTTTGATTTTTTCTCGCTTCAAATCGTGAAGAATGGAAGCACATTAACGCAAGTAATGCATTTACGGGTGGTTGATTTGTTAGTTCGTTTTCAACGAGCAGGTAAGTTAATCGCATGGCTTCAAGGCAAAGATCTTCACGCAAAATAGCGTCCTGGCTTTCAGAATAATAGCCTTCGCTGAACAGTAAATACAAAGTAGTTAGAACAGTTTCCAATCGCTTATTTATTTCAACCTCCCCGGGAAATTCGATTTGCACCTTTTCAAGACGTAATTTTTCCCTGGCTCTAAACAGGCGTTTGTTAATGGTCTCTTTATTGGTCAAAAAAGCATTTGCAATTTCATCAATACCAAACCCGCAAAGAATGCGAAGTGATAAGCCTATTTGTGCCTCCGTTGAAATTGACGGCTGGCAAATAGCAAATAACATTTGTAACTGGCTGTCTGTTATATTTTTGTCAGACAAATCAATTTCGATTTCCTCATTTTCAGGAGGCGTATGTGTTAGTTGGCTGACAATTTTTTTGGTAAAAATATGATTGCGGCTTACGTAATTTTTGGCTTTGTTTTTCGCAACTGAATAAAGCCAGGCCGTCGGATTTTCCGGAATTCCTTTAAATGTCCAGTTTTCGAGTGCTGATAAAAATGTTTCACTTGCAATATCTTCAGCAATTTCAATGTGCTCAATACCCAAAAATTTACAGAGTACAGCTGTAATTTTTCTGAATTCTGACCTGAATAAATGTGGTATTAATTCCTTTTGTTCCATAAATAAAAAAAGCCTTTGTAAAAGTACAGAGGCTTTTTAGTTGTAGGAAGCATCATCCGCAAAAAGCATATTCTTTTGGTAGTTTTGGTTTGTTCAGTTGTCTTGCGGAGTTGCTAAAAGAAAATACTTTTTGTGAATAAGTGGTATTGCCTCTGTACCTATTGTCTTAATCGCTACTTAATAAAATTCTTAATTTTTAGTTATTGTTCTTTAATATTCCATCTAAAAACTTTTCAGCTTGCTTTTAAACAGCCGCAAGGTGATTTGATAAGTTATCTAACCTTTAATGAACACCATCTTCCCTGGAAATTTTTCTGACTTCCATAGTATTACCCTCTCCTTGTAAAACGGGGCAACCTTTGGCAAATTCAACTGCTTCATCGACAGAATCTGCTTTTACAATGATGTATCCGCCAATTGTTTCTTTGATCTCACCAAATGGCCCGTTGGTAACAGTCTTGTTTGATCGTACAACCCTGGCATCTTCAAAAGACAAACCAGTGCCTGCGGTAAATTTGTTTTGCGCTGCAATACCACCTATCCAGTCCATAGTTTGTTTCATCCAGATTTGGATTTGATCAGGTGAAGCTACTTTACGGCCATCTTCGTGCCTCATAATTAATACGAATTCTTCCATTTTTTTAAGTTTTAATGTTATTTAATTTATGAATTATACACTTATAACAAATGAGATCGCAGAAATTGGACATAATCCAGGTAGTAGTTTTAAATGCATAAAATTTTAGATTCGGCAGCTTTTATATCGCAAGACAAATGTTTGATAATAATACGGTCTCTGGTGAATGTTATTTATCAATATATTACTTAGTCTTTGGTGAGCCGGTAAGTATAAAAAATGAAAAGCAGGCAAAACTTGCCAATGACGTAAAAGTGCGTATGGCATGAAATATTTTCCATTTGTTCCGGATGTCTTCCCAGTCGTCCGGTAATGTTGATGTAGTCCATTCTTTTATCTCGTTGTCAATAGGAACGAGAACCAGTAAGGTCACCAGGAGCACAACAATTATTAAAACGAGAGATAAAAGTCCGGAATAAAAACCCATAAAATTTTTCCTGGTATAGAACCACAGCGACAATAGTATCATTAATATCCCGGAAGGCATTATGATGCTCATTGGGACAGCCACATTGGCAATAATTACTTTTCCTATGTGTACGAATTCTTCTGAAGAAAAACTTTCAATTGAACGGGTCAGCGTAAACCAGGTCCCCCAAAATACGCCTGTTATAAGCACTAGAAGGAACAGGGAAGTGAAATAAATAAATTTATGTTTCATCTTTTAAAATTTATATAACTATCGTGACAAAAATTGCTGCCGGTGTAAAAGATATCCTGCTATAAACCACTATGACCAAAAAATTATTCTTCCGCTGTTCCTTCGGCTACTCTAATATAATAACCGTTAATGTCAATGAAGGCAAATTCTCTGAGTCCATATGGGTGTGTTCTTAAAGCATCTGCAATCTCAATATTTCTTTCGCGGAACTCGGAATAAATTTCCTCAATGTTGTCGACAAACCACATAAGGGGCAAGCGATGATTCTCATTATTAATTGTGTTTATAAAACCAGGCTCTTCTCCAAAAAGAAGTCGCAAATCATCCCTCCTGATTCCGCCATCTTTGTCGCCAAAAGTCCATTCTTCATAAAATCCGAGAATTTCACAATAGTAGTCAAGTGTTTGCCTGAGATTTCTTACCGGAAGATGAGGGGCGCTCCTGATAAATTTTTTTGCTTTCATAATTTAATTATTAGGTAGCTTTTATAAATTGCCTTAATATTTTTTGAGTATGTGTAGTTCAATAAATATCCGCCCTGGCTTTCACATCATCACCTGTCTTTATATAGTTCATGTACCTGAATTTAGTAACCTAAAAATAATTATCTTTTATACATTTACTGTATAGTATAAAATCATATTATCATGGAAATAGACAATGTCAAAGTCCAGGTAAATCAATCGGTTTTTTTTCGGGCGTTAGGAACAACCTATAAAGTTCTTAGTGACACGGTGAGTGGCTCTGCCGCAATTGTAGAACATACATTGGAAGGTAAGAGCCTTGGCGCACCGATGCACAAACATACCCATGAGGATGAAATATCTTATGTTCTTGAAGGCACCCTTTCCGTAATTCAAAACGGGGAAGTACAAACTGCATCACCCGGTGAATATTTGGTAAAACCAAGAGGCATTTTTCATACTTTTTGGAATGCAGGTGATGAGCGGATACGTTTTATTGAGATAATTTCCCCGGGAAATTTTGAATACTACTTTGCAGAAATCGCCCCATTCCTGGCTCCGGGCAAACCCCCTGAGTCAGATAAGCTTATGGCTACAGCATCGAAGTATGGGTTGGAATTTGATATGAGCGCTGCAGAAGCTATCGTAAGAAAGTATGGTTTAAAAACGCTATCATGATTTATGAATGATTATTTTTTAGAGATTCTCCCTGCTGCTATCGGGGGTTTGGAAACAGTTGTAACCATGGCAGCTCAAACCAAACCTGGCAGCGACAAACTACATCCGATGTACCGTTTGTACCTTCCCACTTGCGGGTAATGTTAGCACATTCTTACTTAATATTTACTTACTTTAATCACACAGGTAATATCGGTAGTTTTCCTACAGGGTGTATGAATAGCAAAGGGCCCTGGTTTTTCCGGGGTTCAGATATTTGATAAACTGTAAATGAGGCTACGATCCATAGATCAAAGCTGCCAACTATCCATGTTGCAGCCAGTGATTGCCCGATATTAAGAATATTATTTTATTTCCAGTTTTAAAAACTTTATTCCTACAACTATCAGCCAGATAAGCCACAGGGTACTCCCAACCAGCCCTGCTAAATTCCAGACAGGAAAACCTGGAATAACGGTCGCGAAAAGTTCGGCTTGTGCCAATAGATAAATTCCTGCCGAGATGTATCCAAACCAAATAATCCACCCCGGGAACAAACGTAATTTATTAAAGGCAGCAGCTATCATAATTGTCCAGGCGACAGTTAATAACTGCCCCAGGTGTTCGCCCAATAAAACTCCGCCAAATTGATGCACGGCCTGGAAAATGATTTTGATTGTTTCTTTTGTGGTTTCATTGTTTGTATTAACAAAATTACCAGCTAATACAGGCACCACAAATGTCCATCTGAGCAATCCGATTATTTGAACGATGACTGATATAATTCCGAAAGTTGTTGCCCACCGGACAAAATACAATTTGTTTTCCAATTTTTGCCCTATCGACACATAGGCAATTAAAATTGGTAAGCCTAAAATCGCAAACAAAAACCAGACAAAAATTAATAATGCACCTCCTTCGCGAAATTTAGTCAGGATAACGCCGGAATCTTGTCGTAAAATATCCGGGTAATCGAAAATAATCGTCAGTATAGTATAAGGAATGAATACTCCAACAGCTCCCACGATAAGCAGGATGCCAATTATTTTTTCTGTTCTCATTTCCTTACAATTATTTTAGTGTTAATTGAAACTCTTTGAAATGTTCATTTTAAGATTGTCTGCAATGGCTCGGGCCTGGTCAGGTAAAACCAAAGCTGAGTATTGTTATTTAACGTTGAAGATAATAAAAGTTTACATGGCCAATGACTGCCGGAACGATTGTCCGGGCGTTACAACAAGCTTTACAACACTGTTCAATGCGCGCTTACCGCATCGGTCAACTAACCAAAAGCCCCTTTCATAATTCTTTTTCGACACAGGACTTTTTCTCAGGCTATTGTTCTTTAATAGTTGTTGTAATTTTTAATTCAGGCTCTCAAGCTCATTAGTAAGATTCTTGCGTGCCTGCCTTTCATAGAGATTATAAAAGTGATTCGTCTGGAAGATTCTATCCATATTAAGAAAGTGATTTAAAACCTTTTTTCTACCGGCTTTATAAACCGGGCCAGGATAATATCGATACTCTTTTCTTATCTGCTGTGCGTATTCCCTGTAGACTGGTAATTCGTACCCTAAGATTGATAAATCAGCATCTGTAAAAAAGCTCGTGTCTATAGTATCATTTGCAACATGTCTTTTAGTTGCAAGAATATGACTGTTACAAAGTTCAATTCTTTCTTTTTGAATCTCCAGCTGATTTAATCTTGCAACAGCAAGTTTAGCACTCTCTTCTTCATTATCGCCTTTCAAAGTATTATAAACTATATCATGATAGGCAATTGAGAACACAATAATTTCCCAATCCCCTATTTTTTCTTTTAAGGGTAAAAGCTCTTTGTTTAAATTTTCTAAATGAACCAGGGTATGGTATTTCCGGCTTGAATTTGAATATGCAGACGCTATTTCCTTCCAGAAAGAATCAATTAGTATTTCATCTTTCGTGTAAAATGCTATAGTTTCTCTGAATGAATGTTCAAACATGAGGTATGAATTATGATCGCTGAAGTCAGTACCAGGCGTATAGCTGATATCCTGTTGTCTGCCTATTGCAAACCGAACGCTTAAGCCGAAGATATATTCTTTGCCCGGATATATTCGTACCTTGTGCATTTGGGTCGTTAGCAGCTGTTATCATTGTTCCTCTTTTATTGAAAAGATCAATAATAAATCGGCGCAGGCTGAGGTGACTCTGATCTTTTTGTGCTTCTGCAGATTTTAAATTATCGTCTGCCATAGCTTTTGTTTTATGTCAATTTTTTCGACCTGAATGTTGTCACGTGGTGGGCAGATTTTTTTACATCATCTTTTCAGTTATTTCCTGTGTGTCTGTGTCAATGATTATTATTCCTTCATTTGTATTATTAAGTTGCCCTGACAGTAAACCCTTACTATTCCAAACTGATGTTTTTCCTGCACTTTCAAAATTGTCGCAATGTCCAACGCAGTTTGACATTAATACTGTCATTGAATATTTATTTGCAATGCCAGATAAATTTTTAGTGGCTTTTTCAACTCCAATATCTGACTTTGCCACGCTGGCTATATAAATTTCTGCTCCATTTTTAAAAGCGTCCTCCGAATGTTCGGGAACTGATAACTCATAACAAATTGCAAGCGCAATGTTGGCCTTTATGCCTATTAAACCAGTAGAATTTTGGCCACGAATAAAAAATTCTTCTTCATCAGGATGTAAATACTTTTTTGAATATGTTTGCCTTGCCCGGTGCGGCTGAAAAAGAACCATACTGATACAGATGCCTGTATTATTTTTTGTTGGTGCTCCAACTCCAATAGTTATCTTCCTGGTATCGCTGATTTTCTGGAAATCGTCAAACCTGCTATCGTCTTGAATAGTCGCTAATTCCTTTGATAGTTCCGGTTCGTAACCTGTAAGTGATAATTCAGGAAAAATAACTATGTCTGCTCCAAAGGGAACGGCCAGGCTTATTAATTTTTTGTGATTAACAATATTACTTTGGATATCTCCTCTGATAGGTCTTGTCTGTGCCACACAAATTTTCATTATGCCTGTTTTAAGTTGCGCCAACGGGGTTGGGCTTTGTGCAGGTGGCAAGTTAGCACGCTGCCCGGCGAAAACCGCTGCTAAATTTATAAATAAAATTTCATTGGTTATCCTGTTGCCCGGTGTTATTCGTCGAAACTGAATTTGGGATTTGCTAAAGGCGGAAGAACATATCTGTTTGAGCAACTATTCGCAATATTTATAGCGGTAGTGTTTTCTTTATTTTTTCTTTTTATCTGCTTTCTCTAAATTTTCTTTAACTCTAAGCTTTACAATTTTGGTTACTAAGCTTAAGGGCAATGGTTTATCAAGTGGAAATTGAACCGTACCTTTTCCTCTTTTGTAAACGGAAAGCTCTTTTTTAAATGCTTCGTTTCCTGCCGGTGCAGGATAAAGACCGATATGGTTTTTATAACCTGCAAAGTAAAGCAGGTAACGACCTTTAAGCGTGAAAGCCGGCATTGCATAACTGATTGTTTCTTCTGCATCAGGCGCAGCTTTTTTAACAGTAGTACGAATTTGTTCCAAAACTTTTTGCGTGTGTTTTGGAAAGCCTGCGATATACTCGTCAATGTCGTGAGGTTTAGTTGTTGCCATATAGTTTTTGTGTAAAAGGTTTTTATCTACCGGCTAATGCCAGGCATAGCCCAGGTTAATTGAAGAACAACTGCGAAGTAATGCTGCGAATTTTAACTGTCTGGCCAAATTGGGACAAAGCCAGGCGTAGGTACGGCATTACAATTTTTTATATGTGAGTGTTTTGTTTATTGTTTTAATGGAAAGTTTGCCGTCACTTTCAAAAGAATATTCCCGGGAACTTCTTATGTGATCGACAAACTCACTTCCCCATGAAGTCTCTGCAACTTTTGTCATGTTTAAATTTTGGATGGAAATAGTCATATTATTTCCTTTTGAATAATCACTCTGCCATATATTGTTAGTTGGAGTATTACCTGAAAAAATACCACTTGTCAAACCAGTTGAAGTAAAAGTAATGTCAACGTCTCCCTGGAAGGTAGATGGATTAATGGTTGTGAAACCCGAAACATTATCTTTTACAATTGTCATTCTCCATTTACCTTCTATAGATGTGAGAGGAGAGACCACCGAATCCCTCTTGCTGCAGGAAAGTAATAGTGAAGTAAGCATTGCGATTGAAAATAGGGTCTGCTTCATAAATGTCGTTTTATTATGGACAATTTAAATTTTCAGAGCGCTGCATCTGCTGCCGGCAGCGCCCGGGTATAATCACAGTTTGGAAATTTATTACTGTGTCTGCGGCATTATTCGTTACATGAAACTCAACCTGGTAGCTATTTGTAGCTGATTGAATCAAGGTTCATCTCCACATGCGCCGGTTTTTTTGTTACCGGTCGCAGTTGTGTAAATTAGTTTATTTGTTTAATAACTTTTCTGTGTTTGAGATACCCACTTGGGGGCATCATTTATATTTTGCCGAAGTAACAAATTCAATTGCCCGGCGTGATGTTGTACGTGTCGTAAATTATAGAGCAGCAATTCAAGTATGCTATAATTCATATAATCGTTTATAAATCTTTTTTCTGCCTTTTCATCTGTCAGGCCATTAATTAAGTCAAAGCATTTTTTGCGTCCAAACTCAAGATAATTCGATAACTCTTTTTTGCTATAAATTCTATCTGGAAATTTGCCTGCGGGGTCAAGTTCAGACAAGGTAAATGGATTTGGTGGCCTAAACTTTTCAGGTTCATAGGATAAATAATAATCCAGGTAGAATAGGGTATGATATGCTGAATACCAATATTTGTGATCTGAATTCCACAACGCTTCAGGGCAGGCTGTAATTGCATTGTCAAGCATATCGATTGATGCACCAAATTGTTTCCACAATATTTCTTTAAATGATGTATCCATAATATTTGTGTGATTTTATAAATTGCACCTTAGATCTGTTTTTCGGTTTATATTGCTGATCATAATTTTTATCGTATTAGTTGTTGCATTTACCACGATGGTGACCAACGTTCAACATTCTTTTGATTTCTTTTGCAGGAAATTTCTCAGCAGGTGTTCTCTATGGTATTCATCAGCCTTCGCAGATTATTTGAACAGTAAAATATTTTAGCCGGCCCTGGAATTAGTATGAATTCTATTTTCCCTTCTCTTTCGGGATAACACCTGTTTTCTTTTTAAATATTTCCCATTCTATCATCATTTCTTTAAATTTTTTTGGATGTGATTTTGAAATATCATTACTTTCCCCGGGGTCTTCTGCCAGGTTATATAATGCAAATGCAGTTTCATCAAAAGGCTGGCTAATATTTGTAATCTTCCAGGTCCCCTTTATTACAAGACATTGCCCATCGTGTTCCAGTCCATAAACATAGTTGCTTTGATGGATGGTATTACTTTTACCCATGATAAAAGAAAGGCAGGATTCACCCAGCATTGGTGCCATTTTTTTATTGTTATACAGATCCGGGTATTTTATATTGGCCAGTTCAAGAAAAGTGGGAGCAAGGTCCATTACATTAATGAATGTAGTTTGTACACCGCCTTTTCTTTCAACGTGTTTTCCTGAAATGATCAAGGGGGTCACTATACCACCTTCAGTGGCGTAGTATTTAAATAATTTAAACGGTGCCGCGCCTGCCTGTGCCCATTGCGGTCCGTATGAAACAAATGAGGAAGCCTTGCCCATATTTTCGAAACTGTTATCATAATGTTCACGCAAAAAAGGACCAAAACCCCGGGGAAGATTATAAAAATCTTCCGCAGCAGCTCCGTTGTCAGACATAAAAAAAATTATTGTATTATCAAGTTGTTTTGATTCTTTCAGGTATTGCATCACCTGGCCAATATGGTGATCGAGGTTATCAACCATTGCAGCATACAGCTCCATTTTTCTTGATTCTATCTTTTTTTCTTCAGCCGAAAGCTGTGCCCATGGTTTAATCCGGGAGGTCCGGGGTGGAAGGGTTGCATCGGAAGAGATGATCCCGGCTGCTTTTTGGCGGTTAAACCGGATTACCCTGAGTGAATCATACCCCATATCATATTTGCCCCTGTATTTATCTATATAATCTTCCGGAACCTGGAGGGGCCAGTGCGGGGCGGTATAAGTGAGATAGGCAAAGAATGGTTTATCTTTTGCCCCGGTCTTAATGAACGATATCATCTTTTCTGTATACACATCGGTTGAGAAACTTCCTTCAGGAAAAAGCACCACCTGGTTATCCAGCCTGTATTGCGGAGGTTCATCTACGAAAACCTGGCTATTATTAAAATGATTGGCTCCACCATTTAGCAAGGCGAAACTTTTTTCAAATCCTTTGGCATAAGGAATATAGGCATCTTCATAACCCAGGTGCCATTTACCGGCCATGAATGTTTGGTAACCGCTATCTTTCAGTAGTTGTGCTACGGTTACTATTCTATCGGTCAGGTGTTGTTCATAACCCGGCTTACCTTCTCTTGGAGTTCCTTTTACTGAAAACATAGAGCCCATGCCGGCAACATGATTATCATTGCCTGATAAGATCATGCTTCGTGTAGGAGCACAGAGCGGGGAGGTGTGAAAATTGGTGAATTGGAGGCCTTGCCTTGCAAGTAAATCAATTTGGGGAGTTTTTATATCTCCGCCGTAACAGCCAAGGTCAGTGTAACCAAGATCATCGGCTACTATCAACAGGATATTGGGCCTGCCATTATGTTTTGATTGAGCCCATACGGAATTATTGACACCGGTGAACAACAATAGTAAAGAAATCCAAATGATTTTATTTTGCATATTGAGATTGGTTATTTGTGCAAACCTGGCCGGCTTGCTGCGATTTGGGATTCATGTCCCATCCTGGTCCTGATGACAATTAAAGGAACAAAATAATATTGTAATTGCAAAAGCAAATTTGGATCGTTCAGGATGATAACTGAAGAACAATAATGTATGATGATGAGGTATATCGTCCTTTTTTGCGATTAAAACAATAGTAGCTTACCCGACAGTCTAAATTCTTATTCGATGTGAATTTTAGTCTTGTTAATGTTATGGCTTTTGCGTGACAGCTTCCGCGATATCGGAATAACACTCACTATGAGTACCCATGATATGAATGGAACTACAAGGAATATAAAAGCTGGCTTCGTGTCAGGAAATTTAAATGCACCGCTGTAACCAAGCAGGGAACCAAGTGTTACCACTACCATAAGACAGCAGATCGCCACACGGGGAGGAACCGGCCAACGCTTAGAGATCCTCTGGGCTACCAGGAGAGCCATGAATGGCGAGAGCACCCAGCCTACGAAAAGTATAAGCAAGATAACGGGGGTATTACAACCCGCATTTAGTACTAAGCCGACTGAGCCCACGGCTCCGGCCAACAACACCGTCACACATATTTTCTGCAGGATGTCAATTGTTAGAATTTTTTTTATTGTTGTTCATTTTTCTTGTCAATGATAAGCTTTTCATATTTGGGTTAGTTACATATTATCATTGTTTAATGAATCGTTTTAAAAAAAGTTACCGTCAGGTCTTATTTCCCTTCATCTATCTTGCCGGATTTTACTTGTGCTTTTCAAAAGGAAAATAATCCAACACATCATATTTCCATATGTTGGTGGGAAATATCACTACAAGATTTGCAGTTTTCCCTCCGATATTTTTGAAGGCATGCGGAACCCCCGCCGGAATGTTCACAATGTAAGGAGCTTTTATAGTGAACATAGTGTCGCCCATAGCATAAAGGATATCGCCATCAAGTAACACATGCGACTCTTCTCCCTCATGAGAATGCATTGGAGGTGCCCCTCCCGGAAATGTTTCAGTAATTCCAATAGTAAGGTTGTTATATCCATTCCGTTGTCCTTCCATCACATGCACATATTCCCCCGGACCAGGATTAATTACCGGTAGCTTATCCAGCGTCACAGCATGTTCTGAGTAATACTTCATCGATGGAATTTGGAAAGGACCCGGCACCGTCCGCCTTTCAAGCACTTTGAAGTGGTGATGCTGCGCATTCAATTGTGCGATAACTGAATCAGGAATTTGTTTTGATTCTTCGACCAATGTATTTAATGAAAATGTCTCTTTTGTTGAATCTTTAAAAGTTGTGCCGGGATTGTTCTCCGTCTTATTGTTTGAACAGGAATTCAGTATTAGTCCACCTGCAATTACGCTGATTAATAATCTCAATAATTTCATTTTAATTCTGTTTTAATAGTTATAAATTATTTGCATTTCTGTTGTTAACTGATTATTCAATAAAATTTGGAGATCGTTCTGTTAGCTGTGAGATATTTTTTCAAAGGTGCCCATAAGGCCTGCAGCTTAATGACGTAAGGGAATTTGCAAAACCAGAGTTCAGATACTCCCTGCTGTTCAATAAAGATATAACGTTTAACCTATATGCAAGTGCCCTTATTTCACAAAGCTGATCATTCGGCACAGGGCAACCATGTTCTCGGCAAGCCAACATTGC
>JGI24806J26614_1000304_pt1 | contig 13904 bp, 19 predicted proteins | sample Kansoi200umMDA_FD_26614 | JGI IMG/M metagenome (IMG submission 26614)
AGAAGAATACGATGAGCATATTCGACAAGTTGATTCATTTATTTGTACCGGTCGCATTGATCCCGGCTGGCCTGTATTCTATCGACACCCACCGCACCTTCCCCAAAGGATTGAACACCATTCTTGCCCAGTATTGCCTCAATCCTCCCCAGGAGCCAATCTCTGACATCGTCGTTTCTCCTGCTATTGAACGGATGGTAGCCGTTGCTCAATTCTTGGAGATCGAGCCATGCTTCGGTCAGATTGAGACCGCGGTATGGAATTGGGTTCTTCGGTGCGGGTGGAACGGTTTCGTGTATGATGAGAATAGGGGCGAGAACGACGAGGTAGATAATCGCCGTCACAATGGTCACTGCAATTGGGACGAACGAGAAAGGGTTGTAGCATCTCATGGTCGCTGTTGTAGTTGGCAACGAGCTCGAAGGCAGGCAATAAAGGTTGTCGGGTGAGGGGCGCGACGAGGGACGCTACGAGGGACGCTTCAGCGTGCCATGAGTCGAGGAGCTGTAGTAAGTGTATAGAAACGATTGATTGTTGTGTGGAAAGAGAGTTGAGTGGAGGTTGGGATTGTGAAGCTCTGAAGTGTGCTTACGAAGGGACGTTGAAATAGGAAGTCATTCCGCACAGAGCTTTGGCGGGGTTGCACTAGCGTGACAGGGGTTCGGCGCGGGATTCTATCCGACTTCCTCGTTTCCCTTGACGGAAGTTCTCCCCTGATCATGACCAGGTGTTCGACTTCGGGTTTTACCTGGTATTGTTGAATGTTCGAAATATCTTGGTAATGTTGTGGACCTGGAATCCACAACTGGAGCATAGTATCCCACCACAGGGAACTACCCCCTTACTCCCAACTGCTGTCCCCTGCCTTCTATCCATATGTTGCAAGTGCCAGGGACCTTTTAGTGAAGGATTCTTATGGAAACAGCGATCTTGAGTCAAATCTAGCTCTATCTGACCAGCTTGCAAAATAATCCCGTCCCAACCCAGGTCAACATCGATCCCGCTTAAATTTCTCAAATTCATCCAGAAACACCCTCTTATCCTCCTCTCCAGTCCAAAACATCTCAAGCGCACTCATCTGCAACTGCAGCATCTCCCTATCCGTAAAACCACACTTACCCCTCACCAAAATCATATTATTCCCTAGCCAATCACAATCATCCTCCATATACACTAGGTCATCACTCGCAATGGACAACTTAACTCCTGCATCAAAAAGCTTCCTTATCCGAAGAAAACTCTCACCCTCTGGTATATGCCTCACAGAAATACAAGGACAAATAGTCATCCCAATCCCATTCTGTTTGATACTCTCTATCAACTGAACTCGATCGGCGGCACAATCCGTGATCAATGCGACCGGTACAAATAAATGAATCAACTTGTCGAATATGCTCATCGTATTCTTCTGGTTGAAATCACAATAAGCTGTAAACTTGAAGCCATCTGTTGCGCCTTTGAAGACCTCCGAGAAATCAGAAAGTCTATCGTATTCGTCTAAGTCGAGACCGATAACTATGATCATGTCTTTGTACGGGAGTGCAGCCCACATGCCTCCATTGCAGGATTTAGGACACAGTTTCGGAGAATGCACATGATCCACTAGGATTTTATTTACTGAGCCGCGTGAACAATAATCCTAATTCATCTCCAAACCTGAGGAGCACAATAAAACTTTCCGTGGATTTATGTTCAAAACCCTCTCGGCATCTTTTTTGCGCACGCCTCTAGCCCCTTCCCATTCCCCTTCCATAGTAAACGAAAGAGGAATTCCCCTCACAGCCCTGCAAATCAGAGGACAGCTCACAATAATCAACGTTCATCTCTTTACACCTCTCACAATGCTCCATAGCCAGATCTTAATAATCCTCCTTGGTTTGCAATAGTTTCAATTCCATAACAACACGCCTTGAAAAATGTCACTGACCTTTTAGAATCCGCAGAACTTGCCCCGATTATTTGCTGACCATTCTAGCTTCAAACAGTACCCTCCGCCTAAGCTGAGGGTCATGAGAATATTACGGATTCCAAACTATGAGATTTCTAGTGTAAGGTCGAATGACCGGTCATTCGACCTACATTCTGATGAGATTTAGATATAAGGTGTAGAAAGCAGCTACTATATTTCTCATGAAAATGGATATCCCGGTAGATCTATGCTAGGCGCGAGACATCGAGAATCGTAAGAGTTGAACGGTTCAGGATATAATTGGAATGAGGTATATTGGTAACGCGCTAGGACAAACCTATCGCTCCGTCTCCACACGCCTCCATCTAACCGCCAAAAAGTGATATATAGAATCATGGTGCCTGCTTTCTTTCAAGCCCCCCAACTTTTCCTCTCACCTCTCCCCTTGACTCTGGCTCCTACCAAACTACAAGCAACCACTCACTTCTCACTATAGTCACCCTTCGCCCACATCCTCAGCACATTCTTCTTAATCTTCCCCGTACTCGTCTTAGGCAATTCCTTCACGATCTCCGCCTCTCTCGGAACCATGAACTTGCTAATCGCACTCTCATGCTTCGCCCATGTGATCAGATCTTCTCCTTGCATACTCTTCCCTTCTTTCACAGTAATGAAAGCTTTGGGTCGTTCACCCCAGTGTGAGTCAGGGACTGAGACGACACCTGCTTCGAGCACGTCGGGGTGTTGGACGAGCATCGCTTCGAGCGCTACGGAGGAGATGTTTTCGCCACCTGGAGAGATTTTATGTTAGCAATTGGTGTTAGAGAATGAGAGGAGAAGGGACCACTTGCCTGAGATAATAATATCCTTTGCCCGATCCAAAATTTGCGCACTCCCATCCTCATGCCAAACAGCCAAATCCCCTGAATGCAGCCCACCGCCCGCAAACAACTTCCTCGTCGCCTCCGCATCCTTGTAATACTCCTTCCCGCAAATATTACCAAAGAATATAATCTCTCCAATTTCCTTACCGTCCTTCTTGACATCAATCAAAACACCTTCCGGTTGATCAGGTTTGACGATTCGGATAGGCAAGCCGGTGATGAAGCCGTGCCCCTGCCGTGCCATTCGTCCGTACTTTTCTTTGATGGGAAGCGTTTCCCAGAGCGGCATGTGGTAGCCTTTTGTGATGGGACCGTAGGTTTCGGTCAGGCCGTAGACGTGGACGGGCATGAGGTTTAGGTTTGTCATTTGCTCGAAGAGGTATGCTGTTGGTGGGGAAGCGGCGACTGTGACTCGGACGGGCTTCTCGAGCTTCTGGGCGTCAGGACACGCACAGAGAAGAGTGTTTACAGTTGGCGCTGCGTTGAAGTGGGTGATGTTTTCGGTCTTGAGGAGCTTCCAGATCAGGGGGTAGTCGATTTTGCGGAGACAGTAATGCGTGCCTCTAACAGCTGTTACAGCCCAGGGGAATGCTATGGATCTTGTTAACAGCTAGATTCTGAATCTGGAAAGCCAAGAAAATGAACACTTACTCCAACCCATAGCATGGAACATCGGCAACGTCCAAAGATATCCACACCGTCCAACATTATAATTCAGTCCACTCTCGATAACATTCCCCAAGGCCGCCAAATACGCACCCCTATGCGTATAAACCATACCCTTCGGTTTGGCAGTCGTTCCACTTGTAAAAGGAATGGCAATCATGCCATCCTCATCATCAGCCTGAGCCTTCAACCCTGCCCACCCCTTACCTCCAAGCTCCTGATCATATTTCAAGCCCTCCAAAACAGCTTCATCGAATGGGCCTGAAAGTTGACCCTCTGTGGCATCGGTATCGGTGTCGATTATGAATGGGACATCGGGCTTCTCTTTCCGGAAATCTGCGAGGAGAGGTAGGTATTCGTCATCCACGATGATGACATCCACCTAAACACCAATTATCAGCAAGAGTTTCCCTCCCTTCCCTCATATTCGGGACAACTCACATCCGCAAACCCCATAATATACCTAATATCTTCCGTCTTCAACCTATAATTAACCGCAACGTTCACACCCCCAGCCGCCGCAATCCCAAAAATACTCTCCAGAAATGCCGGCGTATTAGGACACAGAATCCCCACTCTTTTAAACCCATGTTTCATCAAAAAGTATGCCAGGCCTCTAGCACGATCTGAGAATTCAGCATAGGTTCTGCGAAGGGTTTGGCCGTTTGCGGTGACGTGGAAGATAGCTTCTGCTTCGGGCTCGATTTCGGCGGCGCGGGGCAGGAAGAATGTTGGAGAGAGGGTGTGGATGTGTGGGGGCTTCGTGGTCGAGGTTGTTGTTGAGGGTACAGTGGCACTGGAGAAAGGGAGGAAATGTGCGGTGAGCTTTTGGAGGCGGGTGCTTGGGGGAGACATTGTGGGTAATTTGTCTGTCTGTTGGCGCAGAGAGGGGTTTAGAGTTTGATCGAGCTGCTATGAATACGATTGAGCTGGCGTCGATTTCGGGTGAGCGCGAGGAAGATATACTCGGCGGGGTAAGAATTCCTTCAAGGTGACAGCCGTATTACCGCATGTGCGAGAAAGCAGCCAGCCGTCTGTTACACACCTCAACAAAAATAGGAGAAAAGCGGGAGCTCAATTGGCGAGAGAATATTTTAGTATTTGTAGTTTGAGATAGTTAGCCGGAATCATTCCAAACTTATGCAGGACCACTAGACTATCTTGTGCCAGGGTGCATGTCATGATGTGTTTGGTTGTTCTAGGGCGATCAGCAGCTTGGTGTGGGGAAAAAAATCGGGTTCACTGAGAGCTTTTTCCCCGCGTTTCCTCGGTAGAAGGGATCGAGGTGAGCCGACGTAAGCGGTGCCGGAAGACACACTGAGAGGTTGACGAATTAAAAAGGCTGTTAACGCAAGGCTGAGGTTCAGGTCATTTTGGTTTTTGGCTAGAACTATATATTCCAATCAGGAAAACGTTGGCGCATCTTTCGGGCATGTGCGAATTGAGAAGCTTGGCTTATCAGGAGTTGGTGAGTACGCGAAGCATGTGAAATGAGACGATGTCGAAGTGCAAGATAAATGTAAATGCCCAACTGGCCTTCAAGTATCGTCAATTCGCAAGTGGGAAGGACTGGTTGGTTGTACATTAGCTCGATGAAAAGCCTTTGAACTTTTCTCTTTGAAGTTCTCCCAGCAAGAGCAATATTAACTATTGCCCAGAGCATGAACGCCCGCATGAAGCTGTTGCGTGAACCATCGGCAATGTAGGCAAGCTAGCCTCGGATCGTTCTATTTAACTATATTAGTAGTCAATCCACTACACGGCGACTAAATCACTCAATCAGCCCGCCAATCTTGTTCAAGGATTTCATTTCCTTATGAGGCGCATGCAATATCAAAGCCTATACACGGCAGAGTATTCCCAGGCCTTATCTCGCTCTATTCCGATAGTGGCAACCCCCCAAACCGTGATAGAACCAGCTTTGGGATTCTTCCCAATCGTATCGAGTCGAACAAAGCATTGACAATTTGTTGATTTTTTTAATCGTGAAGGAGAAAACATGCACCAAGCCCATCCAAATTCCCAGCCATCTAGTCGTGGTTTCGAAATGATTAACCCCGAAAACAAGCACTCTAGTAGCCGTATTCAGCCAACTGCTTCTTGGTCTTGTCGTCAACCTTCGCGCTCTTCTTCGCATCGGATAATTGTCTGATTGCGGCCTTCTTGCGTTGGTAATATGCGGCGCCCTTGACCTTTCTTCTCTCCTCAAGTCTACCTCACGGTCAGTTCCCATACCTATCAGCCACACTCCAAGACCCAAACATACCTCGCAACAACGTCCTGGTACTTCCATCCAACCTCGTGGCTGAGTCTGCCAACGGTGCAGTACTTTCGGCCAGGCTTCAATCTCAAGACACGGAGTGCTTGTGGGACAACTACTCTCTTGACCTTGTCGTATGGTGGTGGGACACCCTCGAACACCTTAAGTCTCTCCATAGCAGCGGCACCACGGGCGGTCTTATGGGGAATCATGCCACGGACAGTCTTGTAGAAGATTCTTGAGGGAGCACGGAAATGGAAAGGACCTGCTGTGAGTCAGACATTTGTCCAATTGCGCAAAACGAGAAAGCCTCGTAGCCCGGAGATAGCTTACCCCCTCGGGTTGGGTTGTATCGGGTCATCTTTCGGAGGTATGCGTGGTACTTTACTGTATTCAAAGTAGAGTCAGCCTTCTGTGCCTTGACATATTCCCAATTGCGACATCTGATTCCCCAAATTCCAATTCAACCGCACGCCAGGATAAAGGTGTAGAACATACGCTTCGCACGGAAGAACTCTCCAGAGATGTTGAGGGCCTCGCATCGCACAACAACGATCTTTTGGCCGTTGAGGAGCTGCTTAGCCACGGTACTGGCCAGCCGACCAAGGAGGTGACCCTTGCCATCGATGGTGATCTATCAGAAACGTTCGCATCAGCATCCACCATCCCAATTCCATTCATCCTCGAGTCTTGAAAAGCTTCTCCTGTTGTCGACGTTCGCAATGTTGCGGGAGTGGGCAGTGCGACTTACGACTGGCTCGAATGTCGACATCTTGTCCTATTACACGACGAATGAGAAGACAATTGTCGAAAGGTTGCCGGTATCCTCTACCTTCGTGATGGTGGAGGTTGTCAATTTGTCGTTGATTTCGTTCTTGAGATCTTTCAACTTCGCGAAGACAAGCGTGGTGTTGTGAGAGGCGCTAGTCGAAATTAGCCGAGCTCAGAGCCGCGCCGTTAGGGCCCACAAACCCTGAGGAGTTTTAAAATTGGAAATTAAATGACAACGCAAGGATTTGACCTCGTGCGACGTGTTGCGGTATGAATTTGATGGCATCTTCGTTTGGTGTTGGGAGTTTGATTATAGTTCTGTTGCGGCGAGGTGTCATCATGTGTTTTGAGTCGATCGATAGCCACCCGAGATTTTCTTCTCAGCCCTTTCATGAAGTACATCATCGATGCTCTCTAATTTCAAAGGACTGATACTCATATTTGGAAGACATGATTATTTCATGTCTAAGCCTTGAATTCATGTATAATTTCGCATTCATTTATCATTGTATGCATCTTTCGTGTTAGAGATGTTTCGATGAACGGTCGGAAAACTGACAGCCCTCGCCTCGTCGGGTTGAAGCTCCGAGAAGGAACGCATGACATCTTATGTCCAAGCAGTGGACATGTCTGAAGCCATGACCACAACGTAAATCTCCTCCACGTTTGTACATGAGATGCTGAAAAGTCCCCGCTGCAAGTGCTGGACCTTCCCAAATCGAGATATCTCAATTCGACTGCACCCTCAAGAAGCCGCCTGTCACTCTCAAGAACGAACTCGAATCAGAGCAGAATGGTATGACATTCTATATCAAGAACAAGTTTCACCATGTTCCCAGTGATGCCCTATACTCTTACTCTATGCACATCAAATTCTGAAAACGACTTGCTGCAGCCGACGAAACATTCTGTCTCTGAGGGGTAACAATCCCGATGCAATGATGCTAACAAGACAAGGGAATTCGTAAGAGCCTCCCAGACAATTCTAAGAAGCCAAATTATTAACCCATCTTCTCATCCAAACCATTCAAAACGCCTTGGGCCTCTCTGACCAACGCTCTCCTCTTGTCTCTCGCCTCGTTGTCGCCCTCAGTCTCAACAGCATCCAATTTCAGCAAAACCTCGTTCATAATGGTCTCGCTCAACTTCTTGTGCTCGAAATCTTTCTTCTTGGGGTCCTCTGGCGGATTTACGGTAAATTGTATGCAAAGCGGCAATATCTTCGTGTGAAAATGCGATGAAATAGCATTCAGCTTATCCAGAGCAGTTTTGGGTGTAGGACCAGGAGAGACCGTTCTGGAATTGGAAGAGCTTGCTCCAGTACCAGGAGAGAGATTGGGATCTCCCTTCTTCTTTCCCTTCTTCTTGCTCTTGCGATTCCTCTTCTTCTTGGTGCCTCCCTCCTGGACACTTTCGCTACCGTCATCAGAATCCCCACTATCTTCTGGTCCATCGCAAACTATGCAAAGAATCTCGCTCTGATTCTTCAGGTTGTATTCCCGACATAGCGCATAGTCATCTTTCAATTGCTGGCCCTTGTAGAGCAGCTTTAGTTGCTTTCCTCTCGGCAGATTCATAACAACAGCTGCGCGCTCTCTAACATCGCGAACCTGCAACTTGCCATCTCCAATGCTATATGCGGGGAATTTGATGGGATATTTGACACCCTTGTTCTTGATTAACAGCACGTCGTCTTCCGCTTGCATTGTAGGAGGAGGCCTCGCATGGGGATCATACGTACGGCCTGGCTGCTGCAGATCGGCGGATGTGATGTAGGAGAAGTCATCTTCCGTGACAGTAGGAGGATATGCTCTACTTCCAAACGGCGACAATCTTGACCCCCCGCCAAAGAACGAGCGGCCCCAACCGCTCATTGAGAAGACTGCTGTGGTAACGAAGAGGACGAGGAGGGACGCGGTGAGCGTGCTAGGCGGGATGGCGTCGAGATGGGCGGTCTTGTATGCCGCGGAGAGCTGCTGCTGTGTAGATGTGGGGAGAGCGGAGTAGGCGGCGTCGAGCTGGGTAAGAGTGGTCGAGAGATAGCTCTGAAGAGAGTCAGGAAGGCGAGTGAGCAGGGTGGCACCTTGCGATGCGGGAACGCTGGAGGAAGCCACCTTGACCTGATTTACTTATTGCCCTGTCCTGCTGTGGGACTTATGCGCGCTGTGGTTGTGCGTACGTATCAGGTGGGTGGTGATTTGTTCACTGGGAGGCTCAGCTTCACTGTCAAGATTGTGCAGGACAACTTGTTTTTCGGCTTCAAGCGAGGTCAGATAGGACAGTTCTGAGGTTGGGGGCGGAATCTACCCGCACGGGACCTATGTACAATTTTGATTGTCTAAATTTATCATCACAAACATCAGAAAGAATCTTCTTCACAGTCTAACCCCAAAGTGGATCTGAATTCAAACTTTCGTATAGTCCGATGCAATTCCAAATGCTGACCATTCTGACCATCGAAGCTGCCAGCACAATCGTGTTCCCTAAACCCAGGATCCCCTTGGTCCAGCTCAACTCCACCGTGTTTCTTTGTCAGCAGGCTGGCAAAAATCACCAAGGGGACCTTTTCAAGCCACACTCCTCGTTCCTCGGCGGCGCCTCGCCTTCTTGCGTCATTTCTAGAACGACCCTTCCGCATAAGCAACACCCACATGATTCAGAGCCGACCAGCATTCACTAATCACATCAGGCCTCGAACCTTTTTATTAAAGCCGTGATATTGCCCCTCTTTACACCTACTTATACTCCCTCCCTTTTCCCAAGACACCATCACAAAACAGTTGCCCACCATTTCGTTCCTACGCCGATTCTTCGCTTCGACTTCTGTCAATCCCGCAAATATGTCTGCCGCAAAAGTTAAGGCCCAAAAGATCATCGATAACAATGGCGTCGGTATGTCTTGTGCTCCACCATTATTGTGTCACCACTCCGTGACCCCCACTTCTAGAGCTGTAACTGACATTTTGGTCTCTTAGCTGTTTTCAGCAAGTCCTACTGCCCCTACTGCAGAGCTACGAAGCAGCTGTTGAACGAAATGGGCGCAAAGTATTACGCCATTGAGCTTGATCAAGAACGTGAGTTACCTATGATGCGACCTTTTTAGTGGCAAGAATGGGGGCTAACGAGTTAAATCACAGCTGATGGATCCGATATTCAAGCTGCGTTGAGGCAGATCAATGGCCAGAGCTCTGTTCCAAACATCTACATTAAGCAACAACACATTGGTGGCAACTCGGACCTCCAGGCAAGGAAGGCCGAGCTCCCCGACTTGTTGAAGGATGCCGGTGCTGTTTAAGGATTGGGTTTTAAACGGATAGCATGGAGGATGGTTTTCCGCATTGCGTTTGGATAGACTTTGATGATACACTATCAGAGCACAATAAATCGAAATTAAATTGTACTATGGAGAGTTTCCTTTTGATGCATGTGATATACATATTATACACGCAGCTTCACTTGAGTAGCCACGGTTCCCACTGGCCTCTCCACAAACTCCATGATACCGTTAACAATGCTCTTCCTCGCACCCTCGCTGGCGACTGTCTTTCCAGCAACATAGTTCAACCACACACCTCTCGAGATGCGCTCATCGTTCACATGTCCTAATCTCTGGGCGCCATTCTTTCCATCATCATACCAAACGGCCAATTTGCCCGTGCGATCTCGGCTCAAGAGCAACTCTTTACCCTTTGGAACATTGCCTCTATTAAACAGCGTCTTGAACTCGCTAACAGCTGTCCCGAATGCCTCATCCCCGTATTCCTCTTTATTGCTTTGTGCCCTGGCAGTAAGATGCTTGACCCACGCATCTCTCAAATGATGGAAATCCGTGTTCCGTGTTGGTACAATTCGAATCAAAGTCCTGGCACCCGCGTCTTTCAATACCTCATTCCAAAGCTTCACGCCCTCTCCCTCCTGCATCAACATACTCCTCAGCTTGTCCTTCTCGTCCGCAACCAGTGCAGTCGCCCCAGGCTGGGCTTTCTTAATAAGGGTTTCTTGGAACGCAGCAATGTCATCTGTTGCGATGTACATTCCAACCACATAGACTTGGATCTTGAGGAAACTCACGGTCCGGATGCCCAGACCAACGAGTTGATATTCGACAAGTCGATCATCGCTGACTCCCGGTGTAGTCTGTTTTATTTCATTCGCTTTCGCAATATCCCGCTCGTCATCATAGAAATCCAGTACTCTTGGAAATACAGGAACATGACTTGTCCCAGTCTCCACCACATCCGGTTTCTCTTCCGGTTCTTCGCCCAATTTTTGCACCACAACTTTCCTCTCTCTTCCTAATACTACCATAGGATCATCTGCACGTTTGCCGCTGTCGAGTTTATTCGGTTTATTCGGTGGAGGAAGGTCAATTGATGTTGCGGTTACGTATACGGCTATCATGCCAAATATGAAGCCAGCGGCGGCATAGTAGGATCGACGCTTGTAGTAAGCTCTACGTTCTGCTTCGAGTCGGTGTAGGGCTACAGGGTCGAGTGGATTACCAGGTGTTTCGGAGGTAGAGGAGGATGGACGTTCCGTTGTTAGGTTGCGGCGGAGGAGAGGTTGGAATTGCCGGGAGGAACGAAGGCATTGTTGTTGAGCTAGATGTCGGGGGAGGAGACGCAACGCTCGTGTAGAAGGGTTTCGGAGAGACATTTTTATTTTTATTTTGGCTTTGGTGACAAGAGGAGGGGAAGTGAGGTTGATGTTGACGGATGGGCTGATGATTCGCGCTGATTTCTGAAGCGAAATCTGGGGAAGCTTGGATTGTGGCGCGAACTTGCTTCTTCTAAACACCCACTCCCAATCTCTCATTCAGGGACATCTCCATTATCTTGAAATGATGTAATAGTGTGTTCTAAAATAAGAATTTGGGGATTTGATAAATCTTAGCATTTCAGCAGCATGTAGTTTTCCATTTACCAATGAATATTCCAACGAAGCTCCAAAGCTCTCCAGCTCACTTGTTTGCACAGCACAGTGTACGCTAAATTTGGGTGGTCTTTGAAAAATGGAACGAGAAGGAAGACATGATTGCTCCAATGGACGAAATGAAATTAAAATAGAAGAGATGTCTTGCGTGCAATCACATCTACTGTCAGCCAATACGTGTTGGTGAGCTGCAGCTGAATCACAAATGGCTGAGGCTTCTAAAATCCAAGCATGTGCGCTATCACCTAACTTCGGTACACCAAGGGGTTTTCCCGAACCCCCGTCATTTTAGTTGGGGCAAACAAAGAACTCAATTCCCTTCGTAATGTACAAACTTCAAGTTAACAACCTAGAAAGGTTATTCATATTCTCTGAATTTGCATTCCTGAATTCCTGAAATAGAAATCACCACTGCTGTCAAATCCCAATGCTCAGCTACGCTCCCAGTGCCCGTTAAGCGAACCAACCAGGTAGCCTTGCATGATGCAGCAGCGCAACCACCACTTCCATCACAACTCAAACATCCTCACTCTCTGATCACGAAGCAACAAACGCTGGAGTTACCAACAACGCAGCACCCACGACAGCATCGCTAGCCCTATGGAAAGGAGAAAGATATCATTCCGACTGCGAACAACAGGAATACCCAATCTGCCAACTCAAGAACCCACCCACTTCGCGCGAGGCTGAGGGCCCCGAGCATCCCCTCCGGACTCACGACATCCCTGGAACTCCTTGCGGCTCCTTGTTATTGGCCTGCAGACATCCGCGCAAGCTTTAGAATTTGTCCAACAGGTGTATGTATTCCGACGAAAGACGTAATCGCCCTTTTTCCAAAGAAAGCAATCCTTTCACCGCCAGCATGAGACGCTCAACCAACATGCCGTCCATTGATACAAACGCCCCTTATCGGGGGACTCCTGACCCAGAAGGAGACTCCCAGTCATCCTCCAGCAACTCGCCAGCCCGCGCAGACTACGAAGAGTCGGATTTCTACGGAGGCAATAACGATTCGCAATCATCGATCGGAGTCCCAACATTCCAAGATATGGCAGTTTCAGAAGAGACATGTCTTGCCCCTGCGAATCGACTCCCCGCGGAAGTTCTCATCGGCATATTCTCGAAGCTCAGCGGCAACCCACAAGACCTATTCAACTGCATGCTGGTATCCAAGAGATGGGCTCGGAATTGCGTAGACCAGCTCTGGCACCGACCGTCATGTACGACCTGGAACAAACATGGCTTCATCTGCAGAACCCTCTCCGTCCAAGACCCATACTTCGCATACCGGGACTTTATCAAGCGTCTCAATTTGGCTTCCCTCGCTGATGGAGTCAACGATGGCAGCGTTATCCCTCTCTCCGTTTGTACAAGGGTTGAACGCCTGACCTTGACGAACTGCGAAGGTCTCACAGATCAGGGACTTATTGGCCTCCTCACTGATAGCAGCCATCTGCTGGCCCTGGATATATCTAGTGATAGCCAAATTACGGCGGAGTCAATGGTTGTCCTGGCCCAGAACTGTCGGCGGTTGCAAGGTCTCAACATATCCTCTTGCACGAAGATATCTAACGAATCCATGATTGCAGTTGCCGAGAATTGCAAATATATCAAGCGGGTGAGTTCTAGTCTTGGGACCCTATCTCCTTCCGAGTTATACTAATTTTAATAGCTCAAGCTCAACGACTGCGACCAACTTGACGATGCCGCAATCATAGCATTTGCCCAGCATTGCCCGAACATACTGGAAATAGACCTGCATCAATGCAAACAGATTGGAAACGATCCGATCACTTCTCTTCTTGTTCATGGTCAGACCTTACGGGAGCTCCGGCTTGCAAATTGCGAATTGATTTCCGACAATGCCTTCCTCAACCTCCCTTTCAACCAGACCTATGAACACCTACGAATTTTGGATCTTACAAGCTGTGCTCGTCTGACAGACCGTGCTATTGAGAAGATCATCGATGCTGCCCCTCGATTGAGGAATCTTGTATTCGCAAAGTGCAGAAATCTGACAGACACTGCAGTAAATGCAATCAGCAAACTCGGCAAAAACCTGCACTATCTCCATCTGGGGCATTGTGGCCACATTACAGATGCTGCAGTCATCAAGCTCGTACAGCACTGTAATAGGATACGATACATTGATCTAGGATGCTGCGTTCACCTCACGGATTTGTCCGTGACTAAACTCGCTTCTCTTCCCAAGCTGAGGCGAATAGGTCTCGTCAAATGCTCAAACATCACCGATGAGAGCGTCTACGCATTGGCACAGAGCCAGCGTCCAAGACGCGATCGCCACGGCCGGGTCATGATGAGGGATGACGGTTCAGGAGCACCAGATTTCTTTGCTGGCAGCAACCTCGAGAGAGTACATCTAAGTTACTGCACCAATTTGACTCTGAATGTAAGGCAGTGCCAAGCCCTACTACTGATTATTTGCTAACACGACTACTACAGAGCATTGTGGTCCTTCTCA
>JGI24806J26614_1000305_pt1 | contig 13902 bp, 14 predicted proteins | sample Kansoi200umMDA_FD_26614 | JGI IMG/M metagenome (IMG submission 26614)
GCCTGCCGGCTGCCCGGCAAATGAAATCTTAACAAAGCCATTGGTTACGGGATTGGGGTAAACGGCAATACTGTTCTTTTGAATTTCCGGTTGCACGGCACGATTTTGCCTGGTCTCTTCCTCAGTCGGGTCTTGAACTGCTTCTTCGGTAACGATCGTCTCTGGTACTATCTTAGCTCTCTTTTTTTCTTTCTTTTTCTTTTCGAAAGCCAGGTTGCCATTAGCAAGATCGGAAGCATTAAACACTGTTTCATGGGATGAAACCTTTTCGGCTTGCATGGTAGTAAGGTCAAACCTGAAATATCCAACGGTAGATTGGGAACTGCAAACAATTACTTTGCTTCCTTCTTCCACCATGGCGCCATTGGTAGTGAAACCTTGCGGAAGTCCCTTTATGGTTCCCTGATAGGTAGCAATTCTCGTGTCGATAACAACTTTAAATACATTCCGGTTCCCGGTGATCAGGTATAAATTACCAGAGGCATCTGCAATCATGTCGCCACCATACCCACTTTGATTACGCACCGAGAATTTGTTTGCGGCATCATCGGTAAGTGCACCGAGATCAGTGATCGCTGTGTTTTTACCGGTCGTAAAGCGAATCAAATGATTTGCATTGTTGGAGAGAGCATAGCCATTTCCATCGGCTGCTATCACCATCCGCGGTATTTGATTTCCGGCATCGCCTAGCCCGGTCACAGCGCCGAATGGTTCATCCTCGAAATAGTAAATTTTTGGCGTTTTTGATTTCAAATCAATGTACCGCAGCTGATTAATGCCCATAGGAGTATAATAAAGCCGTTCGTGTTTCCTGTCATAGGCGCAAGCCGCCGAGTTAGTGGCGAAGGGTTTATCCGTTTGTTGCTGTATCTTGTTTCTTATCTCTTTGTTTATGATTATTACGTTATCAAATGACTGCTGCCTGACTAGTTTCATTTTTTCAGCATCGAGTTTTAGATCCTTGATTTTGCGGTCGCCCTCAAGAGCATAGACCTGCACATTTTCTTTTCGATCTAACTCCATATCAAGGTTAACGACTTTTTTCTTTGGTAAACTCGTGCTAGCATTCACATCTTTTTTAACAATAGGCTTCCCCGTTCTGGCATTTAGAATCTCAATTTCATCATTGCTCTTGTAAATTTGTTTCACCTCCTCTCCCGTAGTAATATCCACTAATCGAACTTCTTTCCATCCCGTTTGACCTTTTTGCGGAGCCGTGATGGCGAAACCGGTTATCTGTTTTTGTTTTGATTTTTGCGCGAAGAGCGAAGAGATGAGAAGAGAAGTAGCCAATAGGAGTAAAAGTTTCGGTTTCATAACAAATAGTTTTGTAAAAGTAATCTACGATAAATTTCGTTGATGACAAAAAAATTAATTACGGGGGACTTTTTTTAAGGATGAATGGTTCGACGGCCGACAAAGCCAATTAAAAAATAAGAAAGATCACGGTCTCGTGATCTTTCTTATTTCGTCTACAGATGTGTCAAAGCGGCTCACTTCATTTTGCTTTGTCCTTCAATTCGACTTCTGCAACACAATCTCTATGACCCTTTTTGTCGACCCAATAGTATCTTGAATGGTCGTCAATATAGATCGTCTGCCCATTCGGGCCTACTTTGTTCTTATACACCTGGTCGGTAACTTTAGATTTTCCTTTTGAAGCAAGTTCTGCTGTTTTATTGCCCGTTGCCTTTGCAGCCTTCTTAACACTCTGGTAGTTTTCTCCACAACCTGGGCGTCTGCTGTATACGAAATGCCGATGAGGCAACTAAAGGCTAAAATTCCAATTAATTTTTTCATAGTTTAAAATTTAAATTTACTTATCGGTCTTCTTCTAAAACAATGCCGGTAGGCATACATTCGTAACGCGAATGCTGAAAATGTTTTCTGGTTTACAGCAATTTTATTTTTCTGATGGGACAAGCCAACGACATGGGACGCAATTATCATAATAAAGTCATACTGGCGCTGTCAATACCACAAATCATCCTGCTTATTGCCGTGAGCTGTGCCGGGTTATTTGTCCCGGGATCTTATCCGAAAGAAACATTGAACTGGCAGGCACAGTCAATGGGTCAGGACGCAGTGGACCTTTTTCTTTTAACACCTCTCCTGGTTGTGACAGCTTTGCTGGGGCAAAAAACAATCGAATTGCCTGGCTGTTATGGAGTGGATTGAACCTATATCTAATCTACACATTGTTATCTATTGCTTTGACATTAACTTCAATAAACTTTTCATTGCCTATTGTTTGACGCTGGGATTGTCATTTTATTCCTTCGTCTATTTTCTGTACTCAGAAATTAAGATATCAGCGCATGTTTTTGTAAGGAAAACCATCACAAGATTTATCGCTGTTTATTTTCTCGTGATCGCGATCGTATTTTATTGCTTATGGCTCTCAGAGATAATCCCCGCCGTGGTGGACGATGACACTCCAAAAACTGTCAAGGAATCAGGATTAACAACCAACCCCGTCCAGGTTATTGACCTGGCGATATTTCTTCCGGGTCTTTTCATTGTTGCAGCCCTTGTCTTTAAAAATAGGATCTTGGGCTTCATCTTTATTCCCGCGATGCTCGTATTTATGATCCTTATGGATAATCACAATCGCGGTATTAATGGTTGTTATGAAGTTCAATGGATTTGGGGGTGACTACACCTTAATAATGGTAATGACTGCTCTTGCTTTGCTGAGTTTAGGCTTGCTAATTGCCTATTTAAAAACAGGCGATTTCGTCATGGATAAGCCTGAACCTATGTGATGAAATAGATGATCTCAGTAAAATTACTGAAGCTCCCGGCGGTTCAACGCAAGAATGGTAATGGCTATGATCCCGGGGAACTCCCGCGGATGATCCTCTAACATTTCTCTAGCCCTTTTATTACCTTTAGTCTTCATAGTTAGTTTATGGTAAAATTTGATACGAACAACACATTCAAACGGCTTCGAAACCGTTACCGGCTTGTGGTTATGAACGATGACACGTACGAGGAAGTTGTTACATTTAAATTATCGAGGCTCAGTGTATACGTGTTCCTGAGCGCCATATTTGTCGTCCTGGTAGGTCTTACGGTTGCCCTGATTGTGTTTACTCCTTTAAAATATTACATCCCAGGGTATGATGACCTTAAAATCGGAAGGGACTACCGGCAACTTAAATACAGAACTGACTCACTAGAACAACAAGTAGATTACCAGGCACGTTATATAGAAGGAGTAAAGAGAGTTTTGAAGGGAGATGTGGCTGTAAAACTGGATACAACAAGCATTAAGCTACCCAAGGACGAGTACTCAAACGACTAAATATTCAATACCTATGTTCAAAAACAACAACCCTACTACTATGAGTAATGAAAAAACGACCAGCAATGGCACTACTCTCATTAGTGCCGGTACTACGCTTAAAGGCGACATCAGCAGTAACAGCGATCTGCGCATTGATGGAACTATCATTGGCAATGTAATCTGCTCATCGAAAATTGTAATTGGAGCCAGTGGCAATGTGGAAGGCGATATTAGCGGGAACCAGGCCGACATTGTCGGAAAGGTATCAGGCAATATTAAAACAAAAGACCTTTTGCAGTTAAGAGGCGATTGTATGGTAAAAGGAAACGTTCATGCTGGCAAGTTCCAGGTGGAACCAACTGCTATTTTCAATGGACAATGCCACATGGGGAATAATGGTGAAGCAACACATGCCAATATATTGGAAATGGTGAATAAGGGGAACGTAAATGGCGTTAAAGCAGCAGCACAATAGAAATAAAAACACTGAGCTGATCCGTTATGCCAGCCTGGGCACGCAATTTTTGGTGTCGCTTGGGCTGGCAGTTTTTTTAGGGTTAAAGGCTGACGAGTGGTTGAAAATTTCCGCACCTTTGCTGATCTGGTTATTGCCGTTGGTTGTGCTTTTAGGTATGCTTTACAAGATCTTAAAAGACACTTCCAAACCAGGGGATAAAAATGAGAAAAAATAACGCGACTCCTTTAAGCCCCATCATTATATTGTTTGTCGTGCTCAATGCCTTCTTTCTGACGGGTAGAAATCTATTTGAAAAGTATGGAATTGACCGCGATGTGCTTATTGTCGGAAATTTAATTTTGTTCGTGGTCACCCTTTTATCCTTCTGGATTAGCATCAGGAGTTTGAAATCCGAAAATCCGCAAAAGTTCGTAAGAGGCGCTACGCTGAACACTATGGTGAAACTATTGATCTGCACCCTTGCAGCTTTCATTTACATCTTTAGTTTCCGCAATCAGTTGAATAAGCCTGCCTTATTTACCTGTGTCGGATTGTATTTTATTTATACTTTACTTGAAGTATCCGTACTCACACGAATATTGAAGGGGAAAAAGAATGCCTAAGAAAGAAGCGCCAATTCACCATTTACAGAATTTCTTACCGCCGGCTACCTATGATGCGGTCTTGCAGTACCTGCAGTTCTACAAAGTTCACCTGACTGTTGCCAGGGAAAGAAAAAGCATCCTGGGTGATTATCGTCACCGTACTCATTTCAACAATCACCGCATTAGTGTCAACGGCAACCTCAACAGATTTTCTTTTTTGATTACTCTTTTGCACGAGTTGGCTCACTTGCTCACGTTTGAACGGTTTGGCAATAAGGTCTTATCACACGGACAAGAGTGGAAATTGATATATGGCAAGCTGCTGGAGCAGTTTATCCAAAACAAAATTTTCCCCGCTGATATTGAAAGGGAGCTGCTGACTTCTTTAAAAAACCCTGCCGCTACCAGCTGTGCTGAAGAAGGATTAATACGCGTACTTAGAAAATATGATGATGTCCAAACCCACGTCCGGCTGGTTGAAGAAATTCCTGCTAATGATTTGTTTCGATGTAATGACGGAAGGGTATTTAAGAAAGGGGAAAAGATGAGAAAAAGATTTAAATGCACTGATGTGAAAACGGGAAAGGTCTATTTGTTTAGTCCTGTGTATGAAGTGGAAGCTATTTGAACTCTGTCGTAGCGAGGAATCATTTTGTAGATTTCCTGCGTAATCATACGAACACGGCGATGTAAGATCTCACATCAAGGCGTGGGCATTATATCATCACGCTAAGTGCATCTTCTTAGACGTATCAAAAATTTGGAACCTGCATTTAAAAACATGATCGCAATATTTTGTTCTGCACTTTTTCTTTTACATCTTTATAGGCTCGAAACTAATGGTCTTACAGAAAACAATTCCAATATCCGAAAACACCACTCAAATCCAATCCTTATGAATCCAAAGGCGTCCAAGTCCTAATGCAAACAATGTATTAAATCCTCAACGCCTGCAAAGAATTCCCCCGATTAGCTCGGGGGATTTCTTTTTGCATAGTCTATTAACAAAGTGGTCGCTGACATTGGTGTGACTAAGGGGTACCCAATTTTTTCTTCACCTCATTTCGTATCACAGCATAGTCCACGCCATTGAAGTTATAAGTGGAAACGTCATTGAAGAGTTTAGCGGCTTTATCTTTATTGCCTGCAGCCTCTTCAGCCATGGCCTGCCAGTATCTTGTATAAACAGAAGTGGGATTTGCCTTTTCAAAATGGCCGATTGCTTCTGAATATTTTTTTTCTTTCATGCTTATGTAACCCAATGCCATTTCATAGTCCTGCAGCTTTGTCGGGATGTTTATTGAAGTAAGTGTTGTTTTCATTTCTTCGGCTTTTGCCCTGGCATCATCCAATTTTCCTTCAATGGCGCTGGCTAGAGACCACCAGTACAGCACGTTCGCTTTTTGCATTAATTTTTCTTCGGGCGATCCTACGTCATTTGCCTCCTGGTTTGAGGGCTCCTCCATAAGAGTCGCCACCTGCTTAAGTCGTGTGGCATCGCCAGTATGAAAACAGATCATCGCACAATTGTACAAGTAGTTTAATTTTTCGCTTGCAATCTTGCTTTTAGAAGCGTTAGAGGATTCCGCTTTTGACGCATTATTCAAGAGTGCCTGTATTGCCATATCGGGATTTCCTGCATATAAATATGTTAAGGCTATCCAGGTTTTGGCACCCACATTGTCCAGGTCATGTTTAGTTCCCTCCATATAATCATTTTTCGCTTCATCATAATTGCCAAGAAAACTGTTGACATGTCCCTTTTTGTAATAGGCCGTAGGTTCGTCAGTATTCAGCTCGATTGCTTTCAAATAAGCTGCTCTGGCTTTTTCAAGATTGTTTTGTGCACGATAACAGTCCCCCAGGGTGACCTGGGCAGCCGGACTCTTAGAAGACAGTTCAACGACCTTCAATGCATTTTCTTCAGCTTTTTTGAAATCCTTCGGCTCACTGAATAAGTAGGAGTTGGCAAGTGCATTATACCCTCCAATCCAGTCGGGATCCAACTGAATGGCCTTTTGAAAGGCAGTTCTTTCTTCGTTAACTCTGTTGGCCGCCTGGTAAGTGAATCCCAGATCAACCTGGGCCCTTGCTGCATCGGGATAAGCAGCAGCTATCTTCTGTGTGATCTCAAGTCTCTTGTTCCAGTCATTTGTTACAAACGTGTTTTGGTATTCGTAATACATTTTTTCCCAATCGCTGGCGAGGTCCAAATTTTTCTTTGCCCTGGCCAGGTCATCCATAGCTTCTTTAGCTGAAAGCGAGAAATTAGCCCGGTACATGTAGGCAATGGCTAGCGTGGGATCCAATTGAGCAGCCTTTGTAAAAGCTGCCCGGGCCTTCTTGGCATTATTCTCATCAGAAAATGCGAGGCCCTCGTGGAACGCAGCGACGGCATCTTTTGATTCAGAAGTAACAGGAATGTCTGTGATTTTGGCTCCGCTCGCTGTTGTTTCTTTTTTTTCACTGTTCAGAAGATTGCAAGCAAACAATAAAAGAGAAATAACCAGCATCGGCAGGGCTAAGCAGTTAGTCTTTCTCATGGTTGATAGTTTAGACAGTTAAAAAGAATATCGACCGTGTAACTACGGGCGGAAGGATAAGGCACGTTTTAATAGAGAAGTGATCTTCGAAAGAATAGTAAAAGATAGTGAAATATTCAGGAAGAGTTATTAAATGTTAATAACAGTAAAGATCCGGATATCCGCCTATGTGTATTTCTTCAGGCAACGGCTTTCTTCACGAGTTCGGCTGCTTCACTTAATAAAATAGCAGATTGCACTTTCAGCCCGCTGTCATCAATTAACTTTTTTGCTTCTTCGGCATTGGTGCCCTGGAGTCGCACAATAATGGGTATATGTATGTTACCAAGATTATTATAAGCGTCAATGACTCCCTGGGCAACACGGTCGCAACGAACGATGCCGCCGAATATATTGATCAGGATCGCTTTCACATTGGCATCCTTTAAAATGATTTTAAACCCTGCTTCTACGGTTTGTGCGTTCGCGGTACCACCCACGTCTAAAAAATTAGCCGGCTCACCACCGCTCAGTTTAATCATATCCATTGTTGCCATTGCAAGCCCAGCGCCATTCACCATGCAGCCTACGTTGCCGTCAAGTTTTACAAAATTCAAATTGTATTGACCGGCCTCCACTTCAGTTGGGTCTTCTTCGGTCACATCGCGCATTGCCGAAAGATCAGGATGGCGCATCAGTGCATTTTCGTCAAGATTCATTTTGCAATCAACCGCCACGATCTTATCATCGGATGCCTTGAAAAGCGGATTAATCTCCAGCATAGAACAATCCAGCCCAACGTAGGCATTGTATAAACTGGTAACAAACCTTATACAGTTTTTGAAAGCATTGCCGGTTAACCCCAGGTTGAAAGCGATCTTTCTTGCCTGGAATGCCTGCAACCCGTCAGAGGGATGTACCCACTCTTTGAAGATTTTTTCCGGAGTACTATGTGCTACATCTTCAATGTTCACCCCGCCTTCTGTACTATACATTACCACATTTTGTCCCTTTGTTCTGTCGAGCAATATGGATAAATAGAATTCCTTTCTTGCGCTGGGCCCTTCATAATACATGTCTTGCGCTATTAAAACCTTATGTACTATTTTACCTGTGGAGCCCGTTTGCAGGGTTACGAGCGTGCCACCCAATATTTTCCTGGCAAAATCACTGATCTCTTCCAGGCTCTTACCCACCTTTACACCATTCATCCCGGTTTCTTTGATTTGTCCCTTGCCCCGACCCCCCGCATGTATTTGTGCTTTGATAACCGCGAAGCTGCTTCCGAACTGCGTTTTGATTTGCCTATAGGCCTCCTCTACTTCGTGTACGCTACCGCAGGCAATGCCTTCCTGAACCGGTACATTGTATTTTTTCAATAATTCTTTTGCCTGGTATTCATGTAAATTCATTATTAAGAAAATTTTTGAGCGAAGTTAGTATGTTCGATCGAAGTTTAATGCGTGCATTGTCCATGCTTATATAAAACAAAGTGCATTCCGTAAGCTGGATAAATGCTATCTGAATTGTATTGCCTTGACCGGCCTTACCTTGCGAACGATAACCGACGGAATCATTAATACCAGGAAGCAGATAAGTAAAGTTCCAACCCCAATAAGCGCTATTTGCCACCATACAATTTTTACGGCGGCTTCACTCATGTAATACGCTTCTTCTTTAAGCTTGATGAAACCTGTGGATTGCTGAAGCCAACAAATACCAATGCCAATGGCCGTTCCCAGAATAATGCCTGTGATGGTGATAAAGGTGGAATGCTGCAGGAATATTCTTTGCACCGTTCCGTTCCGCGCGCCAATTGCTTTCAGAATACCAACCATCCGAATGCGTTCCAATACCAGGATGATCAGGCATGTGATCAGATTGATGACCGCTACGACGACCATGAAGCCAATAAGTACGTTTCGCGTGACATCCTGCATATTGAGCCAGTCAAAAATATTTGGATAAAGATCTTTAATCGTTTTTGTATCCCATGTAGGAGGAAATTTTTCGATGTTAAAATAAAGCTCATCAGAAACCTGCTGCATTTGGTGGTAGTCTTTTAGGAAAATTTCATAACCTCCAATCTCGTTCGGCTGCCACCCGTTCAACCGTTGAATCAATTTTAGGTCGCCAATGGCAAATGTTTTATCATAGTCTTCAATGCCGGTTTTATAAATACCCACGATCGATAACTTATCCGGTCGTAACGAGCCATCAGGCCTCACAAAATAGATTACCACCTTGTCATTGAGCTTTAATTTCAGTTGTGCAGCCGTATACTCAGAAATGATGATCTCGCGTGTGTAAGTGGTATCATTGAACCTCAGCCATCTGCCCTGTTTCATAAATTGCTGGAGATGTTTGAAGTTATACTCGCCATCAAGCCCTTTCATTAATACTCCTTCCATTTCGTCCTTGGTCTTAACGATTGCATACTTAGTAGCAAATGGATGAATACTTACCACATTTCTGTTTTGCCTGATGGCCTGTACGGTGGTATCATTTTTTTCTATCTGTTCCTCTTCGGCGATGCTGCTTTTTAAGGGTTGCTTAAACTGTACGCGTATATGTCCCCAAAAGCTGAAGACCTTCTGGCTAACCGTTTCCTGAAAGCCATTAGTAAAAGCCAGCGTAACAATCATTACGGCTACACTGATAACGGTGGCGACTATTGAAAGACGGATAATAAACCGTGAAAAAGAGGTTTGACGGTTAAATGCGATACGATTGGCTATGAAACTTGCAACCTTCAACAGTTGAAATTTGTCATTCTGGAAGCCTTTGCAGGATTAGCATCAGGCCTTCGCACAAAAATAGGCCGGTAACAAACATTTATGCGCTTTTTTTCGGAATTTCACAATTATTGAAGCTTAAAACAGGTTATGCGTCAAGAAATTCGTTTCATGAAAATTTTTCTGTCGGTGTGCACCCTTCTATCAACCTCCGCTATGAGAGCACAACTTCCCGATTATATTTATAGGGCCAATATTCACACGATCACTTTAACAAGAGTCGGAGATCCTTACAGCTATCCCGTGACGACCTTGAACAGTGGAGAACAATTCGAACTTCACTTTGATGATCTCGACGGGGATGTTAAGACCTACTATTATACCTATCTATTATGCGACGCGGACTGGACTCCGTCAACGTTATTTTCGTTTGATTATATAAAAGGGTTTCAAAATGTCCGTATTACCAATTACAGAACATCGTCCATTGCTTTTACACGTTATACTCATTACCAGGCAACACTTCCGGACCGGAATTCTTATCCGACACGTTCGGGAAATTATTTGATAAAAGTTTTTCTTGATGGCGACACTTCCAAACTTGTTTTTACGAGACGCTTCCTTGTAGTGGATCTGAAATCCTCTGTTGCTGCAGAGATACAACAACCGTTCAATCAGCAGTGGTTCAGAACCTATCAAAAAGTGCAAATTGGCGTTACGCTGAATAGTACTATTAATGTGTTCAACCAGCAGGACGCAACTGTAGTGGTGCTGCAAAACTATTCGTGGTCCACCGCTTTGTATCTTCAGCGTCCCAACATTTTTCGTGGTAATTATTTTGGATACAATGATGAAGCGATAACCTCTTTTCCGGCCGGAAAAGAGTGGAGGTGGATCGACCTGAGAAGTTTTCGGCTCATGAGCGATCGCATGCAGCGACTCGATAAAAAGACAAACGCGACTGAAGTATTCGTGAAGCCAGATGCCGAAAGATTGCAGCAGCCCTACATTTATTATCGTGACCTTGACGGAATATTTACCGTTGAGACAATGGATAACGTAAATCCTTTCTGGCAAGGGGACTATGCCAAAGTACATTTTAGTTATTTCCCACCGGGAAATCGGCCCTACGAAGGTAAAAGTGTCTATCTCTACGGACAGCTTACCAACTACCGACCTGACGATTCATCAAAAATGATTTTTAATCCTGACCGTGGTGCATACGAGAGAACGCTTTTTTTGAAGCAGGGCTACTATAATTATTCGTATGTAACTGTTCCCGATAATGCCATGACGGCGAGCAATATATCCTTTGAAAATACCGAGGGAAATTATTGGGGTACTGAAAATAGCTACATGATATTGGTATACTACCGGGCCTTCGGCGCCCGCGCGGATGAGCTAATTGGTTTCACCAAACTTAATTCCATTTTCCAGCACTAACCGGACGAACCACGCGACCAGGTGACGTGTTATCAATGCAAGCGCCGACGAAATCACTTCCGCCGTTCATCTAACGCGCTAAACAGATTTCTTTGCATCTTCCAAAAACTTAGCAAGGCCGATATCTGTAAGGGGATGTTTTAACAAATCCAGGATTGATTCGAGCGGACACGTACATACGTCGGCACCTGCTTCGGCACATTGTACAATATGATTGGGATTCCTGATGGAGGCCGCCAATACCTGCGTTTTAAATCCCTGCACGGAATATATTTGCACAATCTGCCGTATTAACTGCACACCATCCCAGCCCGTGTCATCGATGCGACCAATAAAAGGTGAAACGTAAGCGGCCCCTGCCTTCGCAGCTAATATGGCCTGCCCGGCTGAAAATGTCAGCGTGCAGTTTGTTCTAATACCGTTATCAGTAAACCACTTCATAGCTTTTACTCCATCCTTAATCATCGGCACTTTTACAACAATATGGGGATGGATGGCCGCCAATTTTTTCCCTTCTTCAACGATATCTTTGAAAGCCGTTGAAACTACCTCGGCGCTGATATCGCCCTTCACCATTTCACAAATGGTTTTATAATGTTTGTAAACGGCTTCCTGGCCCTTAATGCCTTCTTTCGCCATTAAAGAAGGATTTGTTGTAACACCATCCAGTATTCCTAGTTCATTTGCTTCCTTGATCTGATCAAGATTGGCGGTATCGATAAAAAATTTCATACCCCTGTCCCCTAAAGGGGACTAATTTTGGTTAATAAAAATTGCGAGCGCTGCAAATATAGACACATAAGAGCGGTGTCGTTAAATAAAAATGTTTCGGTAACAGGCACTATTAAAACTCCCCTTAAGGGGATGGGGTGCATAAAAAAGGCAGGCTGATTACATCGCACCGCTACAACCGCCTATCCTTGCTGCCTTCCGGCCCTGGGGAGGTTGAGCAGGAGCTGGTCGTGTAAGACCTGCCAGCTGCAAAGATAGGAAGAATGAAATTTTGACTTTAAGGAAAAAGCAAAAATCAGGAACGGTTTCTTTTTGAGGGTTGCTTATTTCCAAGAATTTCTTCATTTGTTGGCAATCGTTCGGGATCTGGCAATTTTTTTACCCAAATAGTAGTTTCTTTCCAGATGGCAGGATTGGATTTTAATACAGCCTTTACGGTTATTTTTTGTGATTTAAAATCCATAGGAAGGATAAGTTCGTTACCGTCAAATTTTCCTGCGGACGAAGTAAATTGAATTTCCTTATCTGTAAGTGGCTGCCAGCGACCGTTGGACAGCTTTGCATCCACATTGATATAATTGTGCTGTCCCTTTTTAAGACTGTCTGTGTACAAATGAAAAAAAATGCTATCTATTTTTTGAGCAAAAAGGGGTACGGTTAAAAACAGGACCGTTGATATCGCTAAAAACTTCTTCACTATTACTAATGTCGAAATTTCAGGCCAAAAGGTTGTAAATAAAAACTGTCCGCCTTAGGCGGACAGTTTTGAGGAAGGGACCCTTGTTTTTTGGACGGCCTATAAAGAACTATTCTTTGCTTCTCCCAATTTGGCATGAGCCGCTGCCAGCCGGGCCACGGGTACTCTTGGTCCTGAACAAGAAACATAGGTTAGCCCTAATTGGTGGCAGAAGCGAATTGAATCCGGCTGTCCGCCATGCTCACCGCAAATGCCAATCTTTAATTCAGGATTAGTGGTTCGACCCCATTCCACAGCGACCTTCATTAATTTTCCTACTCCATTTACATCTAATATTTCAAATGGATTGTTGTGCAGGATATTTTTTTCCGCATATAGCGGTAGGAATTTGTTTTCCGCGTCTTCTCTTGAAAACGAGAAAGTAGCTTGCGTAAGATCATTTGTCCCAAATGAGAAAAATTCCACCTCTTTGCCAAGTTCATCTGCGGTTACGCATGCTCTTACTACTTCTATCATGGTCCCAAATTTGAACACCAGGCTGATTCCTTTTCCTTTCTCAATTTTTTGTTTTATTTCTTCCACATACGCTTTCACCTGGACGAGCTCTTCGGCATTGCAAACCTGGGGCACCATTATTTCGGGGCGAACGTCAATGTTTGCTTCCTGGCATTCGGCTGCAGCTTCCAGTATGGCTTGTATCTGCATCTTATATATTTCTGGATAGGTAAGCCCTAATCTAACCCCGCGGTGGCCAAGCATGGGGTTAACTTCATACAGATCATGGACTTTTTTCAGCATTTGTTCTTTTTTAACAATGGCTTGTTCAATCAGCTCAACACCTTTTTCATTAAAGGGGAGGGATGCTTTGTTGCTTTCATCATAAGCATGCAACAAGCGAAGGCTGCTGAATAAATTATTTACACCGCTTGCGGTGCTCTTTAAGTGGCGTAGATGTACAAGTTGTTCTCTTAATTCATCTTCTGTTGGTAAAAATTCGTGGATCGGTGGATCAAGCAAGCGGACGGTCACCGGCCGCGGCGCCATTGTTGTTAGTATTTCCTTGAAATCCTGTTTTTGAATTGGCAATAACTGGTTCAACGCTATGAGTCTTTCCTCTTCTGTATTAGCTAGAATCATTTCAACAACAATAGGTAGACGATCCGGCGCGTTGAACATTCTTTCGGTGCGGCAAAGTCCAATGCCCATGGCTCCGTAATTCAAAGCTTTTGAAGCAGCTTCAGGAGTATCTGCATTGGCCATTACTTTTAACTGAGCAACTTCATCGGCCCATTGCAGTAGCGTTTTCAATTCATCGCTGAATGTTGGCTCTACTGTTGGGATCACTCCCTGATATACGTAGCCGGTCCCGCCATCAATGGTGATGAAATCACCTTCATGCAAAGTTCTTTCGCCGATCTTTGC
>JGI24806J26614_1000306_pt1 | contig 13883 bp, 12 predicted proteins | sample Kansoi200umMDA_FD_26614 | JGI IMG/M metagenome (IMG submission 26614)
CGCATTTCGAAGCATGTGGCCTGTATTTCTTCTTTCGGAGAAACCTGATGATAATCGTCCATGACGCCGATCACTTCAAATTCCATCTTTAATCAGGTTACGGGAAAAGATATTTCTCTTCAGACGGAGAATGCGGGATATTTTGTGATCGCGCTTTCACTGCTTGCGCTCGTGACGGGTCTGCTCGCAGGCGCTTACCCAGCCTTTTATATTTCTTCCTTTGATCCTGTGCAGGTACTGAAGGGAAAATTCAGTCTGAGTAGTACTTCCGGCTGGCTGAGAAAATGTCTTGTCGTCTTCCAATTTATTATTGCTATCACGCTCGTTTGTGGTGTAATTGTTATTAACCGACAACTGGCTTATATGCAGGAAAAAGATCTCGGCTTCGATGCTACGGCCAAGATCGTCGTGCCCTTGCGCACGGAAGATGCAGGTGCGCACTACGCAACATTGCGTGACGAGCTTGTTCGTACAGCTTCAATAACCGCCGTTTCCGCAGCGGACTATGTTCCCGGATCGCCAATCTACAGCGATGCGAGACTATATATGGAAGGTAAGACGATAGAAGACGCCGTCACTATTGCATACAATTCCGTCGATGTGGGATACATTGAACAGCTCGGTATCAAGATTATTGCAGGCCGTTCATTCACCGATAACCGCGCAATGGAAGGTGGACGTAAGCTGATCCTTAACCGCACTGCTGCTAAGTCGTATGACATGGACCCACATGAGATCATTGGCAAACGAATCCTATATGAAAACAACAGAGAAGGCAAGATGGAATTTGAAGTGATCGGCGTCATGGACGATTATCATCAGGTTTCTCCGAAAGAAGAAATACAGGCCACATGCTTCGAAATGCGAAAGTCGGTAAATGATTACGGTGTGATGCTGGTCACAGTGAACACCACTGATTTTAAAGAATCGGTTTCCACTATTGAGGCAATCTGGAAAAAGAACATCGACAGCACGCCGTTTGAATATTCATTTCTCAACGAGGACGTTCAGAAACAATATGAGGAAGATCAAAAGGTTTCGCACATTGTTACTTCGTTCACTATTATCGCGATGCTTATTTCGTGCCTCGGACTTTATGGCTTATCTACCTTCATGGCCGAACGACGGTTCAAGGAAATTGGCGTACGCAAAGTGCTAGGAGCAAGTGCTGGACAAATCACTGCACTCATGTCAACAGAGTTTATCAAACTTGTGCTGATTGCGATCGTAATGGCCGTACCTATTGCCTGGTATTCTGCGAACGCCTGGCTTATGGGTTTTGCCTATAGAATTTCTGTCGAACCGTCCGTCTTTGTCTACGCCGCCAGTGCTGCTTTCATCATTGCGCTTGCATCGGTAAGCTTTGAATCAATTCGTGCAGCGTCATCGAACCCGGTGAAATCATTAAGGAGTGAGTAGAACGTGCAAGCTACCTGGGTGCATGGGCTCCTGGCTAGGCTGGGTGGGCTCCTAGGTACCTCACCAGCCAACCCAGGCACCTAGGTACCCAGGCACCAGGTACTAACCCAATCCCCCCACTTACACATTCGTGCTAAGACTGAAGTGTTCTCGGAAATATCTTCGGTCAACAAAAACGAAGACTCATGAAAACGATCCTTGTAATCGAAGATTTTTCGGGTATCCGCGAGCTCGTCTGCCAAAAGTTGCGCGCCAAAGGTTACAATATCCTGACCGCTCCGACAGGCAAGGAGGCTTATGAATTGCTCACTAAACCAGTTTCGGAAATCAATCTCGTCATCAGCGATTTTGAAATGCCGGATATCCAGGAGTTCGACCTGCTTCGAATGATCAAAACGAATCCTGAACTTGAAAACCTTCCCATCATCTATCTGGACCGTGAATTACTTTCGGATAAAAAAAAGAAGTCGAAGAAATCCGAAAGGGCCGGTTTTGACCTCAAGGCATTTCGCGACGACTACTTCTTCCGCGAAGTTACGCGCGCAATGCAAATCGCAGGTTCCATTGTCAGCATAATTAACTGATCATGATCGAGTCGAATACAATTTTAGTGGTTCAGAGCGCTGAAGACCAGCGCACCCACACTTGCAGCTCGCTTGAGGATAAAGGTTATGAGACCATCGGTGTGGGGAGTGTCTCCGAAGCACTTGCATACCTTATGCTCAGTCGCGGAAATGTCCGGCTGGTGCTCACCGAATATCAACTTCCGGATTACTCAGGATACGAATTGAAGGTCAAATTGCAGGAATTGCCAGGAATAAAACGCATGCCCATCGTGTTCCTCGACAAATATCTCAATCCTTTTCTTAACCGCTGAAACGCAAAGCCATCGAAGGAGTCTTTTAATTTGATGCCCTTGCTGTTTTCACATTAGTTAATTTGAAAAGTTCACTACGCAAAATATCAAGACCCTTCATTAATTGTCCGCGTGATATAACCAACGGACTTAACACACGCACCACGTTTCCAGACGTGCCTGCGCTTATTATCAACAAACCTTTTGATGCGCATGCATTTAATAATGCCTTACATAAATCTGCATCTGGTTTATTGGGATCTCCATCTTTCACTAACTCAAAAGCAACCATCGCTCCTAGTCCGCGCACGTCACCGATAGCAGGACATTCCTTTTGTAATTTTTTAAAGTAGTTTGTTACTTTCATCCCGATCTTCTCGCCTTTAGCATTTATGTCAATTTTTTTCATGTAGTCGATCGTGGCAATTGATGCCGCGCAAGCGAGTGGATTGCCTGGATACGTTCCTCCTAAAGTTCCCTTTGTCGTTTTGTCCATTACCTCAGCACGGCCAATCACCGCACCTATTGGCATACCGCTGCCCATTGACTTTGCCCACGTTGAAATATCAGGTGTAATGCCAAAATGTTCGTAGGCCGACCACTTACCGGTTCTTCCAAAACCTGACTGCACTTCATCAGCAATAAAAAGAATTCCTTTTGCTTTGCAGATGTTATAAAGTCCTTGCACATATTCTTTCGGTGCAACCACGAAACCGCCTTCGCCTTGAACCAGCTCTATAATTACCGCTGCTATGTTTGTTGCGTCTACCACGGTGTGTAAATAATTTTCAAATGCTTCGAGCTCACGTTTTACGAACTCAGCCATTTTTAATCCATCATTCCGCTTATAATAATCTGGAAAAGGAATTCGATAGACTTCCGGAGCAAATGGACCACTGTTAATTTTATATCCAGTTTTAGATGTGAGTGTCATTCCCAACAATGTGCGACCATGAAAGCCCCCTGTAAAACAAATGATACCCTGTTTACCCGTGGCCTGCCTGGCAATCTTTACAGCATTCTCCACAGCTTCTGCTCCCGTACTTACCAACATTACTTTTGTTGATTTGCCATGAGGAAGAAGTTTCGCAAGTTTCTCGCACAACTCAACATAAGGTTCATAAACGGCAACAGAAAAACACCCATGAATTAGTTGTCGCGCCTGTTTTACAATTGCATCAACCACAGGCTTAGGTGTGTGACCGGCATTCACTACGCCGATGCCTCCGGCAAAATCAATAAATTCTTTTCCGTCAGCATCTTTTATTATTGCTCCTTTTCCACTTACTATGGTGGCAGGACGAAACATCCCCATGCCTTCAGGCACGATAGCGTTTCTGCGGGCGATTAGTTTTTCTGATTTTTTCATTTGCTGTTAGCGACGATCATAAATATAGTTAGAATCTAGTATCTAGAAGTTAGAAGAAATTCTAAATGCTAGATTCTAAATTCTTATACAATCGCGGCGCAGTCAAATGTTCAAATGCCCTGGTAAATTCAGTATCTTTCTTTTCTAATTTAAAGATCATGAGAGTCATTCTATTTGCATCTCTTTTTTTGCTTACCATAGTTTCAGCGGCGCAGGTGAAACCGCGTGCCCGCGATCTCGGAATTCCTTTTAGTGGAACTCCTGGAAAACTAAATGCCATAACCGATGTGAAGGGCGTTGAAGTAGGTTACAAAACATTGATCGAAGGAACTGGCAAACTCATTACTGGCAAAGGTCCAGTACGCACTGGTGTCACAGCGATTTTTCCAAAGGGTAAAGGTTCATTGGAACGGGTGTTTGCAGCCTGGTACACACTTAATGGCAATGGCGAAATGACCGGGACAACATGGGTTAAAGAGTCCGGTGGGTTGGGCTCTCCGATTTTAATTACTAATACGCATAGTGTGGGTGTTGTACGTGATGCGGTGATTGAATGGTATATGAAAAAGTTAAATCAAAGTGATTATGCGGGCGATGTGAGCTTACCCGTGGTAGCGGAAACATGGGATGGATATTTGAATGACATCAATGGATTTCATGTAAAAAAAGAACATGTATTTGAAGCCATGGATGCCGCGACGAACGGCCCCATCGCAGAAGGAAATGTCGGTGGTGGCACAGGGATGATTGTTCATCAATTTAAAGGAGGCACAGGTACATCGTCGCGTAAGCTTGATGAAACACTTGGAGGATACACAGTAGGTGTTTTGGTGCAGGCAAATTATGGCAGACGTGAGTTGTTAACTAGTGCCGGAGTTCCTGTCGGTAAAGAAATTACAGATCTAATGCCCGTATTTAAGAAAGATACTGATCAGGGATCTATTATTGTCGTTGTTGCAACGGATGCACCACTGCTGCCACATCAACTTGAGCGAATTGCAAAACGTGTGTCGTTGGGCATTGGTGTTATGGGAGGAAGAGGTGGAAACTCTTCAGGTGATATTTTTATTGCGTTCTCCACAGCAAATCCGGAAGTCTCAAAAGACGATGGGTTAGTTCATTTGGAAATGCTTCCGAATGAAAAGATCAACCCTCTCTTTGAAGCAGCGACAGCCGCCACCGAGGAAGCCATTGTCAATGCCATGGTTGCCGCTGAAACAATGGAAGGCATTAATGGGAATAAAGTGTATGCTATTCCGCATGATCGGTTGATAAGCATTCTTAGAAAGTACAATCGAATAAAATAGGCTGCCTGGGTAGCTGGCAGCCCAGCTACTACTGATATTTCAAAAATCAAAATGCAGGGTCACAACGATCACAAAGGAGGTACAACGATCACAATGTGAAATTCGTCGTGCGCTTTGTGGCTCTTGGTGAACTTTGTTACCTGAGCTCTTAAAAGTTCTGATGCGATACATCCAAGCCTGCGCGACTGCGCCCGATCGGAACAGCTGTTTGCGTTCACTGCCGATCTGATAAATTATCGACAAGGATAGCTTAGCTCCCATGCCTCTCACCAATAAGCCGCGCTGTTGCCCCAATCTCTGCGTAACCTTTGCGTCACGGCGCCTTTGCGGTTAATTCACTCTCAGCTTGACCTACCCTTCCGAAGCACCACCAACCATGACGCACAGAAATTGATCCCGCCTACGCGAGACGCTACGGACGGGTAAGCATTGGTCATTGCATTACTAATCATCTTTTCACAACTGGAAGCAAAATCCTCGACGGACGTTTATTCGAATGATAAATCGTATTAGTTGCAGGGAACAAACTTTTTTCAGTTGCTATTTCTGTTCCTGTGTTTGGATTGGGATCATAGTGAGGAGCTTTGCTGCTGGTTATGTAAACCCGGATACGATGTCCTTTTTTAAAGAGGTTGGAGGTATACACTTGCCCTATCTTTATTTTGTAGACCTCACCAGGCTTCATCAATTCTTGTTTCTCAAATCCATTTCGGTAGCGCATTCGCAGGTAACCGGCATCCAGTCCGTGCAAGTTTATAGACTTACCGTCAGGAAACACATCGCAGAGGGTAAATGAAAAATCCGTATCCTTTGCTGTTGAGCTTACAAAGAGCTCTGCTACAATTTCCCCCGTTACTTCAACATCAGCTTCCAGTGGTTCAGACGTAAAAACAATAGCATCGCTTCGGGATTCCAAGGATCGTTGATCATATGGATATGATTTTTCATACGACTTATCCCAAAGTGGATTGTTTGGATCGAATTTATAACTCACTGATTTTTCACCCGATGGTAAAACGGTAATAAGTGTTCCCGAATGTCCATCATTTCCTGAATTTTGCAAGTAGAAGGGTGTTACATTCGCATTGGGTAACGGCCACTCGTTATACGAATGCCATTTATTTTCACCCATCGTAAAAATACTTACCGTCGGTAAACTTGTTTTTCTTTCAATTCCTTTTAGGTGAACATCAAACCATCGTAACAATTCTGTATCGTAATCAACCCCGGCATTGACGCCATAATTCATTTCTCCAAAAGTTGTTTTACGTGTATTTAGCGAAGTATGATTCCATGGCCCAAGCATTAGAATGGTTTCTTCTTTCGCTGTTGCCGTCGCTGCTTCTTTTTTCATTTTATTAAATGCACGAGTGGCTCCTTCGGGACCATATGCCGCATCGTACCAGCCACTTTGCAGAAATACAGGATTTTTGAATTTTGAAAAATCTTTCTCGATGTTCAAAAAATCCCACCACGATGAGGCGTCAGGATGTTTGAGCATTCATAATATTCCGGCGCATATTTTTTAAGGAGTGGTAAATCGATTAATGGTCTGTAGTTATACCATTGACTTCGATCACTTTCCATCCACTCCTTTGTTGCATCATCGTCATCCCAGGGACCAGACGTGTCGTTAGCCCGTTTACGTTTATCGGCAATAATGTAAGGCACAAACCAATCGATCCATGGATGGGAAAAAGCGCCACCATAATACATAAAGTGATGACTGCCTATGGGAGTCATTTCAGGAGCTGCAGCGGCGAGATGTAATGGCCCTTCCGACATAGCCTGCCATTGAACAATACCAGGATAAGAGCCTCCATACGTTCCAACTTTTCCAGAACAATAAGATTGCTGCGCTACCCATTCAATGACATCATACCCATCTTTTTTTTCATTGCGGTAGGCTTCAAAATCACCTTCACTTCTTAATCGCCCACGAACATCCACAAGATAAACAAGGTAGCCCTGCTTTGCCGCTTTCAAAGGAAACTCAGCATACGAATCATAATCATCAACTCCGTAGGGTGTACGATACACAATTGCTGGAAATTTTCCTTCCTGATCCGGTCGATATAGAATGGCAACCAACTTTATTTCATCACGCATCGGTATCATTACTTCTTCCCGAATCAAATTCAACGGATGCTGCGCTGTTAGCTCATGAACAACAAGTAAAAGGAAGAAGGCAATGGATTTACACATTTAAAGATTTCAGATTTCAGGTTTCAAGTTTCAAGAAAGAAGATTAGTTCTGCTTTGTCAAGTCTGAGTAACTATCATTATTACAATTGAGAATATACAAATCATTTTTTTAGCGCAGAGGTTTTTTTAAAGGCATCAGTGCTGCTTCCTCGTGTGTACCACCGTGCGCTAAATTCACCTGAAGGGATAGCTAACCTAATCGCAAAGGCCGCCGAGGCAGGCGCGCTTCCGCTTGCGGACAGCACATCAGAACTTCCCAGCATCATTCCTGTTTACCTTGTCAATAAAAGTTCTGATGAATTACGAAGCCTGAGCGACTGCGCTCCATAAGCTATGCTTGGCGCCTTGCGCGAACCCGATAAATTAGGAAAACAATCGGCTTTGGCTCGCTGTGCTTATCATCAATAAGCCTCAGCATTGGATTTAACCTCCGCGTCTCCGCGTCTCTGCGGTTAATTCACTTTCAGCTTAACCTGCACCTTCCGAAGCACGACTGACAATGACGCACAGAAATTAATCACTGACGATCTGTTCAGTAGGATTAATTAAGAAGACTTTGATAAAACGATTTGGCGGTTTGTATGTCTTTCATCACAGCTTCTTTCTCAGCTTCGCTTCGGAATGGCAGCTCTTTGACTTTTGCATCTATCCTATTTACCCATCTCAGGAAATAAGTCGCAGCCGCCTTTTGTTGAACGTTCCTTCTTTCACTCTTTATATATATAGGATTAGTGCTAGCATAAGGATATAGATCAGGCAGGTCCCGCTGTCCCTTCTCTCCCCACGCACGAAGCAAAAGCCAACCTGATCCTTTTACTTTTAAAGTACCCGTAACATCTGCACTTGTCTGCCCTTCCTTTAATGTATGTTTTGCTATCACTTCCCCATTCCATATTACTTCAAAGTGTTCAATAGGTGCATGACTTCTTAATAATGCTGAATACGATAGAGTTTTTCCTTTTGAAGGAATTTCGATACTGTCACCTGAATTTTTTCCATCGACAGCAAAACCAAGCATAGGTCCGTTGGTAACAAAACTATTTCCAGCTATCATTTTCTGTAAGAAGGATTCTTTATTTAAAGGACCCTCACCTTTTACATACACGCGATTGACTCCAACAGGTCCACGCAAGCTTGCATAGTTTCCCATGGCGTCAGTTCCCGCACCTGCAGGAAGTTTGAACCCAGCATTCAACAGCTGGTACCATACTTTTTCTGATGCCTTATGATCCGAGAATCCAATCAACTCGTAATAATCTATTTTTCCCAAAGCAACATCAATGGGCAATTCGTTGAAGAGTGTAGAAGATTGATCGGGAAAGACTTCAGATATTTCAAAGGGATGAGCGCAACCGACGAGTGCCTTTTGATCATGTGCGCGATCGGCAATAAAACTATTGGTAGGGAAAAGACTTTCCACAGCTGTTTTCGGATAACCTGAATAACCGGGAACAATTAAGTGATCATTTAGATTAAGCAGACCTAGGTGTCCCCAAAAGCTCGTGTGAAATTCCTGAGCATGGAGAAGCATAACCTTATCCGTTGACGCCTTATCGGGCTTGGGAGAAAAATAGTTTACATCCGGGATCCGTTGTTCTTTATTTACAATCAGGTTGAAAACAAAATTCAAATTTTCCGCCTCAGCTTGTTTGACCAGATTCTCAGGTGTATTCTTATAGTGGCCTCCATAATTCATGTGGGAATGCAGATCACCACTCCACCAATTTCCGAAGGTCGGAGGAACTTGCTTATTTAAAACCAGGTCGACGGTTTTTGCAGGGCCAGCCGATGCATCAACTTCCGTTTTGAGGAGCTCATATTCTGGGCCATGTGAAACTTCAATTTTTAGTTTCCCTTTTGGAACAGAAACAGTTACCGGTCCACTAGTGTGGAAATAATGCATTTCAAACTGTTCCTGAAGAGGATACCTTGAATCGTCAGCATGAATCCAACTGGAGTTTGGTGCGTAAAATTTACTGTGTCCATCCGTAACACTAACGCGCGCTGGAATCAGATCGCCCTTTTTATTGCGTACGTTGATTGTAAGTTGTGTCCTTTCCGCCTTGTACAAGAGGTGAGTTTGCTTGATTTGATCCTGACTGCCATCAAAAACATTTACAACCCACAGCGAAGTGTTGCCATCCCGATTTGAAATGAAAGCAATTCTCTTTCCATCGGGTGACCAGCGCGGGTAGGTATTGTCGTACTCGCCATATGTTAAAGGAATTGGATAGCCACCGGCGACAGGTAAAAGCCAGAGTTGGTGCCAATTGCGACCCAGGTAACTGCTATAAATTATACGTGTTCCGTCCGGCGAAATATCTGGCCTGGTGCGCCAGTTTGTTTCTTCATGAAGGATCGTTTTAATTTCTTTTGTTTCCCAATTCATCATTACCATATCACCGGTGCCATGCGCAATTTCCTTGTTGGTAATGAAATAGATACTCTTGCCATCCCGTGACCAGGTGGGATTAATGTTATGATCGAAAGAGCTATAGTAGTAACGGGCAGTCGTACTTTTATCATCTTCTGTTAGGCGCACGATTTCTGAAAGTTGATCACCCTCTAAGTTTCCCGTATAGAGTAAAAAGTGTCCTGAATTTTCTGTCGAGGTGAAAACAATTCTTTTGCTGTCTGGAGACCAACGAGGTTCTAAATTAACGGCTTTGTTGCTTGTTAAGGCTTTTATATTTCCAGAAGAAATATCAAGCAACATCAATTCGCAGGAAGTTCCGTTGTATCGGACAAATACAACATACTTTCCATCGGGCGACCAATCGGGTTGGTAGTCATAACCAACATCTTCGGTTAATTGCGTTGCTTCATCACTTGTAATGTTCTGTTGCCACAAACTTCCCGCCATTGAGAAGATAAGGTGTTTGCCGTCGGGAGACCACGTAACGGATGACGGTCCGCTAGTCAACTGAGGCAAGTACATTTCCCGGTAGTAGTAATTGTGGGGCAGCTTGATTTGATCTAAGACCGGAACCCGCTGTGCAGAAAGCTCAATAAAAAAAACGTTGAAGATAACTAGGGTAAGAATTTTTATTTTCATTCACCAATCCATTTGTACCAAACATTCATGTCTTCGAGTCCTGAATAGATAAAACAATTATTAGTCATCAGCCCGCCGTATGTATACCCTAATTGGTAAAAGGCTTTGTTCATACTGTATGATTCAGAACGTGCAATGGTGTAAAGACAACTAATTTTATCCTTTTTCAATAGGGCTTCAAGCTTGGAAAGTAACTTCTTCATGTGTCCTTTACCTTCCGCTTCAGGCAGTGTTGCACAATCCGTAAGTTCTGCATTTGAATGATTTATATTGATTTCAGCAGATGCGGCACTTACAATCTTATTCTCATTGCGAATAAGAACATACCTGGTTCCTTCCTCCATCGTTTTCTTTACGTGTCCCACTTCGCCCAAGGGTGTTGGATATATTTTGAAAATTGTTGAATACAGATGGGTAAGTTCCTCTGCGTCGTCAATAGTCGCCTCTTTAACAATAGAAAAATCGGAATCTGAAACAGGAATTTTTTCTCTCAGTATTTTTTCAACCAGGACCTTTTCTTCAGTTTGTTTTGAATTATGGGAACGTGAAGATGAAAAATACTTTGCCATGAAGTGCATGTCAGTCCCGCTGAAATATCCTTTTACAAATGCTTCTTTTAAAAAACCTTGTGATTGAAAGAATTGTCGTTCCGGCCCGCGAGCTTTAATAATTACTTTTTCAACCCAATTTTGTGTGGCTTGATTTATCAACTCCAAAACTGAATTTACATCTCCCCTGTAATCATCAACCCTGATTCGTTTGTTAAATGAATCATTGTAAACTGAAATACTTGCCGTAGAATTCTTGATTTCTGAAACCACTGTTAATCATTTAGTAGTGATGAGTCGGAGTTGTGAGTTTGTCGGTGTGGGTATGGAGCGTCCTTTTAATTATGCTACAACTAATTCCATTCACCGTGCCCATACCCTAGCTCCTAACTCCTAGCTCCTCATTCGTGTGAACTCCACACCAGGAGGTAACCATGAGTGCAAATAACTTGGCTGCTTGAATCACCTCATTAATTTCAATGTATTCGTTTGGGTAATGTGCTACTTTGGTTTCACCCGGACCAATTACTAATGTTGGAATATTTCCTATTTTTCCCAGTAGCCCTCCATCTGTTCCCCATGGGGAGGCCTCTACTTTTACCTTTCGCTTGTAAATGACTTCAAAGTTCTCTTGCATCAATTGCGAAAATGGATGCATATTTTCTACCGCATTAGGTACCCATTGAGCTCCAAAGAATTCAACTTTCGCCGGGTGGTTTTTTAGCCATTCGTCTTCTGAACATAATTGCGCTATCGCATCCTTCAATTCCTTCCTTACGTCTTGCATATCTTCATGCGGACCCACACCTATCCTTCCTTCCATTGTAACTATATCTGCCACAGAAGAAGGCCAAGATCCGCCTTGAATTTTACCAACATTAATTGGCAACGGAATGGGTATGTGACTGTACAATGGATCCTTGATCGAAGCATTTCTTTTTTTCTCAAGCGCTAAAATCGCCTGATGAATTTTCCATGCCTGTTCGATGGCCGAAACGCCTTCATACCTTGTTCCTCCGTGAGCGGATAATCCCTCCACAGTTACACGAAACCACATAGAACCCTGCTGCTTGATGAACAATTTCATGTTGGTGGGTTCAGGTATTATCGCAGCGTCAGCTTTATATTTTCTAATCAGCGTAGCTAGAGTGCCGGCACCGCCAGATTCCTCTTCTATTACGGAGTGAAAAATAACATCGCCTTTTAATTTTATTCCGCATTTAATAATTGCTTCCATAGCCAGGATAAGCGCGACATTTCCTCCCTTCATATCGGTAGTGCCACGACCGTACATCTTGCCCTCTTCAATTTGACCCGAAAATGGATCATGCTTCCATTTCGTTCTATCGCCTTCGGGTACCACGTCAATGTGACCATTTAATATTATGGATCTTCCTCCTCCCTCACCTTTTAGTGTGCCCACAACATTGGGACTTCCATCAAATGAGCTTCTGGACGGAATGAAATATTCACTCGTCGATAGTTCTTCGTGTGAGGGATCCCAGACATCTGCCTCTAAGCCAAGCTCTTTAATTTTTTGAATAACAAGTTCCTGAACACCTTTCTCATTCCCCTGTACACTTGGCTGTTGAATTAATTTCTGTAAAAAAGAAATTGCCTCAACGGCATGTTGATCGATGTATCTTTCAATTTTTTGTTGAGGTGCCATTCTTTTAAAAATTGATTACAAAATCAGCCTCAGTATTGTTTCTTACATCATCCGTCGTAAATCCGGGCATTAGCTCATCAAGATACAGTGTATCTGAAACAGAAAACACAGCCATTTCTGTAATGATCTTTTTTACACAGCAATAGGTAGTAATAGGTAGCGAACATTTCTTAACAATTTTCGGTCGGCCATCTTTTTCGCAGTGGATCATTAACGCGATAAGATTTTTTGCTCCATAAGCGAGCTCCATTGCACCACCCACACCAGGTACCCGTTTACCCGGAACAATCCAGTTGGCAAGATCTCCTTGTTCGTTCACCTGGAGCGCTCCTAAAATTGAAACATCAATACAGCCTCTGCGAATCATGCCAAATGCCATTGCACTATCAAAATAACTTGCACCCGGTAAAATTGTAACCGGATATCCAGCTGCGTTCCCTAAGTTTCCATCTGCATCAACTTCAGGTGTTGGCCCCATTCCCAGAATCCCATTTTCTGCTTGAAAAAAAACGCGAACGTTTTTATCCAGAAAATCCGGAACAAGGGATGGAATCCCAATTCCCAAATTCACTACCATTCCGTCTTTTATTTCGCGGGCTGCTCGCTGCGCGATGCTTTGTCGGGCATCTCCCATATCCATTTCCAGTTATAGCCTTTGGAAGGCACAATATATTTTACATAAATACCAGGCACTATAATTTCTTCCGGATCTAATTCGCCCATTTGAACAATTTCATCCGCCTCTACAATGGTCACCTTACCAGCCATTGCCACATAGGGGTTAGTATTTCGTGCCGTCTTATCAAAAACAAGATTACCAAAGGTGTCTGCCTTCTTTGCATACACAATGCTTACATCTCCGGTTATGGGCGCTTCATACAAATACTCTTTGCCCTCAATTTTAATTAATGGCTTGTTGTATTCTAATTGAGTTCCTTTGCTGAGTTCGGTCAAGAATCCGTTAAGACCCACACCTCCATTACGAATTCGCTCGACCAAAATTCCCTGGGGAGAAAATTCAACCTGAAGTTTGCCTTGTGTCATCAATTCTCCAGCCACCGGATTCGATCCAATGTGCGAAGCAATCAACGATGTAGCGCGCTCCAGGCAAATAAACTTGCCCATTCCTAACTCATCACTCATAACTCCTAATTTATAACCAAGCCGTTTACACCAAATGCACATTTTTGATAAAGTAACAGACTACGATTTCATCAAAACCCAATTCTTTGATGGCATGACGTTGCTCTTCGGAGGGTTCGGAGGCGTTGGCACACCACCGGGGCTCGTGGATTGTCTTATTGAAACGGGAGTAAAAAATGTAAAGCTTATTGGTAACGATGCTGGTTTTCCATGGATAGGAATGGGCAAGTTTATTTGCCTGGAGCGCGCTACATCGTTGATTGCTTCGCACATTGGATCGAATCCGGTGGCTGGAGAATTGATGACACAAGG
>JGI24806J26614_1000307_pt1 | contig 13879 bp, 11 predicted proteins | sample Kansoi200umMDA_FD_26614 | JGI IMG/M metagenome (IMG submission 26614)
TTTCATTTAAGGAAGTTAGGCTGCCTTGCCATGGGTAATCGGCTAATTAATTCTTTTAAAATACAAAAGATTGATAATATAATACCTGTTCTTATTTTTGCCGATGCCAAGATTGGCTTTATTATTTTGTAACGGGAACACCCAAAGGTATCCCGGAAGTATATCCCTGAAAAAATGGAGCTCGATATAATTTTCTTCATGAAAGGAAGTTATTCCTTCATAATAAACTCTTAACCCGGCACTATAATGTTCCTTATCAACTTTTATATTTCCCAGGTATTTTGAAATTACAGAATGGGCGCCATCTGCTCCAATTATCACCTGTCCTTCAAAGTTACCCATACTCGTTTGAACAGTTATTCCATTTTCACTTTTGATAACCTTTTCCACTAAACAATTTTCATAGTTATGCACGTTTGGATACTCTTTCACATGTTGGAAAAGGATATTGTCAAAATCTTTTCGCGGGCATATATATCCGCATTTTTTCCTTTTCTGATAAATAAAGGGAATGTCTATATGGTGGTGATCGGGGGAGAAAATTTTAACACCAAAGGATGGCAGTTTGCCAGCGAAAGTTTCAAAATCCCTGGCTAATTTTTCAGAGAGCATAGAAAGCTGGTTGATGACATCCACACTTAATGCATCTCCACAGGTTTTATCTCTTGGGAAGCTGGCCTTGTCTAACAGGGCTACTTTTAACCCGCTGCGTCCCAACCTGATCGCACTTGCGGCGCCCGCAGGACCCGCGCCAACGATCAGAACATCATATTTTTTTTCGCCCATAGTGTTATATTCAGAACCGATAACAAGATAAAGAGAATAAATGACGTGCCGAAAGGGAAAGCGGGGAACGTGAAACGTGAAAGGTGAAAAGTGAAACGGGAAACGTGAAAGGTGAAAGGTGAAAGCTGCAAAGAAGCAAAGGATAATTTGATCTTCCCTCGGTTTTCTTTGCCATCATTCCTTCTTAGCAGCTTTTATATAACTTAGTTTTAGGAATTCACGCAAAGCCGCAAAGAACTACAGCAAAGATCAAATTATTCTTTGCTTCTTTGCTCCTTTGCATCTTTGCGTGAAACTTCTGCGCGGTTCTTATTTTACATGTTATTATAAATCTGATTTTTGCGTAAAATAATCAGGACACCAAATATACCTTCATACCTATGAGAGGCACTAAAGCATTTCTTTTTGACCTGAACGGGACCATGATCGATGATATGGAATATCACCTAAAAGCATGGTATCATGTTCTAAACGATGATCTGGGAGCCATCTTGAGCGTCGAGGAGGTTAAAACCCACATGTACGGAAAGAATTCCGAACTATTAGTCAGGGTTTTTGGCCCCGCCAGGTTCACTATGGAAGAAATGAACGTGATTTCTATCGAAAAGGAAAAGAGGTACCAGGCCGAGTTCTCGGCACATCTTCAACTGTTGCCAGGATTACGGTCTTTCATGGAAATGGCCAGGGAGAATAATATTGCGATGGCTATAGGTTCCGCAGCCATCCCTTTTAATATTGATTTTGTATTGGATAACCTGCACATAAGAGATTATTTCGGCGCAATTGTAAGTGCTGATGACGTTTCTCATAGCAAGCCCGACCCTGAAACATACATTAAGGCAGCTTCAATGCTTGGTGTTGAATCGTCGTCATGTATTGTTTTTGAAGACGCCCCCAAAGGAGTAGAATCAGCTTCGAATGCGGGGATGCCCTGTGTAGTGCTTACGACCATGCATACTGAAGAAGAATTTAACCAATATACAAACGTGCTGGCTTTCATAAAAGATTTTAGGGACCCGGTCTTGCTGCAGATTATTTAGAGAGCCATCAGCTATCAGCTATCAGAAGAAATACAATTGCTATTTGATTTCTCAAACCTACTGGTTCCATGTTACCCAGACGTCAGCTGCGTTGGAACCCGTGCGACGCCTTTCATTCTTCCCTCACACCCCATACCTCATACCCCATACCTCATACCTCATACCTCATACCTGAATGATGTGCCGCTTATAATAACTTTGCGCCTTAGCAATCTTTGTGGCCAAAATTTTTTTTTGCCACAAAGACACAAGGACGCAAAGAATCGAATCCTCAACAAAAATAAGCGTAAAACAAACACTTATTTTAGTTGAAAGAAAAGATGTCAATTATTTAAGGTTCTGCGGGTTGGGAATAAAGTTAAAAAAAGAATGAAATTTACTATTGTATTTTCTCCTGTCGAGTTTATAATAAAAGGCTCCTCTTTTCGAGCTTTCCTTGTCTTTTTCTTTTTGCTTTACCAATAAACCTGAAGAGAGCACCTTGCGTGTAAAATTGCGCTTGTCGATGGCTGCATCATAAATGCCTTCATACAAGCTCAACAATTGGGGAAGCGTAAATTTGTCTGGCATGAGTTCAAACAGGATGGGGTGAAAAGCAGCTTTATAGCGCAATTTTTCTTTAGCCATTTCTACGATCTGCTGGTGGTCAAATATGAGCTCCGGAACTTTTGATAACGGAAACCATTCTGCATGATATGCGTCAGTGATTTGTTTTTCGTACTCGAGAATATCGATAAGCGTGAAATAGGCTATAGAAATTGTGCGTTCCTTTGGATCCCGGAGAGGCTCGCCAAAAGCAAATAATTGCTCCATATACATGCCGTCTAAACCTGTGAGTTCTTTTAAGACCCTGGCTACAGCTTCTTCCAGGCTTTCATTTTGCTGAACAAATCCACCCATCAGGCTCCAGTTGCCTTTTTCAGGTTCAAATCCTCGCTTTATAAGGAGTAATTTCAATTGTTGGCCATCGAACCCAAAAATTATGCAATCAATAGCCACTAAGATTCTATTTTTCTTGGAATAATTTATCATAATAGGCGGATAAGTCCAGAGGAGACCTTTGAGCTTTGGTGCTCTGAAAAGTTGGCGCAATATATAACATCAAAATCAGCTATTAGACAAAATCTAATTAAATTAGCAAGAGGAGATTGATTAATTTCAAATCAAAATAATTTGGGCAAAAAAAGGGCCCTCTGTAGAAACAGAAGGCCTCAACGATTGCTTGCCATATGAAAAATTTTTCCTGATTTAGGAATTATAAGGTCCGAATCTTAGGGAATACATTAACTATTTTAATCTTTGATTGATCTGGTGTAAAAATACGAATATTCCACATTATAATGAAAAAAATGTTCACATAAAATTTATTATAATTTGATGTGGCCAGATGAGACATTATCCGGGAGAGCATCTTTGTACATTGAGTGGAAAGGATTTTTTTCCAGGGCTATGGTAAGACAATCCATAGCTGCATTGATGGCATTCACATTCAAGACATAGGCGAGCCGTACTTCATCTTTGCCCAGGGACGGAGTTCCATAAAAACCGGTAGCCGGGGCAAGCATAACTGTCTGCCCCTGGTGGGAGAAATCTTCCAGCAACCACTGGCAAAATAGATCTGCATCAATAATAGGCAGTTTGGCCATGGCATAAAATGCTCCACCGGGCTTTGGGCAAAAAACCCCAGGCATGGCATTTAATCTGCTAACAATGGAATCCCGCCGGCGTTTGTATTCCTCCCGGGTCGTATCAAAATAATTGGATGGCAGGTCTATCGCTGCCTCCCCGGCGATCTGGCCAAAACTCGGAGGGCTTAAGCGTGCCTGCGCAAACTTTATCGCGGTATTCAGCACATCGTGATTTTTAGTAACCAGGGCACCTATCCGTGCACCACAAGCGCTGTACCGCTTGCTGATTGTATCCATAAGCACTACGTGCTGCTCAACTCCGGATAAATGCATGGCACTGAAATGCGAACCTTCATAACAAAAATCACTGTATGCTTCATCAGCGAATAAGTACAGGTTATATTTTACGATGATTTGCCTTAAAAGCTCGAATTCTTTCTTGCTATACAGGTAGCCGGTGGGGTTGTTTGGGTTGCAGATAACAATAGCTTTTGTCCGGCGCGTGATCACCTTTTCAAATTCTTCGATCGGCGGCAAAGCGAAACCAGTCTCAATGCTGGAAGTAATCGGTTTAACAACCACGCCGGCGGCTACAGCAAAGCCATTATAATTAGCGTAAAAAGGTTCAGGGATGATCACTTCGTCCCCTGGATCAAGGCAGCTCATAAACCCGAACAGGATCGCTTCCGAACCTCCCGTGGTAACAATGATCTCCTGGTGGTTCACATCTATTCCAATCCTCTTATAATAATGTGCAAGCTTTTTCCGGTAGCTTTCATTTCCGGCACTGTGGCTGTATTCGAGCACGGAAAAATCAAAGTTCCGTACGGCATCCAGGATATGTTTTGGGGTTTCAATATCAGGCTGCCCGATGTTTAAATGATATACTTTAATTCCTTTCTTTTTTGCGGCTTCTGCGTACGGAACCAATTTTCTTATAGGTGATGGCGGCATCATTTGGCCGCGATGGCTGATTGTTGGCATCTGCAAAAATAAGAACAGGTATTATATTATCAATCTTTTGTATTTTAAAAGAATTAATTAGCCGATTACCCATGGCAAGGCAGCCTAACTTCCTTAAATGAAAAATCCCCATAAGGTATATGGGGATCAAGCGTTATTGAAAATTTTATTAGCCGTTCTTCTTTGTCTTTGATGCTGCTTCGTATTTCGCGAAATCTGCAACGCTAAGCACTTCACCGGTTATTTTTAGCTCGAGGGGCTGCTCGTAGCCGGCCACCTTAACCGAGATCGTTTTGTCGAACGGTCCGGGAGCGGCTGCATTAAATCCGGCAGATACCTTATTTTTTTGGTTTTTTACTACCGGGGTTTTAGGCCACGTCGGCGTGGTACATCCGCAGCTGGCAACTGCAGACTCAATGACGGCAGGTTGGCTTCCAACATTTTGAAAGGTAAAATCGTAGGTTACAGGTACACCCTGTTTGATTTTACCAAAATCGTGTTTCGATTCTGTAAATTTTACTACATCATCCGCTTTAGTTTGTGCGGCTGCGGTTGTAGTTAGGGCAATAGCACACAGGGCTATAAGAATTTTCTTCATATTACTGGTTTGTTTGTTTTAGTAGTTCAATAGATGAGTTCTCAGGGGCAGAGGTTGCAGGTGCTTTATATACATTTCCTTTAATAGTGAGGGTTTTGGTCTGTCCGCCGTTGTAACTGATCGTTACAAGTTTTTCAAACGGCCCTTCCGAAAGTGCATTATAACCTACATTGATCTTTGTATTACCTCCTGGAGCTACAGGGTCTTTTTTCCAGACCGGAGTGGTACATCCACAACTGGCTTGCACATTTTCAAGTTTTAACGTATCCCGCGCACTGTTTTCAATTTGAAATTCGTGGATCACAGGCTTGCCCTGTGGAATCTTTCCAAAATCAAATGAAGTTTCCTTCAAGTAAACAAGTTCCTGCGGGGGCCTCAAACTGGTTCCCTGGGCATTCACGCCCAGGCTTATGGTTAAAATAGCTAAAAAGATAAGAATTGTCCTCATAATAGCCGATTATGCTCAAATATTATTCCATTAAACGAATAAACAAATTTACATATTGTGAGCAAAAAGTCAAAGAAGAAAAATAGCTTGATTTTTTGGCTTTCAGCAATCAGCTTCCAGCAGTCAGAAGGAATATTGCCCCTGGGCATTGATTTCTGAATGCTGGTAGTAACTTAGGTTATTGGGGCGGTTCAGGCGCTAGTAAAAGGCAAAACGCTCCGCGATGCCGCCTCTCACGCCCGGCGATCGACTGCGCCAATTTAACCTAACATTAGGTTATCGTTACATCATTCCCTATGCCCTGAGGGGTGGCCTTGAGTTGTCTCCGGCGCAAAAGGTTTTGGCCGAACGCATGCACCTAAGCTTCGTCTAGCAAAGCCTTTGGCCGACGCGTCAGCTATCAGAAGAAATTGTTTTCCTGATAGCTGATAGCTGACAGCTGATGGCTGAGTTGCTGATCGCTGATTTGCTAAAATTCTTGTACGTTTGTGCAATGGAAAATACCATTGGCAGCGATGTGCTTGCATCCGAAAAGCTATCCTTTGATACGTTCAGGGAAGAAGTGCTGGACGATTACCGCCTGGCTTGCGAAAGTCGGGAAGCAAGTTTGCTGGGAAGAAAGGAAGTCCTGACCGGTAAGGCTAAGTTTGGCATCTTTGGAGATGGCAAAGAAGTGCCACAGGTGGCAATGGCTAAATTTTTCAGGGAGGGTGATTTTTATTCAGGCTATTACAGGGATCAAACGTTTGCCTTCGCGTGCGGCGCGGCTACGATGGAACAGTTTTTTTCCCAGCTGTATGCTGATCCTGATATCAATAACGATCCCCACAGTGCAGGCCGCCAGATGAACTCACATTTTGCTACTCCCTTTGTCAATAATGATGGCGAATTCCTTGACCTGGTAAATAGAAAGAACCTCGCTGCTGGCCTGGCCCCTACAGCTTCGCAAATGCCCAAAGCGTTGGGCCTCGCGTTTGCTTCAAAATCATTCAGGGCCATTGATTGTTTAAAGCCGTTCTCGCATCTTTCCAATAATGGCAACGAGGTATGTTTTTGTACAATAGGAGAATCTTCTACAAGTGAAGGGCATTTCTGGGAAACAGTAAACGCCGCCGGAGTGATGCAGGTCCCTCTCGCGATTTTTGTGTGGGACGATGGTTACGGAATTTCGGTCCCTAAAAAATTTCAGACTACCAAAGGTTCCATATCTGAGGCGTTGAAGGGACTACAAAAGAAAGAAGGGACAAATGGGATAGAGATCTATAGGGTGAAAGCCTGGGACTATGCCGGCATGTGCGAAGTATTTGAAAAAGGAATTCGCAGGATCAGGGAGACTCATATTCCCGCCCTTTTTCATGTTGAAGAAGTAACACAACCACAGGGGCATTCTACTTCAGGAAGCCATGAGAGATATAAAACCCCAGAACGATTGGCATGGGAAAAAGAATGGGATTGTATGAGGAAAATGAAAGAATGGATCATCGAGAATGCCCTGGAAAGCGAAGATGAGTTAACTACGATAGAGGTAAATGCAAAGAGTTACGCCAAAAAAAGCAGGAACAACGCATGGGAAAAATACATCGCGCCTATCAAAGCACAGGTTAGCAAAACCGTTGAGGTAATTGCAAACATGGAAAATGAATTACCCCATGCGAGCGAAGGATTAAAGAAACTGGCTTCGGGGCTTTCTGCAAACCGCGAACCCAATAGGAAGGACGTAATGAGAACATTGAACCATTCTTTATTGCTGGCAGGTAATGCTGAGATCGCTTTGCCGGCTAAAGAGTACTACAATACGCTTGAAAAGGAAAATAAAGGACTCTATAATTCACACCTATATCATGAAGGCCCGAGGAGTCCCTTGAAAATCGAAGGAAAAAAACCTGCGTATTCCCCTGATTCCCCGATGATCAATGGATACGAGGTATTGAACAAGTATTTCGATGAGCTGTTCAGCAGTAATTCAAAGGTGGTGGCTTTCGGGGAAGACCTTGGATTTATCGGCGATGTCAACCAGGGTTTCGCAGGGTTACAGGCAAAGCATGGAGATGCGAGAATATTTGACACGGGCATCCGGGAATTAACCATCCTTGGCCAGGGAATTGGATTGGCAATGCGCGGCCTTAGGCCAATTACTGAAATCCAATACCTTGATTATCTTTTATACGGATTACAGATATTAAGCGATGACTTATCTACTTTACATTTCAGGACTGCAGGACGACAGAGCGCCCCGTTAATAGTGAGAACAAGAGGACACCGGCTTGAAGGCATCTGGCATAGCGGTTCACCCATGGGAATGATCATCAATTCGCTGCGTGGCATGCATGTTTGCGTACCACGAAATATGGTGCAGGCAGCGGGCATGTATAATACGTTATTACAGGGAAACGATCCGGCATTAATGATCGAATGCCTCAATGGTTACCGCCTCAAAGAAAGACTCCCTGATTCATTACTCACTTATACTGTACCGTTAGGTGTTCCCGAAATCATAAAAGAAGGGACCGATATCACAATTGTGTCGTATGGTTCAACGCTTCGTGTGGTTGAAGATGCCGTACAAACGCTAGAGCAAATCGGCATTAGCTGCGAGATCATAGATGTTCAGACCCTGCTCCCTTTTGATATTCATCATTCTCTTCTCGATTCACTCAAAAAAACGAGTCGCATTGTTTTTGTTGATGAAGATGTTCCCGGCGGCGGTGCAGCATATATGTTCAATAAAGTAATGGAAGAACAGGGCGGGTACAAATGGGTTGATGTTGCACCGAGAACAATTACCGCAAAAGCGCACAGGCCGGCTTATGCAACTGACGGGGATTATTTTGGCAAGCCAAATGCAGATGATATTATCAACGTGGTGAAGGGGATGATGGAGGAGTGAGGTATCAGGTATCAGGTATCAGGTATCAGGTATGAGGTATGAGGCTTTCAGCTTTCAGCTATCAGAAGAAAAATGAACGGTAATCAAAGAAGCGACAACTTTTCACAGCAAGCGACATACGATTAATGGCAGATAATAAAAAGATTATACTGTTTGATGGGGTTTGTAATCTCTGTAATAGAATTGTTCAGTTCATCATAAAACGGGATAAAAAGGACCAATTCAGATTTGCATCCCTGCAGGGAGAAACCGGCCAGAAGATCTTGAAAAAATTTGGCCTTTCCGGCAACGCATTCAATTCTTTTATTTTATTGGAAGATAACACAATCTATACCCGGTCCACTGCTGCACTGCGTGTTGCAAAAAAACTTGGAAGTGGCTGGCCCTTGTTATATGCATTTACTGTGGTACCTCTTTTTCTAAGAAATGCAGTATATAATTGGGTGGCAGGAAACCGATATAAATGGTTTGGCAAGAAAGACGCATGCTGGCTCCCGACGCCAGCACTCAAAGCCAGGTTCCTTGATTAACAAAACCAAAACCGGAGCATTCTTTCATATCTCATCCAATGCGTCTTACAAATTTAATATTCCTCCTCGCATAGGCGTCAGGCGGTTCACAACCGCCAGACGCCAGTTCATTCTTTCTTCTGATTGCTGAAAGCTGATAGCTGATAGCCCATACCTCATACCTCATACCTCATACCTGACCCCCGACACCTACTTCAAATTATGATACACCTTCTGCACATCCTCATCCTGTTCTAATTTATCAACTAATTCTAATACGTCTTTCGCGTCTTCATCGTTGAGTTCTACGGTGGTTGTGGGTATCCTGGTCAACTCGGCAGTCAGGGGAGTGATCCCTTTTTCTTCCAGTGCTTTACTCATATTGCCAAACTCGTTGAAGGCTGTCCTGATGACGATGTTGCCATCACTGTCTTCGCCGATTTCTTCAAGGCCGTAATCAATGAGCTCAAGTTCCAACTCTTCAATATCGATTGCGTCCTTTTTGATTTTAAATTCACCCATGCGGGTAAATGTAAAACTCACAGACCCGCTTGTACCCAGGCTTCCGCCTTCTTTATTAAAATGCATTCTTACATTGGCAACTGTTCGGGTAGGGTTATCAGTAGCTGTTTCTACCATAACAGCGATACCGTGTGGAGCATACCCTTCATATACGATCTCTTCATAGTCAGCTTTATCTTTGCCCATTGCTCTTTTAATCGCTGCTTCCACACGGTCCTTCGGCATGTTCACGCCCTTGGCATTCAAGAAGCACCGGCGGAGCGCGGGATTGTTTTCAGGGTCGGGGCCTGCGTTTTTTACGGCGATAGCAATTTCTTTTCCAATGCGGGTAAATTGTTTGGCCATCTTGTCCCAACGGGCAAACATCGTTGCTTTCCTTACTTCAAATATTCTACCCATAATTATTTAATGGCTTGGCGGTTTAGTCTCCTACTTTGTAAAGGAGCTCAAAAGTAAAATTTTTGCGGCAAAAAAACTACGCAGATTCGTGTTAGCCTAAAGTTTTGCATTCGTTGCCTCTTAGTGTCAAATCTTTTTTGCCACTAAGGCGCTAAGACACAAAGTATGAATGATGAATGTATTCTGCACTCTTGCTGATAGCTGAAGGCTACGCGAAAAAGTAAAATTGACTTTACAGTAGATAATGATTGGGATTATGATCCCGGCATTACTCTTTTATTCATCCTCATTAAGAAAACAAATAAGTGAATGACCGCAAAAACAAGTGAAAAGATAAATAATCCCCAATCCGCTTCAGTTGCAGTGCTATGGTGAACAAAAGCAACAATAGCCAATAAGGCCACAAGGACCAAACCACTACGCGAAACAATACGGATTCCCCTCGAATGAGTAGTTGGAGTATGATCTGAAAGTAAACTTTTTTTCAACCCGTAGAATAAGTAAACATCGAAACCGATCAACATCCATACTAATAAACGGATCCAGGTATCCAGCGGCAGAAATACCATCATAAACAAACATGTTACTACTCCAAGGATCGGGATAAGGGGAACCAGCGGTGTTCTAAACGCTCGCTTTATCTCAGGTTGTTTGATTCTTAAAACCCATACACCTATACAAACAAGAATGAACGCAAACAATGTACCTATGCTCGTCATTTCTCCAACCACCCGGGCTGGAACAAATGCTGCAAAAAGGCTCACAAATAACATGAACAATAAGTTCGATTTGGCTGGGGTTCTGAATTTTGGATGCACCCGGTGAAACACAGGAGGTAATAAACCATCCCTGCTCATCGAAAAAAATACCCGGGACTGTCCCATAAGCATTACGAGAATAACAGATGCATAACCGGCAAGAATAGCAACCAGGATCGCACGATTCAGCCAGGGATAATCAGGTTGCCAGGTGCCATCTGCATTCTGTGTTCCCATATGCTCAATCGCAACTGCAACCGGGGCAATGCCATCTTTGCCGGCGAAGCTGGTATAGCTCGTTACACCTGTCATGACATGAGCGAACAAAATATATAAAATGGTGCATATGGCTAGCGAGCCCAATATGCCAAGGGGCATATCTTTCTTCGGATTCTTTGCTTCCTGCGCGGCCGTGGAAACGGCATCAAAGCCAATATATGCAAAGAACACTATTGCAGCAGCGCGAATGATGCCACTGAAGCCAAACTCTCCAAATACGCCTGTATTATCAGGTATATAGGGATTGTAATTTGTTTCGTTAATATATTTCCAGCCAAGAAAAATAAAGGTAAGAACAACCCCAACTTTCAGGGCTACGATAACCGCGTTCACCCCGGCACTTTCCCGTGTACCTTTTATCAATAATAAACTTACCAGTACTACAATGAATACTGCCGGAACATTAATAATGCCACCATCAAACGGACCTGTTGCAATTGCGGGTGGTAAATGCACATTGAAACCTTCAAGAAATTTTACAAGATACCTGCTCCAGCTAATGGCCACTGTGGCAGCACCCACTGCATATTCTAAAACAAGGTCCCAGCCAATCACCCAGGCGATGAATTCTCCCATGGTGGCATACGAATAAGTATATGCACTGCCAGCCACTGGGATCATCGAGGCAAATTCCGCATAACATAACCCGGCAAAAGCACACCCAAGAGCCGCTACAACGAATGAGATCGTGATAGCAGGTCCGGCATTATTGGCGGCTGCTCCACCGGTTATGGAAAATAATCCCGCCCCGATTATAGCTCCGATGCCAAGCGCAACCAATGATCCCGCACCTAATGTTTTTTTAAGACCTTTTTCTGAATCCGCTGCTTCTGCCATCAAAACACTCATCGGCTTCTTCACAAATAAACTCATAGGTAGATATTGTGGTTTTATGAATATTCGAATTACGAAGTCGTAAAATAAACAATTATTCAATACTTAATTCAATTCTTTGGAAGCAATCGTTGCCGTGAGTCGTCAGTCGTGAGTCGTCAGTCGTGAGTCGTGAGTCGTCAGTCGTGAGTCGTGAGTCGTGAGTCGTCAGTCGTGAGTCGTGAGTCGTGAGTCGTGAGTCGAAGAAGGGGAACGGCGTCTGGCGGTTGTGAACCGCCTTGCATTTGGGAAGTGTTGTCAGTCGTGAGTCGTGAGTCGTCAGTCGTGAGTCGTGAAAAGTGAGATTTGGACTTTATGATTTGCCTATCTTCTGATAGCTGACGCCGTGCGCCAACGCTGAAGCTATGGCGCAAGCGTTCGGCCAAAGCCTTTGGCGTCGGACGATAGCTGAAGGCTGATACCTCATACCTCATACCTCATACCTCATACCTCATACCTGATCCCTGATACCTGATATTAGTTTTTGCCAAGTCAATTATTTTTTGAATTTTCGGTGCTTATCTGCACACTTTCAAAAAAAAGATATATGCTCAGAAAGCACCAGTTAACCTTTTTTATTCTCATAGCTATGGTGCTGGGCATAGTCGTGGGATATGCGGTTCATGAGAACGCTGAACCGGGCTTTATCCAAAAATTTGATAAAAATGTGAGGCTATTAACTACCATTTTTCTGCGCCTGGTTCAAATGATCATTGCTCCCCTGGTTTTTTCCACGCTTGTGGTGGGCATCGCCAAATTAGGGGACCTGAAAACAGTAGGGCGAGTAGGCGGTAAAGCGTTATTGTGGTTCGTTACGGCTTCCCTGATGTCTTTGCTGCTCGGCATGGTCCTCGTGAACTTTTTTCAACCTGGTGCAGCCATTGACCTTCGCAACGCGGACACTTCGGCTGCCAAAGACCTCATCGGCAAAACCCAGGAATTTTCACTCCCGCAATTCGTTGAGCATGTATTTCCCAAAAGTATATTCGAAGCAATGGCAACAAACGAAATATTGCAGATCGTGATATTCAGCGTTTTTTTTGGAGTAGCCGCGGCGGCAATGGGAGATTATACCAAGGGGCTTGTAAAGGCCTTAGACGGGGTAGCGCATATTATTTTAAAAATGGTGGGATATGTTATGAAGTTTGCTCCATTAGGCGTATTTGGTGCGATCGCGGCCGTAATTGCTACCAAAGGGCTGGAAGTATTTAAATTCTATGGTTTATACCTGATGTATTTTTTGATCGGGATCGCTCTTTTGTGGGCCTTACTCCTTCTTGTAGGTTTCCTGATCCTTAAGAAAAGAGTACCCGTTTTAATGCGCCGGATAGCCCAGCCTTTGCTCATTGCTTTCAGTACCACGAGCAGCGAAGCCGTATTCCCAAAATTGACCGAAGAGTTAGAACGATTCGGTTGTAAAGATAAAATCGTGGCATTTATTCTTCCCCTGGGCTACAGCTTTAACCTGGATGGGAGCATGATGTATATGACGTTTGCAAGTTTGGCCATTGCGCAGGCTTACGGGATTCACCTTGATATTGGTACACAGCTTACTATGTTATTGGTGTTGATGCTGACAAGTAAAGGCATTGCCGGCGTTCCCAGGGCTTCGCTGGTGGTGGTGACTGCAACCTGCGCTATGTTTAACATCCCCCCTGAGGGTATTGCGTTGATTCTTCCGATCGATCATTTTTGCGACATGTTCCGTACCGCGACCAACGTGTTGGGGAACGCACTTGCTACAAGTGTAGTAAGCAAATGGGAAGGAGAGCTTGAAAATTCATAAAATTCAGTCATATGCGGATTAGCGATCAGCAATTAGTAAGTTTGCACCCATTCTGACCATCTTGCCCAAATAAAGATGATAACGTAGAAAAAAGATCACTAGCTGATCAAATACAATTAGGAGATTATGATTGAATTATTGAATATCACAATTAAGGACCTGTTAAGCCCGGAATTTTATATAAACAATGGAGGGTTATGGCTGATATTGTTTATTGTATTTGCTGAGACAGGGTTGATGGTTGGTTTTTTTTTACCAGGTGACAGCTTGTTATTCGTAACGGGGATCTACAGCAAAATGCTCGTCGAAAGCATTATACCCGGCGGTTTGGGAAGCGACTTTGCCGATCTCATGGTACTATTTATATTAATTTCAATATGTGGTATTTTGGGAAATATGGCAG
>JGI24806J26614_1000308_pt1 | contig 13875 bp, 41 predicted proteins | sample Kansoi200umMDA_FD_26614 | JGI IMG/M metagenome (IMG submission 26614)
ATGAAGATTTTAAAAATATTTATAACCAACAAACTCAAAAACAATGGAAACAATTACAGAAAAAAAGGAATTAGTATGGTTGCCAGCCGACCTTGCTGGTTGAAACATGATGGCATCGGGGGAAGATTGGTGTTTTAGTCCCAGGGTATGACCGATTTCATGGGCGATGATTCTTGCTAAGACTTCTACATTTTGGGTTACATTGGTAAAGATGAAGCAGGGGGGAGCTTCTGCCCATTCAATGCTCCCCGTGTGGGCTATGCCGCTTTTATCTCCCGTCCAGTTGTCTTTGGTGACAATGGCCCTCATTTTCAATTTTAAGGCTGATTCCTGAAAGGTTTGTTCATTCGTGGTAAATCCTATTGCAAAGGGGGAGAAGTAGCTCAAAACCCCTGTAAAAATCAAATCCTGCCCCTGTTTGCTGATTCCAGCTATTCCTAAACTATCTACCGGCCATAAAGGGCTGTTTATTTTCTGCCCGTTAAAATCCAATAGCACGATGGCCTTACTGTTTGGTGGTAAAAACGTTTTATCCAGATACCCATAATCATCAGTAGGATTTGTTTTTTCTTTGGAGCAGGAAAGGAGGATTACAAGGGGGAGGATTGATAGTTTTTTCATGGGGTTGGATGTTTATAGTTCTCAAATAAAAATTTAAGAATATTAGCCGTTCTGCCATCATACCCTAAATGATTTGACAGTTTCTCTACTATGTTTAACAACCCTTCAATATCCCATTTATTGACAGACTGCATTTCGGCTTTCAAATCCTGCAACTCATTTTTTACAGGCGTAATAGCTTGCTTAATTTGCTCTGCTTTTCTTTTTATAGCAGCCAAATCATCCGCATGAGTAGCCCACAAGTTTTCAAACTCTGTCATTTGTTCTTCGCAGGCTTCCCTGAACATTTGTTTTGCCTTAATCATGGATGCTTTGTATCGAATAATTTCTTCGTCAACCTGCTCCATATCGGTACGTAGCGATAACTTAAAATCGGATACATACTTTAAAATTTCATTTTCAATTTGACGGGCATCTGTCAGGTCTTTTACTTTTTTAGCAAGGTCGGCTGGCAACCATACTAATTCCTTTTTTTCTGTAATTGTTTCCATTGTTTTTGAGTTTGTTGGTTATAAATATTTTTAAAATCTTCATAGCTGATTACACCATGCAGGAATAGCATACAGGCATGATAGCAAATCCAAAAATCTTCATCTTTGGTTTCATCTACCGTAGACCAATTGCTCATGGGGCTTTTTAATTTAAGGTCAATAACTGTTTTGAAAGTTCATGCAGTCTTTGAATTTTATGCAAATCTGCTTTATAGAAAATATGCTTTCCATCCCTTCTCCATTTTACCAGTCCTGCCTTTCTTAGTTCCATCAAATGAACAGATACTTCCGGTTGGGTCCATCCCAGTTCTTTTACCATATCCCCTACGGTAACTTCCTGCTCCCATATCAAATTCAATATCTTTTGCCGGAAGTCATTGTTGATTACCCTGAGAAGCAGTCCGGCATTCTTGGTGGTGGATGGATAGGTCTTTTTTAAGAGTTTTGTTTCCATTGGTGTTAAATGTTTTTTTATGAGAAAATAATACAGCCGTTGTTATTGGCTGCTGTTTCAAAAGCCTGTGATAAGGATTTGTAAAATGCCACAAAGTCTGTGCTTCCAAAATGGGACAATGTTTCCCATTCTTTAAAGTCCTTGTCCAATTCCTTGCAAGCCTCCGTGTCAAATCTTGCCTCGCAGTCTGAATGGTTAATCAGTTCAATAAAGGGAATATCCTGTTTTGGATTTGCCCATATTGTGTTAACGTCAGAGCCAATAAGGTGGGCTAATTCCCGGCGCATTTCATTGTAGAACCGATAAGGTGCTGACCAGATTCTTTTATCTGTCTCGCATCTATACATCCCTGGTTCTTTTACCGTTTGGCTGCATTCTTTGATGTTGAACAGGTGAGTTAATTCGTAGTCCTCATCTGTTTCAATTCTGCTTTTTACAAATTCTGCATTGGTGCAAACTCTTATATCTAATCCCATTGTTTTAAAGTTTAATATGTGAATTTTAAATAAATAATAAAAGTATCAAACCTATTAATAGGTATTCCTGGAAAGAAAGGTTTTTAGTTTTCATGGGGCAGGTCAATTGATTTTAGATTGTAGAATGGTATGGATATTTCAGAAGGTGGGTGTTTTGCACCTCTCCAATGCCAAAAAGCTACCCCTTCATCGTTTGCATGGTCGTAATTCAATCCGTATTTAACTTCTACGGATACTTTTTTACTCACTTTGCCGGTGAATACATAGCAAAGGATTTCATCAAACCTTTTTTCGGTTCCTTTGAAAATGCGCCTCACGGCTTGCTTATTATGCTCATGCTTTACCATGTATGGCTTACCTTTTATTAATTCAAGTTCTTGTTTCATTGTTTTGTTTTTAAAAGTTGAATAGAATTGTTTCAGTACAAGGGAGTGACACAACTAAAGTTTCATAGTAGCAGTGTCGTTTAGTTCCCTCTAGTCCCATTTTTTTATTCCCATCAAACGGGCAAGAGTAGAGAATAGTATTATAAGGAATGGATATTTCATTTGGTGGTAAGTTTTAAAGGGTTTTTATTTAATAGATAATCGTCTTGCGTATTTAAGTCCGTTTTTTCTTCTTTGCTCTAAAGAGACAGTATTTTTTTCATTGATACCTACAATGACAAGAACATCACCGCCTGTAAATACTCGATAATACCTGCCTTTATAATATGCTTTATAACCTAACTCTTTCAGTTTGCCAATAGCTTCTTTTTCTGTGTACTGCTCATGGTAGCAAGTCTCCCCATTGTTGGTATAGAATAATACTTTTTCGTCTTTCATTGTTTTTAAGTTTTTACAGTTTATATTTTTGTTTCTTACCTCTCAACCAGTCACTAATAATAACATAAGCTATTATAGTTAAGGAGAAGAGAATGAATAGGAAGGTTTTCATCGTGGTTGCCGGATTTTTTTTGCAGACTTGTATTCTTTTAAAATCTTCTTGAAGTTGTCTAATAGCAGTACGTCACCCAATGACATTTCCTTTCCCTTGTTTTTATCTCTTATTTCTTTAATACGCATTTTGCAATATTGTTCTGAATGAATGCTGTTTACCATAAAAAATAAGTTTACCGTGTTATTAAGTTTAGTTTCGATAATGGGGAAGCGATTCTATTTATGTTTTGGTTTAAATAATCGTCTTTTAAAAACCATTCCTCATGTTTACCATTCTTCATTTTTAGACCTGAATAGCCGTAATTAGGTACTATTTCCAAACAATCCACTTGACCAAAATAGCAAACCGGATATGTGCCTGATCGGTCATAAAAAACATCTTCATAAAAAACAGTAGCTTTTAAAATATTGCTTTTCAATTCTGAATTTTTCATTGTTTTAGTATTTAATATGTTATAAAATGATGAATAGGAAGGTTTTCATAATAGTTATGTTACATTATTCCGGCTCTGCCAATATGGTCGGTAGCTTGGCCGTCAGCGTAATTGCCAGTAATTAAATTAAGATACTTTGTGTATGCGTAATCACAAGTAGAGACGATTGAGTAAGCGTCTTTGAGTTCTATTTTTCTTTTTTCGCAGTAGCTAAGAACTGATTTAAGTTTCCAACTTCCATTTCCTACTTTTTTACCGTTGATATACATTGTTGTCATTGTTTTAGTATTTAATATGTAAATAATAATTGATTGTAGTTACAAGCATTCCCCCAAATAACATAGAACAAAGAACAAGAGTTATAATTAAAGGAATGAACAGGGATTTAGTTTTCATTGGGTTGGGTTTATTAGTTAATGTGCTTCATTGTAATAAATGTCCGGTTGGCTGCTAACGTTGTAGATGTAACTCCCGCATTTTACCAGTAGAGCATCTTTACCATAATATTTATCTTTCATTCCCTTTATGCTCCCATTGCTGGCGAAGTTTGGGAATTGGGTAAGGTTTAATCTTTCATAGTCTTTTACGTAAATGGTTTTCGTTCTCATTGTATAAGAGTTTTAAAAGTTTAAATAAATAGCGGTACAATATAACAGGCATCCAGGAGTAAGCAGGTCCATAAGGCGCAGCTTTTTTGCTTGAGAGTGCCTTTAAAGTTGGGCATAATCATTAGTGTAAGCATTGTTTTTAAAGTTTTGGTTTATTATCAGATAAGTTTTAAGGCTTCGTAAGTAGCAGTTAGATTATCATTTTCCATGCCTTCCCGTTGTGAAAAACCTACCTTATCTGGAAAGGATTTTACAATCAATATCCTATACCTTGTTTCTGTTTTACCAAATTCATTTACAATAGTGGTAACGGGTTCAATAAAGCAATTAAATTCATCCCTTAGCCATTTATGTAAAAGTGTGAGTTCTAAAAGTACCATGCAATTAAGGGTTTCACCTGTTAATATGCTGGCATTAGGGTAATTTAATTTATATCCTTTCTCCTGCGCTAACTGGAATACTTCTTTATAATTTTTCATTGTTTTTAAGTTGAATATGTTTATTAAATAGCTTTTCTTTTCTCCTGGCGTTCAATCTTTACAATTAATACCAGTAACAAGACAATAGCAGCAAAAGAGATGGATAGATCAGTAGCATTTAAAGAAGCTACTTTCATAGTTTCAAATAATAGGAAGGTTTTCATTGTTTTGTGGTTTTATTGGTGGTAAAATGGGGTTTGTTGGCTTAGTGGTTTTTAGGCTTTGGGAATATAATTTTTTTATCCTCTTCGTTTAATTCTTTGCATCTTTTCTCCATTTCTTTTTTAGTTCCAAAAAGGACAAAACATTTAGAATGTCCACAAAATATAGCCCATTCGTTGCCATATCTGCTAACAGAATAATTCAGTAACATTTTTTAAATTTTAATCAGTGGTAAAATGGGGAGTTATAGAGCATCAAATAGGATGTCTAACTGTTTATGGTCTATTGTGGTTTGCCAATTGCCGGACATAATAGATTTAATCATTTGCTTTCTGTCTGCTTTAGGCATGGCTTTAAATTGTTCTTTTGCCTGGGAGTATTGACCATTTAAAAATGATTCTGCGATCATTTCAAAATATTGCATATCTGAATTGAACCCGTAACTTTTAAGTAATTTTTTCATTGTTTTAATGCTTTTAATCAGTGGTAAAATTGGGTTGGTTGACTGTTTAATCTTTCTTAATTCGCACATCTACATTCCATCCAATAGAAATATAATTCTGCTTAGTTAGTTCTGCCATAGCTATATCCTTTGTTTCTTTTAAAATATGCCCACTGGTAACAGAATAAACTTGATATGTGGCTCCGGTGTTGTTTTTATGATCTTCTACCAGTTGGGAAAAATAATTGCTATTCATTGTTTTAAATTTTAATCAGTGGTAAAATATTATTTACTAGGGAAGAAGGTATATAACTTTTATATAGGGTTTAATGAACTATCTATGTAGCTATAAGGCTTCCCGTTTACCGCTTCAATAAAAATGTGTTCATATTTTTCATACAGCTTTAAATTGGCTTCTTTCAAACTGTCTGCTTCTACAGTCACAACAAAAAGCCGCTTTTTACCTATTGAGCCAATAGTTACTCCTTTGAATCTGATTTTATACTTTTTCATAATTGAGTTTTAATAAATGAGTTAATAGTTTTACAACTAGTTTCCGGTAATTTCTGGCGACAATAAACCATATCCGCCCCAGTCCCTTTGCAGTCCGATTTCTTTATACTCTGCCCGCATTACATCATCATGTATTTTTAATGCGTAGCCCCTGGCATCAGAATTGATTTTTAAGCCTTTCAGATTGTTATTAAAAAGGCTTTGAACTTGTGATTTGTATTGCTCTGCCTTTTCTCCAAATTGGTCCGTATCAATATCACCATTGCAATATTTTTCAGCGTCTTTGCTGGCTAAAAATTCAATTGCCCTTAATTTGCTGTTAATGGTGGTGATCTTGTATTTACTACCTCCGCAAAGGTTAACAAGCTGCTGTAATGCTTCTAAATGCTTTTCTATTTGGTTTTTTCTTCTTTCTGTCTTTGTCATTGTTTTAAGATTTAAGAGTTTTAAAAAAATAGTAGGTTAAATGATATAGCTTATCTTTTGCGACTATGGAAAATGTGGTAGTTTTTCATGTAATTCTCTTCTTTCTCAACACGAAGTTTAAGTTCTTCCTCTGTCTCCATTCGCTCTCCAGTTATGGATAATATGTAGCTGCCTCCGTACATTGAATCTTCTTTTTCTATCACTGAAAATTTCTCATCTTCTGTTACCAGTTTACGTAATTCGGAAAGGGTAAATACACCGTCATTATTCAGTTCTATTTCTTTCGTGTACCGAATTTTTTGCGGCTCTCTTTTGATGGTGATAGGATACATATAAGCTCCCATTTTATTTATATTTAAGAGTTTAAAAAAAAGTTTAGAGTAAAATTATATTCATAAGCAAACCAGTTTAAAAAGTGGATGAATAAAGCAATGATCTTTTTAATTATGCTCTAATGTGTTTGTTTCAGGATTGAAATATCTTTTAGTTTCTCCCATATTGCGACCAGTAAAACGGTCAATCATTGGAGCAGATATTAAAAAACGTCCGTCTTGTTGTTTTCTTACTCTGAAACTGCGCATTGTTTGACCAAAAAACTTTAAAGTTTTAGCAGTAAAGAAATAGGGAGCAGTTTCTAATGTCCGGCGTTTAATTTCGTAAATAGTCATTGTTTTAATTTTAAATATGTTAGATAAAAAAAGTTTATTTATTTAATAAAGCAAAATACCAAGATCATTAATAGAATAGCTATTGTCTGAAGTGCTGTTTTCATGGGGTTAGAATGATACATGGATGGCTTTATATTCTGAAATGAGGATGATTAATTTCCCCTTTGCGTAGTAAATATTACCGACTTTTATAAGAATGAACTTACTTAAACCTGCTTTACCGACATATAAAAAAGAACGAGGAGGCAAGATTGTGATTTGAGTTTTGATAGTCATTGTTTTTAATTTAAATGTATGAAGGTTAAATATGTCCATTAAGATCGTATCCTGAACTAAATATATTTCTGTTCATTTCAAAACCTACTGCTTTTAACGCTGGAATATTGGAGTTAATACAATCTTTTGCGTATTGCTGAAGATTTTCAATTGATAACTCCTTAATCCTGGCAGGATAAGTTTTGCCAAACGCTGCTAAGGGCTGCGTTAAATCGTTGTATCGTTCTTTAAGTGTCATTTGGAATAATTTAAATGTGTTGAATCTGGACGCAAGATAGGTAAAGTAATGTTACGTTACAAGAGGAATTTAAAAAAAAGTAAAAATAAAATACTAACTAATTGATAATCAATGAGAAGAATGTGTATGAATTGTAAACCGTTGGTTTATTTCTTTACTAATGTTATCCCTAGCTCTGGAATATCTAAATATTCGATTCGCTTAGTGCCTCTGCCTTCCTTGCTGCGTTTAACCAGTTGGCTAACTGTTCCCAATGGGATATTAAATAACCTGGCGTAGTTGGCCTGGGTAGTCCAAGTATTAAGATCAATAGTTAATATATGTTTGCCCTTAGCCATGCAGTAAAGATATATAATATAATGTTACGTTACCTCCCCCATCAATAATAAACATTACATTACTTCTCCCTCCCCTCCATCCCTCCCCAACCCAAACCATCCTTCCCTTACACCACATATTCCCCCACAAGCAAATGCAACCTCCCTTCCCTGGTTCACCAAACCATCCACCCATACAAACCAATACCAACACCAGCTTACACCACAACTCCATTAGATAAGCAGCCAGCAAAAATTTCTTTCCATTAGATACAAAACAAAAAAAAGAAGGCCACCGGGTTAAAGGAAACGATCTGCCCAATTTTGGGAACGACCGTAAAAAGTACGGGGTGCCCCCCGAGAGTGCGTGTGTTTTGGTTTTTTTTGGTGGGGTTTAGGATGGTTTTTATTTAAGGGGGTATTTTTGCGGTGGTTTTTTACATACGGACAGACGCTAAGGCCGGGAGAAAGTCTCTCCCGGCTTTTTTTTAAAAAAAATACTGCAAAAAATTTGGAAGTTCAGTTGTAATTGTTGTAATATTACACCATGAACAAAGAAGAAGAAATTGTCACCATTAAAGTGTATAAGAGCAGCCGGGAGAAGTTGCGGGTTATTGCAGCCCTTAAAAATGAACAGCACGTAGATACTGTTGAGCGGCTGCTGGCTAAAGAAGAAAAAAGATTGCTCTCCCAAAAGGCAAAGAAATAATGCACCTGGAACTATATGCCCTGCTGCTGAAGATTATAAAAATCCAGCAGGACCTTATAGAGATTCAAAACAAGCTCGAATTATCATCAATCATAAAAACAAACAGTCAATGACAGAAGAAAAAAAAGACGGACAACCGTTGCCGGAACAAGCGGCAGAGCAAGCAGAAAATCATGTACCCAATGGTAGCGAAGTGGCTGCCGCAGATGAAAGTGGGGAAAACCCGCAACCACCGTTGCCGCCCAAACCACCCACGCCTTAATGTAAAGTAAGGTACAAGTCATCCATCAAACCAAACATTGTGTCCAAAAGAACCAAGTTTACCATTGCCTTAATTGCCCTGATCCTTCCACTCAATGAGATTTGGCAGGTATGGAAAGAAAGTAATGCCGTTGTTAACCCATGGCTGGCGCTTGACTACCCGCTGGCAATCCAGTGGTACTTCAAATTCTTAGGGCACAGTGTTTCGGATGTACTCAAAGCCATCGTGGTGTTCCGGTTGTCCCGCATGAACCAGACCTTGCGGCTGGCGGCCCGTGTGTACCTGATCTATACCGTGTTCGATCTTGTCATGTTCTTTATCAACTTCAACAAGATAAACTACGTGCTGGTCTATACGCTGACGGGAGCCGTGGCGCTTTTGATGTGGTGGGTGGGGGAGTATGAGTTTGGATTGATGGTCAGGGAAAAACGCTCCGCCTTCAGGCGGTGGTGGATTCGCACACACCTGAAAGCCCGCAAAATGAAACACAAACTTTTTAAAAAAATAAACTTCGCATAAATGAAAAAAACACTTACCACCATTGCCTTGCTACTGATCTTAAACATCGGATTCGGTCAGCAAAGGCCGGAGAAAACACCTCCCCCTGCAAAGGATTCCCTGACAGCCACCACCCCTCTTCTATCGGTAAATGATGTGAGCGAATTTATCAAGCTGCTGTCAGAAAAATTAACCGTATCCCAATTGCAAAACTTTCAGGACCTGACCAAGTTCCTGGATGATAAGATCAAACTGAAAATCACCGAATGGAACGCTAAAAACAAATAACCAACTCCCGCAAAAATTTACCACCAATGAATACTATCCTAATCATCTATGGCATCATTGCCTTTCTGGTCTATTTCTTAGCCAAGGCTGAAAACAGAATCAACGGAGGGAAGTGGTCAAGGCTCGACAGGCTTTGCACCATCGTTATTGCGCTTATTCCTATAATGAACATCTACGGCCTGACGCTTTTGATACTGGACATTTTTCACATTGAAATCAAATTCGGTCCCAATTGGGATAAACCTGCTAAATGGTAATACACTATGAAAAAAACAAGATGGGTAGCCCCCAAAGACGATGACCACGACTACAATCCGGAAACGGATGAACTCATTGAACAACGACTTGAAGAATCACAAGAACCGCCGGAAGAAGATATTCAGGATGCAGACGGCAGATAATTAAAAAAATCAAACCAATAAAAACAATGAAAAGAGAAATAAAATTTAGGGCGTGGCACCCTTTACAAAAAGTAATGTATTTCAATCATTCTGTCAGCGTTTCAATAGACGGTACTGTTCACTACCTCGATACAGACGGCGAATGGAATTGTGATATTAAGGGCAATGGTGAAGATGTTGGTATTGTGCTTATGCAATACACCGGCCTAAAAGACAAAAACGGTAAAGAGATATTTGATGGTGACATAACATGCAATTTTGATTCTGATCGAAGCCCATATTTTTTCCATGAAGTTGTATTTGAAAACGGGTGCTTCGGGTATTATACAAAGGAATCCGGCTTTCATTCTTTCGCTAGTAATGGATATTTCGGCTGGGTAGGTGGGCAGTCAAATGAAATAGAAGTAATAGGCAACATCTACGAAAATCCAGAACTGTTAAATAAAAACAATGAACAATGAAAATAGATCGCATTTCCTACCAAAAGGTATTCCCCCTGGGATTATACATCAATGAGCGCATTGGTGTAGAGGTGCAACTGGATGAGGGTGATTCCCCCGAAGATGCCCTGCTTCATGCAAAAGACATGGTGGAAGGTTTTCACCGGGAGCAAAACCCCCATCTCTACGAGAAAAAAACCATTGACACTCCCCATTCAGTAGAACCATTTGTCGCCATTGAGAAGCCGGAAGAATCCCCTGAATTTAAACGATGGGATACTATCGCTGCCGGATGCACCAGTGAAAAGGAATTGGGTAAATGGGTGGCTAAATGCCCTCCCGAATATCAACACCTGCTGGAAGAAAGGAGATTACAAATTGTAAATCGTAAAACTGTTTACCAATGACACCTGAAGAAAAAGCAAAAGAGCTAGTTGAAAAGTTTATGGGATATGCCTATGCTCCGTGGCATGGTGGCGAAGATGAAATGTCACAGGAAGAGGCCGCCAAACAATGTGCCCTACTAGCAGTTGAGGAAGTGATTAACAATTTATTCTCAAACCACAAAGCATCGAAAATCGCTAATGATTACTGGCAACAGGTAAAAGAGGAAATCAATAAACTATAAAACAATGACACCCGAAGAACTTCTAAAGCCACGGTATAAGGTTATTGCTGATTGGCCAGGTAGCAATTTGAAGATTGGCACTACACTAAGACAAGAAATTACAGATTATTACTCTTTTGAAGAGGATGAGAAAGCATTTACAACACATCGGAAGAATTTAGACCAATACCCTCATCTGTTCCGCAAACTTCAATGGTGGGAAGAAAGAACGCTGGAAGAAATGCCGCAGTATATAAAGTTTGACAACATTGTTTATAAAACAATCGAATGGCGTATAGGCGTTGAAATGGAATGTAGGACTATTGGGAACAGAGGCGCAGCACCAGCAAGAAAGTTTCTGCCCGCTACAGAACAAGACTACCTCACCTATCAAACTATAAAACAATGACAGATAAAAAGCAATTCACCCTTACCGAATTGATTGAGGTGGTCTACATCTATGCTGCGGAACAAAGGAGGGTGAAAGAAACTCCCGCAGGCAAGGACAATATCACCAGATGGGTAAAAGCAAAACTCTATGATCTTAAAAACCTAAAACAATGACAGACTTCAACTGGGACCAGTTTAAGGTCCGTTGTTCCTCCATCAGTAAAATACTATCCACCAGCAGGGATAACCCCGTATTGACCGAAAAACAGACCCTCCGGCTGCAAGAACTGGAGGGCAAGGAATCCCTGACTGATAAAATGAAGCTGGAACTGGCCGATTTGCTGGTAAAAAAGGAAAATTCCACCAAATTATGCCTCTCCGACACCTGCATTGAATATTTGATGGAAGCCTATGCATGGGAAACCGCCCGCAAGCAGTCCGTCACCAAGGAAATGGACATGGAATACACCCAAAAAGGCAAAATGGTCGAAGAAGAAAGCATCACCCTGCTGTCCATGGTGGATTTTGAGATTTATTCCAAGAACCAGGAGCGGGTCAGCAATGATTACCTCTCCGGGGAGCCGGATATTTACCTGGGGGAGCATATTTTGGCCGCCCAAAAGATCACAGATATTAAAAGCTGCTGGGACTATCCCGGCTTCCTGAAAAAAATCCACAAGAAAATTGACAATGGATACGACTACCAGATCAAGGGCTATTGTGACATTACAGGCGCTCCTGTGGGCGAAATCGCCTACTGCCTGGTAGATATGCCCGACAGCATCAAAAACGACTACAGAAGGCGCTTATTTTACAAAATCAACCCTGTCACCGAGGAATCCCCTGAATTTAAGGCAGCCCTGGCTGAACTGGAACACAGCATGACCTTCCTAGACATCCCCATCCATAAAAGAGTCTACAAGGTCCCCGTACAGCCCTTCAGTGACTTTGAACGACAGAGAGTATATGATCGGGTCAAGCAATGCAGGGAGTGGCTGTGCAACTTCGATCAGCAGTACCAGCAAATCAATTTACCAACCGAAATAGAAGAAACAGCATGATGGATATACACAAAGACTGCATCTGGCAGACAAGGGCTGAAATGGATGCTCCCACCAACCCACTGCAAGCTATTCACGAAAGCTACGGTCGGTCCTCTAAAGATATGAGTGAGCAAAAATTTGATGCTTGGATGTATGGAGTTGTAGTGGGATGGGATGATAAAAGCTATGAACAACTGCAAAAGCAGCATGGGTGGACCAACGATCAAGTGGCCTACCAAAAGAAGCTGCACCAGAATTACATAAAAGCATGGAACTTATTTATGCAGTCAGAAAATAAAAAATGAGGTGTCACCATGTAGTTGATGAAAAGACGGGAGAGCGGGTTTACATACCTAGATGTTGGGGTTCGGTAGTTCATGGTCCAGACTATTGCACCTGCTATCCTGCAAAAATCACCAGTGAAGAGAGTGAAAAAGACAGGGAAATCAGGGAGTTGGTAAAAGAAAACGCCCGATTGAGAAGAATTATTGAAAAAATCAGCAATAGAAGTTGCCACGTAAAGTAATGCAATGTAAATTAGCGAATGGAAAAGACAGGAAAAGCAATAAAATAAACCCATGACACAATTAATAAACCTACCAGGAATTGAAGCCAAGTGCTTAGATGCAGACCTCTTCTATTCATCTGATGAGGTAGAAGGAATACTAGATGATGGCCTTGCAGCAACTACAGCAGGAGACAACGGGGCCATAAACATCTGGAAGGACGATAAAGGTTACATCCGTTGCGAAATCATGCGCTATTGTAAGATAGTAGAGGCAAAGAGGTTCAGGAAAATGGTCAACGTGCTTAACTGGACGGATAAATGGCTCCCGCAGATACAGACTGTGTTTGAAATTGAAGAAGATTAAATATTAAATACTTAATTACAGTAAAATACATTACTTTGCATTATGCGTAAACCTCAAATTAGTGCCTCTATATCAGCAGAATTGCAGGAGGCGATCAATGAAGAAGCAAAACGTGATAGCCGTTCCTTTTCGGAGATGATTGGTATTCTTTTGGCACAAGCTATAAGGGAAAGGGAGAGGCAAAGGGCTAAGAACAAGAAAAGGCAGACTGAAAATTACTGATTTGGGCTGTCTAAGGTAGAAGTTAGGCAGAGTTTTAAATCTTAAAGCCCGATATGTTGGATTGGCCGGATAACCTCTAACGGTTACCCACTTCTACCCAATCTGGCTATCGGGTTTTTATTGTAATGAAATACAAAGATTGGTCAGATTGGCGAGTGCCATGTGCCAGCATCAATGAAATCATGGTGCGCCCTAAAGGGGTTAACCCAATTACTTTAAGAGAGAGGAAGAAACTTGAAACTATTGCAGAAAAGGACGAGTTGCTTGATTCTGATAAGGAATTTGTGGCTCGTATGATAGCCAAAGACGAGAAGTTCAAGAATCCTGGTCTTTCATCTACGGCAATTAAGTACCTAATGAGCAGGTATGCCTGGGATAGATATAATAAGCGCATTGCATCAATAGATACGGCCAGGTCTGCCACGAAGAAGGGTAATTTGATGGAAGATGAAGCCATAGAGATAGTTTCTGGATTGGATGGGCACAAGTATATCAAAGAGGATTCCTCGGTGACAGGGTTGATTTTGTAAAATAAGCGCCTTCTGTAGTCGTTTTTGATGCTGTCGGGCATATCTACCAGGCAGTAGGCGATTTCGCCCA
>JGI24806J26614_1000309_pt1 | contig 13874 bp, 14 predicted proteins | sample Kansoi200umMDA_FD_26614 | JGI IMG/M metagenome (IMG submission 26614)
CTGATTAAGAGCAAAAAGAATATTGGGAGAAAGTTTTTCATATTTGTATCTATGGTTAAAATAACTCAATATGGAAAAGAAGTTAAGTCATATTGATGAAAAAGGGCAGACCCGGATGGTGAATGTTTCCAGTAAAGCGGTGACCTTCCGGCGGGCGATAGCGGAAGGAACGATCCGTTTAACGAAAGCGATCGTTGAAGCAATTAAGGCTCAATCCACCGCAAAAGGAAATGTTATGGAAACGGCGAGGATCGGAGCAATTCAGGCTGCAAAAAAAACTTCAGATCTGATACCGCTTTGTCATCCGATCCCGATTTCCAATATCAGCATTGATTTTCAGCTGCAAGGCATTCATTTGAAAATTCGAGCGGAAGTTACGGCTGAAGCAAAAACTGGAGTCGAAATGGAAGCTTTAACTTCGGTAGCGGTCGCTTCACTGATTGTGTATGACATGTGCAAAGGGATTGATAAAGGGATGGTGATCGGTCCGATTGAATTGTTAGAAAAAGAAGGTGGAAAGAGTGGAACCTACAGAAAAAAAAGTTAATTACTTTGCCGTAATCGTAACTTGTAGCGATGGATGTTTTTCTGGTGAAAGAGAAGATCAATCCGGACCCGCTTTAGTTACGGCACTGCGCAACATCGGTATCGAAGTTGCGGCCACAGAAATTGTGCCAGATGAGCGCACTATGATATCAACCATGCTTCAGAAGTACGTTCTTCGATCCGACGTACATTTGATCCTGACTACTGGAGGAACAGGCTTTGCAGTTCGTGATGTAACACCGGAGGCAACTCGCGATGTGATTGAACGTCGCGCTGTTGGAATTGCGGAATTGCTTCGTCAGCGTGGAGCCGAGCAAACACCGCTAAGTTGGCTATCTCGGGGTGAAGCTGGAATTGCCGGGACCAAATTGATTATCAATTTGCCCGGGAATCCGAAAGCAATGCAGCACTCGATTGATGTTCTACAGCCGATTTTGTTTCACGCACTGGATCTGCTGATTGGCGAAAAGCCGCATTAAACTCTGGACGATTTCAAAATATCTACCACCACTTTTGTTGAGCCATTAATGATGAACTGCACACCAATAACAGCAGTGATTAATCCCATCACTTTTGCAACGATCCGTTGTCCGGTGGCCCCCATCTTGGTCACAATCCAGGGAGATGCTAAAAGAACTACCAGCGTTAACACGATGTTCAATACGATCGCAGTTCCCAGTGCTACTTGATGAAACGGATCGCGAGCTTGCCCTACCAGAACCATAACTGTTGAGATTGCACCCGGACCAGCAATCAAAGGAATCCCCAGTGGCACGATCGAAGGATCGGCCTGGTCAGGGCTATCTTCCATTTTCTCCGCTTTATCGCTGAGCAAAGTTTGAATCGACATCAACGTAAACAAAATTCCGCCCGCAATTTGAAATGCCGCAACAGTGATTCCAAAGAACGCGAAGATTGCTCCGCCCGCCAACGCGAACAATGCCAGTGTCATTCCCGCAGACAGACTGGTACGCCATGCCGATTTCTTCCGATCCATTCCCGCGCTGTCGGTGAGTGAAACAAAAATCGGTGCAGCGGAAAATGGATTGATGATCGAAAACAAGGAAGAAAAGGCCAGGAATGCAAAATCGAGATCGAATGTGTTTAATAATTTCATGATGACATCCCTCCTTTCACCGGTATCGCTGTTTCCAGCTTCGATGAAGATAAAACAAAGATAGTCTTGACCTTTTCAATTCCTTCAACCTTTGTAAGTTTGTCTAAAACAAATTTTTCATATTCACCAGGATTTGCTGCTACCACTTTCAACAGGAAATCTTCATCTCCTGCGATGTGATGACATTCCAGAACCTCAGGCATTTTTTCAACTGCTTTTACAAAATCGATCGTTGTTTTCTTTTTATGAGATTCCAAATTTACCTGGACAAATGTCGTTACTGTCATCCCTAACTTTTCTTGATCCAGTAGCGCTGCATAATGCCGGATGTATCCCGCAAGTTCCAGCTTCTTTACGCGGGCCAATGTGGGAGCAGGGGTTAACCCGATCCTCTTGGCCAAGTCGAAGTTCGTAATTCGTCCATCGTGCTGCAAAATGGCTAAAATGCGTAAATCTACTTCATCTAATTTCATGTATGAAATAATAATGCAATTATTGGCAAAAATCAACATATTATTTCAATTTTATACACAAATATGAAATATTATTTCGTAGTGATGCTATAAGTTATTGTAATGCAGCAGTTTACGCATTACGGATACGGATTACTCATGCTATGATCTCCAACATGTCGAAGCCCACCAATATTCGCTGGGTAATCTTGACGCTGATCAGTGTTGCCAGCTTCATTTCGTATGTAATGCGATCGAATCTCTCCATCGTGGGAGAGTCGATGATTTCCGAGTACCACTTTTCTGAGATTCAATTAGGGATGATCCTCGCTGCTTTTGCCTGGGGATATGCAGTGTTTCAATTTCCAGGTGGAGTTTTTGGTGATGTGTTGGGGTCACGCAAAGCGATTACTTTAATCGCAGTTCTATGGGGCGTTTTCACAATTTTGAACGGGATTATTCCGGCGCCTCCCATCGTATCGGTTACTACAGTTCTGGTGATCTTCATCGTGTTGCGGTTTGTTACCGGTGCATCCCATGCTCCCATTTTTCCCGTGACCGGAGGAATCATTGCGAATTGGTTTCCGGTTTCGGGATGGGGACTTCCTAACGGATTAACCAGCACGGCATTAACGTTAGGTGCGGCAGCAGCAGCTCCATTGATGGTGTGGTTGATGCAAATTGCCGGATGGCGCGGTTCATTTTTTCTTACTGCGCCGCTGGCGTTCTTCATTGCCATCGTGTGGTGGTGGTATGCGCGTGATTATCCTGATCAACATCGAGGCGTGAATTCGGCTGAGCTGGAATTGATCCATGCCAATCGAACACATGTTCACACTGTTCATGAAAAGGGAGCATGGAAGCAAGTTCTGAAAGATCGAAACATGTTATTGCTGACGCTTAGCTATTTTTGTTCCAACTATGTTTTTTATCAGGTGTTTAACTGGATTTTTATTTATCTCGTTGACATCCGGAAAGTCGGTCAACATGAAGCTGGATACTTAACTGCGGCCCAATGGATCGCTGCCGCTATCGGTGCAACACTCGGTGGTTTTCTTTGTGATTATTTTGCCAGAAAAGTTGGACCTCGCTGGGGATATCGTGTTATTCCGATACCGAGTTTGATTTTAACTGCAGTATTTTTGTTTTTCGGTGCAATTAGTTCCAATCCCTATCTTTCGGTCGGATTTTTTTGTTTATCGTTCGGATGTCAGCAGCTAACCGAAGGATCTTTTTGGGCCGCTATTGCATCGATTGCCGGCAGACATACATCTGTTGCCGGTGGTTTGCTCAACACCGGTGGAAATGCAGTTGGGGGAGTGGGTGCGTTGTTAGTTCCGGTGCTGGCTAAACATTTCGGCTGGACTGCTGCCATCGCCAGTGGAGCTGTTTTTGCAATCGTTGCTGCATTGTTGTGGTTTGTGATTAAAGCGGATGAACCGATCCGGGAACGCGGATTAAATTCCGCGCTCCCTTTGAAATAATGCAGTCAGGTGCAACAAAATAAAAATCGGAACGAAAAAAGTAGGGATCAATGACAACGGCAACCGGGCCATCTGACTGGCTGCTGTAACGGTAACACCCGGAAACAAAAACGGTCCCAACCCGCCCAATGTTACCGCCGTAACCAGGTCCAAAATTCCCAGCACATTCCAAACCTTAAAACGTCTGCTGCTGACCGAGCCAGGATTGCGGATTAACGATGCCACCATGAATGGCGCAGTGGCGCCGATGGCCATATCACCAAGCCCGGCAGGCCAGGCAAAGTATCCCGGTAACAAATTCAACGCATACAACACCAGAAATGCGAATCCGCCAAACCTCCAGGCTTGAACTCCGGTAATTAATCGTAAATCGGCGCTCAAAACCCATTCCCGGAATAGATTGGATACCCGGAACGCAATGAAAAACAATCCGATGGGTATGGCAATTGCCAGCAAGATTGGAATCGGCAAACTTCCGGGCGGCAGCAGAAATGATCCGCGGGAGCCAAGAATCAGCACAGTGAAAAACCACAAAATTAAAACCGATCCTGCTGCCATGCGCAGGGCGGAAAAAGAATGGGATTGATCGATCGGATCAATTTTTGAAATGGTGCTCAAAGTAGCCTCCTTAAAATTACTTGTATATACAACTAAAACTGCAAAAAAATTTAACTGTTTACAATTCCGTGCCGCAAGTTCCGCACTGCCGAGGCGATTGCTCCGGCCCGAAATGTTCCCAGCAATTTTTGTGCTTGTTTCTGAGCCTTGCGCCAGGCGGGAAGCGCCTTGAGAATCATCGATTCCCCTTTTTCGGAAAGTCGAAGCTCTCTGGTGCGGGCATCTTTTCCTTCCTGGATCACTAACAAACCATCTTTGCGCATCCGTTCAATCGTCCTGCTGACGGTTGAAGCATCCATTTGCATATGCCGGGCCAGTGCGCCTGCAGTAGGGGAGCCATGCTGCGATACGAATACCAGCACGTTTAACTGATTTCCGGTTAAACCCGCGCCGCGTAAGGCATCATCATAAAGGGCGGTCATTACCCGGTTGAGCTGCCGTACCCTGCTGGCAATGCACCGGCTGGAAATTTCAGCGCAACATTGGCTCACTTTCAGCTTTCGCATGGGATTAATTGTATATACAACTAATCTGATTGTCAATTGATGTTTATGTGCGCTGTGGTTAAATAAGCTCCATGACTTACGACCGCCGTCATTTTTTGAGATTTTTGGCACTCTCTCCATTGTTTGCATCCGTAGGATTTGGTGATCATCCAGAAATAACCTCAACCGATCAGGCGCTGGATGTTTTTCAATTTGAAGAGACGATCCGCAAGAAACTCCCGAAAGATGTAAACGATTTTATTTCCGGCGGGGCAGATGATGAAAAAACAATCCGCGCGAACCGCGATGCATTCGATCAAATTGAAATCCGGGCACGGCGGTTGGTAAATGTTTCCCATATCGATACTCAAACTGAAGTGCTGGGGCAGCAAATGGAAACTCCGATTCTGATTGCGCCGGTCGGTTTTCAAAAAGCGATCCACCCGGAAGGGGAACTGGCTGTGGCCCGGGCTGCTGCTTCGCATAAACACTTGATGATCGCCTCCACGGTTTCCAGTTATTCAATCGAAGAAATTTCCAAAAATCATTCCGGCAAAGTATGGTTTCAGTTGTATCCCACTTCCGATCGCAATATTGCAAAAGATCTTTTACAGCGTGCTGAGTCTGCAGGATGTCCGGTCGCTGCCTTGACTGTGGATACACCGGTTTTAGGAAATAGAGAAAATCAAGTCAACTTTTTAAACAAGGTGCTTCAATCCGATCAAGGTTACTTGGGAAATTTCAAAAACATCGATTTACGAAAGGGACTTTCTGATCCGGCGATGACCTGGGACATCATTTCCTGGATGAAAGCAAATACAAAAATGAAGATCGTAATTAAAGGTGTTGTTACGCGGGAAGATGCAAAGTTATGTGTAGAAAACGGTGCCGATGCAATCATCGTTTCCAATCATGGAGGACGCCAGGAAGAAAGTAATCGCGGAACTTTAGAATGTTTGCCGGAAGTTTTTGAAGGAGCAGAAGGGAAGATCCCGATCTTAATTGATGGAGGCTTCAGGCGGGGTACAGATGTTTTTAAAGCGCTGGCCATGGGAGCAAAAGCGATCTGTATCGGACGTCCTTATGTGTGGGGATTAGGCGCGTTCGGTCAACAAGGAGTGGAAAAAGTTTTGGATATTTTACGCGCAGAACTAATTCGAATCATGCAGCTGGCCGGGACAACCTCGATTGCCAAAATCACTCCGGCATTTATCACAAAAAAATTATGCTAGGTGCCGCGGTCTATTCTGCACTCACCATTAAAATATTCGGTTTATTTTTATTGTAATAATCACCCGGATTCAATTCCGGTTTCTTTTTCAAATAGACCGCAATGATGTCCCGAACCATCATTTCTCCAAACCAGTGAATTCGCTCTGGAGGAATCCGTTCGTAGATGTAATCTTGATAATCACCACCTTCTGCCAGATAAGAAAGCGTTGCCAGCTTGTAAGTCTTCTGATCATTTAAAGGGGCATTATTTCCATCGCGAACATCTTTGATGAAATTCCGTTCCCATTCTTCTTTAGCGCCGTCGCCATTCAAATCGCGTGCGACCGGTTCCGTCAATTTAACATGCAAACCCGCCACGGCGGGAACTCTTGCTGTATCACTGAATGCAATTTCCAGCAGTTGCCGCAATTCAGCGCCGGTTAATTCAGCAATCACCAGATGATCATCAAAAGGCAGAAATTTGAAAAGATGGCTGTAGGTAAGCGTACCTTCAGGAAGTCCAGTGCGCATCGCTCCAGCATTGATCAGCGCAAAATTTGCGCCGCCCTTTTGTTTTGCCGCATCCAGAACGGCCATCGCTACTAGATTTCCGCATGCACTTTCCTTGTTTTGTTCTAACGGCAACGGTGCAGTTGCAACCGTGAGCGCCTCCCTTTTCCGTTGGAGCGCTTTGTTCCGGTAGAGCTGCAAAAACTCAGTGACTTTAAATGAAACTCCCATATCAGGAACTGAAATTAATGGATCAAATCGATGCTCAGTTTTTCCAGCGGAATGTTTTAGATGCAAAACTCCTACATGCTTTCCGCCATAGCCGGATTGAAGAACCGGGATTCCATGAACAACTTCTACTGCTGAATTGTGAGCGTCCCCGGCGATCACCGCATCCACAAATGGAGGTTGCATCTTCTGAAGCATGGTAAGTAATTCCGTGGGCATCAAAGTCTTTCCGTCTTTTTCGTAACGTAATCCGGCATGCACTGTTAGCAGCACCCAATCGCACTTTGCGGTTTCACGCAAAAATTTTGATTCCGCCTCAATCACCGGTAATAAATCTTCAAAAGTTGCTCCTGCTAAATATGCTGGGCTAGTGCGATATCGGGATGTTGCAGTGGTAGCGCCAATCACGCCGATTTTTTTGCCAGCACGTTCCAGAATTGTGCGAGGTTCAAAAATAGTTTTGTGCCCCAGTGCATTGCATTTTTCTCCAGGCTCGCAGCTGATAACAGGATCTGAAATGAGATTCGCGGATAAAAATGGGTAAGTCGCTTCGCTGACGCGAGCTTTCAAAGCACCCATTCCATCTTCCCCTTTTTCTACCGTAATCCGGTTTGAAATATCCGGACCATAATCGAACTCATGATTTCCAATTGCTGCGGCATCCAATTGCATGAGATTAAAAAATCCAACCACCGCTTTCCCTTTGCTAATATTTCCTTCCAGTGAACCTTGAAATTGATCCCCGGCATCCAGGTAAACCATCTTTTGTCCGTACCGGTTCCTCAAGTCAGTTATGACCTGAGCTAATCCTTCAGCGCGGTCCAGCGCAGCGTGAAAATCATTGGTAGATACAACTACAATTTCACCAGCCTCATCTTTTTCCATGGATTTTGCAGGTTCATTTTGTTTCGAACATGAGGCAAAGATAAGCAGCAGCAAAAATAACGTGTATTTTTTAATCATTTGTTCTATTTTCATTTGTGTTGAAATCAAAAATCATGCGTATCCTTTATATTTTTCCTCATCCCGATGACGAATCATTCGGCCCGGCTCCTGTTATTAAATCGCAAATTGACCATGGTCATGAAGTGTTTTTGTTAACACTTACACGCGGCGGTGCCACACAAGTTCGGAAAAAACTAGGACTCAGTGTCTCACAAATGGGGGAGATTCGATATCAAGAAATGGTGAATGTGGAAAAGGTTTTGCAGCTCACAGGCATGACAGTTCTTGATTTGCCTGATGATGCATTAAAAGAGCTGGATCCGCGGGTGATCGAAGGAATAGTGGAAGAACATATCAAGAAAATTCGACCACAAATTATTGTTACTTATCCTGTTCATGGAGTTAGCGGTTTCCATGATCATCTTGTAACCCATGCTGTGGTGAAGCGGGTTTTTCTCCAGCTTCGCGATGACGGAGAACGTTATTTAAGAAGACTGGCATTTATAACAATTCCCAACAGAGTTACTGAAACACAGCAGCAGGGTAATTTCGTGATGAAACAAAGCGATCCCACTTTAATCGATTGTGAAGTAGCTCTGGATTTAAAAGCAAAGGAAGTTTTGAAAGCAGCATTGGACTGCTATGAAAGCTATCAAGAGATGATTGAAAAATCTAGGGTGATTGAAAAGATCGGTGACAAAGTTTGTTTTGAGATTTTTGCTGAAGACCACAACCCACCACTGACAGATTTAACCGAAGGAATCGAAAGATAGCGGTTTGTAACGCCGGCGGCTCGCCGGCTAGAGCGGATTGAGAATAGAGGATTGAGAATAGAAGATAGCTGCCATAGCTAATTCCTAATTCTGAAATCAATTTAATAATACTTTCTGTAAAGTAACCTCAGCGACTTTTCTATTCGCGATGCATCACGATACGCAGATTCCACCAGGTTGAAACATTCGTTCAATTCAGGATGTTCTTGCGAGATTTTGGAAGCACGCCCGAGTGTTCCGATCAAATTGTAGATTTCATCGCGGATATTCATTTCCAAAATAGTTTCAAGTTGAATCAACTGTTGCGGATCTAAGTTGCGAAGCTGAGTTTGAAATTGTTCCGGCAAACGACAAAGTGTGTTCAAGTACTCTTTTCCAAATTCATCTTCTTTAGAGTTCCCATTTTGCCTGAACCTTTGTGAAAGAATAGCCAGATGAAGAACTTCCCAATGAAATGGCTGGAACAAATCTAAAGCACTTTGGGCTGAATTTCGTAACTGGGCGTTCAATTGCAGCGTTTTTTGAATTTGACTCCGCCGAAAAGAAAATCGAAAAATCAGATATCCAATTAGTACTCCAACCAGTAATCCGCCGATCATTGAATAAATAAAATGTGGCGCATTCATTTCCCTTTAATCCTATCAAGATCATTGCCTTATTGGCACCGGCATGTAGATATTAATTCACTGGGTATAATCAATTCATGGCAGAAGACTTAATCGGCCGGGTGATTTCCCATTACCGGATCATCAAATTACTTGGGTCCGGGGGTATGGGTGAAATTTATTTGGCCGATGATATTCAACTTGACCGCACAGTAGCAATTAAAGTTTTGCCTGCGAATGTGGCATCAGACAAAGACCGCATGAGTGCATTTATTCGCGAAGCGAAAGCGGCATCAGCGATCGATCATCCAAATATTGTTCATGTTTACGAAGTCAATCAATCAGACGGTATCAACTTCATTGCAATGCAATATGTTGAAGGGGAAACCCTGGGCAGCAAAATCAATGGCAAGCCCCTGGAGATTTCAGACTTTCTGCAGATTGGAATTCAAGTCATGGATGCAATTGCTGAAGCGCATGCCCGCGGAATTGTTCATCGTGATCTGAAGCCGGCCAACATCATGATCTCTAACAAGGGTTATGCGAAATTACTGGATTTCGGATTGGCTCGTATTCAGAAAAATCCGGACACATCCGAATTAAGTCAGGTTCAAACCTGGACGAGATCCAAACCGGGAATAATTGCGGGCACAATTTCGTACATGAGCCCTGAGCAAGCTTTAGGAAAAAAAATTGATCATCGCACTGACATCTTCAGCATGGGTGTTGTTTTTTACGAAATGATTACCGGACAAAAACCTTTTTCCGGTTCAAATCCAACAGAGACAATCGACAAAATTGTGCACAGCCAGCCTGAATCGATTGCCCGCTTCAATTACAATGCGCCGCAGGAACTGGAACGGATCATTCGGAAATGTTTGGAAAAGGATCCTGAACGCCGTTATCAATCGGCAGCTGATGTTCTTATCGATTTAAAAAATCTAAAACGTGATCTTGATTCTTCAAACATCAAGCAGCAAATTGAACGATCTCCCACCGAAAAAGTCGTTTCGAAAAAAAGGAATTGGATTGCAATTGCTTTATTGCTGATTGCGGCAGTGATTGGCGGATTTTTTTGGTATCGTTCTCAAGGCACCACTAATCGCAAGATCCAGGCGCTCGCAGTTTTGCCTTTTCGCAATTTAAATTTGGATCCACAAACAGAATATTTGAGCGATGGGATCACCGATAGCATCATCAATAATCTTTCACCCCTCAGCCAAATTAGAGTGATGGCTAGAGGCACAGTTTTTAGTTACAAAAACAAAGAAGTCGATCCGCGGCAGGTAGGTAAGGAGCTGGGAGTAGATGGCGTAGTCACAGGAAGGCTTCTTCAGCAAGGCGATCGGCTCAGGGTGACAGTAAATCTGATTGATGCCCGTAACGGGACGGTGCTTTGGGCCCAACAGCAAGACCGCCGACTCGAAGATATGTTATCGATGCAGTCCGAAATTTCCAGGGAAATTTCCAATCAACTTCAACTTAAATTAACCAAGAAGGACCAGGATCTTCTTGCAAAAAATTACACCACCGACTCAGAAGCCTATCAACTTTATTTAAAAGGACAATTTTTTTTGATGCAGCGAACTCCTTCCGCGATCAATACTGCAATGGAGTTCTTTCAAAAGGCAATTGATAAAGATCCAACCTATGCGCTTGCCTACGATGGAAAAGCAGATTGTTACAACTATCTTGGTATTACCGGTGCACTCCTTGGTGGACTCCCGCCAAAACAAGTAATGCCTCAGGCAAAAGAGCTTGCGCTGAAAGCAATACAACTTGATGACTCATTGTCGCAAGCTCACAGGATCCTGGGGCATATCCATTTGAATTACGATTTAGATTGGGAGCGTGCGGAAAAAGAACTCAATAAAGCTCTGGAATTAAATCCAAATGATCCGCTGACTCATACATACAAGACCTTCTGGTTTATTTCTCTCGGCCGGAACGAAGAAGCTCATGCTTCCATGAAGCGCTTCAAGGAATTAGATCCAGGGACATTTCCAGGAACGCTAATTTCAACCGGTATTCAGCATTACTGGATGCGGGAATATGATGCCACTATTCAAGAGTTGAAGCTTCTGAATGAAATGTCGCCGAATTATCCAAGCCCTTATTACTGGCTTGGTCTTTCTTTGCTAGAGAAAAAGAATTACGACGATGCGATGAGATATTTTCAGAGTGCAGTTCAGTTATCTCATCGTGCGCCGGTAGCATTAACAGGATTAGGCATTGGATATGCGCGTGCCGGAATGATGAAAGAAGCAGAATCTGTCTTAAATGAATTGTTGAATGAGCCTAAAAATGTTTATATTCCTGAATTTTATCTGGCAACACTTTATACCGCGCTGGGAAAAAAAGATGAAGCTTTTATGTGGCTGAATAAAGCCTACGAAGAGCGCGCTAATGGTCTTACGGTAATTAAAGTTTATCCCGCATTGGACGATCTTCGATCCGATCCGCGATTTAATGAGTTGTTAAAAAAAATGAAGCTTCCTTAAATTTAAGGAATAGTTTCAGCAGCAGAAATTGGTTGGTTACACGGACAATGTACCGGGCAACTTCCGCATTTCGTGCAAATACCGCGTTCACGTTCAGGCATGCATCCGCATTTCGATCCTAATTCCGAATAACCGCAGCACCAGCAATGGTCACGCATTAACATTGCCGATCTTCCGCAATCACAACTTGCAGGATGATCCACAAACCGTACTCCATTAAAATAGGCACGACCTTCAACATCAATGCGGGCTTGTCCCTCAGCTTCTTTAAAACTACTGAGCACTTTCTTTAAATCTGAATCTTCAGTCATTGGCTTTACATAATATTACTAAAATGAAGTCCGATTAACGAATATCGAATTACGATTTACGAATTGAGCTCCGGTTCGTAATTCGGAAATCGCTATTCGTTATTCGTATTTCATCTTATTATGTCAGCGTGGGTTATCGATATTTAGTCCTTGGTTCCGGAAGGCAGGGAACTGCAGCAGCGTATGATCTTTGCAAGCAAGATGACACGCAAAGTGTAGTTGTTGCTGATGCGCTGAGGGAACGAGCTGAAAATTCGTGTAACCGGATTAATCGACTTACCTCACGCAATCTCGCGGCTCCACAATCAATCGATGTCAAAGATCGCGATGCGCTGATTTCGGCTTTGCAAAAAGCGGATGTAGCGCTGAGTGCAGTTCCGTATTATCACAATCTGGAAATTGCAAATTGCGCAGTTGAGGCAAAAACTTCATTCTGCGATCTTGGCGGTCACACTGAAATTGTTTTTCACGAATTGGAATTAGATTCGGTTGCAAAACAAAAGGGGATAACAATTGTTCCCGATTGCGGAATGGTTCCAGGACTTGGTACATCGATGTGCACTTATGCCATGAGTTTGGTGGATGATCCGCAAGAAGTTTTTTTATGGGACGGCGGAATTCCAAAAAATCCAAAACCACCTTGGAACTATATTCTTACTTTTCATTTTGAAGGTTTAGTGAATGAATATTTTGGTGCGACAGAATTTTTGCGTGAAGGAAAAATTGTTAATGTTCCATGTTTTCAGGAATACGAACTTGTAGATTTTCCCGAACCGATCGGTCAACTCGAAGCGTTTACAACTGCTGGCGGTACATCCACAGGGCCGAGTACTTTTGCAGGTAAATTAAAAACTTATCAAAACAAAACGCTGCGATATAAAGGGCATTATGAAAATTGGAAAACGTTCAATGATGCAGGATTGTTAGAAACAGAGCCTGTTACAATTCACGGAAACAAGATTCGTCCGCGTGATTTTTTACAGCACATTCATGAGCCGCAGATTCGCGCAAAGCAAGGTGAGGAAGATGTTTGTATTATCCGTGCAAAATGTATTGGCAAGCGCAATCAAGCGGTTGTGGATTTATTTGATTACTACGATCCGCAAACAGAATTTACTTCCATGGAACGTACTACCGGATTTCACCTTGCGATCATGGCGCGATTCATTGCCCAACACAAAGTTCCATCCGGCGCAGTTCCTGTTGAACTTGCTGTTCCAGGTTCGCAAATTGCGGAGGAGTGCCGCAAGCGTGGGATGATAATTACAACAGAGACCCACCATCGATCTTAAGAATCGTATGCAAAAGTACAGCAGCACCATTGGCCATATCTTCGGTGCGTGTGAATTCTTTGGGTGAGTGACTGATTCCCCCAACACTCGGTACAAAAATCATTCCCATCGGTGCAATGCGGGCGATATCCTGGGCATCATGTCCAGCACCGCTAGGCATTAACTTGTGAGTAAATCCTAGTTCCTGTGCTGATTCAGAAATTATTTTGCGAATGCGTTCATCGCTCAGCGCCGGAACCGCGGTTGTATCTAAAGCATTAAAGGTAATTGTAGTTCCAGATTGTTGTTCAATCTGTTTCGCTTTCTCTTGAATTTTTTCGTAAACAATCTGAATTTTTTCAGCAGATAAATCGCGGATCTCCAAACTCATCACCACTTTTCCAGGAATTACATTCGGTGCACCAGGTTCTGCTTTAATTCTTCCCACCGTTGCCACCTGCCGTCCGGGAATACTGGTAGCAACTTCATTTACCGCAGTGATCAATTTTGCAGCAGCTAGCAACGCATCTTTGCGTTGATTCATCGGTGTAGTGCCGGCATGATTTGCAAAACCTTGAATTGTTACATCCCACCAATTAATTCCAACGATTCCTTCCACTACTCCAATATTGATTTTTTCTGATTCCAGAATCCCGCCTTGCTCAATATGCAATTCCAGAAATGCGGTAATGCTAACTTTCGTTCGCTGAGCTTCATTGATTCGATCCGGATCCCCACCGATGGCTCGAATTCCTTCACGAATTGTTTTACCGCTATGACTTTTTATTTCCATCGCACTTTCAGGAAATTCACCAG